>Ga0181612_107204_pt1 | contig 10310 bp, 9 predicted proteins | sample HoacroProtozoa21_FD_119630 | JGI IMG/M metagenome (GOLD analysis project Ga0181612, IMG submission 119630) | Hoatzin crop microbial communities from Cojedes, Venezuel. Combined Assembly of Gp0051906, Gp0051904, Gp0051908 | reverse complement strand
TTGCCATTGTCAATAGCAAATGTTTCCTGGGACTTCAGCTTATACCCAAATCATCCTGAGTGGATTTGGTCTACGATTTTGGTTCAGATACCTGTAGAAGCAACCAAATAGGCAAATGTCTCTTGGGAGCAGAAAAAAGCATTAATCAAATTAATAGCAACAGGATACTGGGGTTTTCATAGATATGAAAGTTGTATAATTGAATAGTAAACAATGGATCACATCCAGAAAATTTAAAGAAGGCAATGCTTAGCAAAATGTGAGTAGCCTTTTGGGGACCTCTGAACTATAAAAGACGATGTTGTGATGTGGGAAATTATGCTTTTGTTGTTTGGCTCGAAATTACAGTTTGAAGAAGTGTTACTTAGCTGTGTATCCAGTAAGTCCATCACTACTTGCAATTAAGTAGGTAGAAAAAGTTTTTTGGGGAAAGAAGTAAGAGCACTATGTAGAAATCAGTGGTCATGGAATGCTGTACTCTAAAGCATCCCTTACCTCTTCGGAGTATCACTCAGTTAATAATCAATAAAGGTTGGGAATCAGACCAAAGAAAATAGTCACCCATTAAGCCAGTTTCTGTTGTTGTCTGCCTGGAAAGGTGCTCTATCAGAATTGTCAGAGAGGGATTCCAAAAATTGTAATTGAGTAGTCATGCAGACAATACGTATATGTTGCAAAAATGCAAAGGGTGAAATATTTTTTCAGTGAAATAATAATCTCATTAGTTTTCTTAGAAGAGATCCGGCACAGATCTGGCAGAAACAGGTAAGAAATGCATGCAAAATCAGATGCTTCAACTTGTAATTGTCAGAAGTTTCCTTTACTCTACTTCCAGGTCTGCAAAACACTTCTTTATTCTGTTCCCATAGGTGCCTATCTACCTAATCTGAGGGAACTGAAGTTGAACAATAGCTTGCTTGTGTCTGTGAGGTAAGAAATGAATGATGACTGAAATAAACATAAAGAATAACAGTCCTCAGTTTTACTTAAGTGATAAAATCTTCATTTGTGCTGCTTTCATTTCTTCCATTTCCCCATGCCGTGATAATGGATTAGGTCATGAATATATGCTCCTCAACCACATAAGTTTAAGGACAGAACCTGAGCTGGAATAAATCAGTGTAGCTGCAATTGTGCAAATGAATTAGCCTCAGTTTGCCACCAGGAAAGTTCCTGCTGTGCTGAAGTCCATGGAAATTTGTTGCAAATTTCAAAGGAGCTAGATATTTGACTCATACCTATGTCTAGGCGCTTGGATTTCAGAGTGTTTCAGGCTTCGGGGTTTTATTGTGCACAGTAGCCTGTTCTATACAGGTCAGACCAGTTCCTCCACTGATGAAAATCACTTTGGCTTTACTGAAGTCAGTGAAGCTGGGTTTATGAGAGCTGCTATGAAGACTGCATGTCCCTGGCTTGCTGAGCTCAGTGAAAGCATCACACGTTTTCTCCCAGAGAAATGGGGAGCTGGCAGGTTGGAAAGATAGAAATGAAAATCATCACAATGAGGAGTTAGACCTGTCTTCTCTCTCCTGTGCTGGTATCTGTATTACCCTTGGTAGTTGACGCATAGTGGAAAAGTACAGTTCATATCAGTAAAGGGCTGCGCAAATGGCAGTCTTTATGTTAAATAGGACTGGTCTCTGGCTTTGTATGGCTATCTGCTAAATTTTGGGGGAAAAAATAGTGATATTTCTAATTCTTGTTAAAGAGAACAGGTTCCTTAATGAGGAACAGCAATAAATTCTTCTTAGTCTCATGTATCATTACTAAAGAAGCTAATGAACTTCAGTGGTCACACTTTGATCTTACTTTCCCTTGCTCTGGTGATGAGATGAATTATTTGCAGTCGAATGTTTTTTTTTCCACATTCCAGTCCATAACATGGAAAAGTGGCGATTCTACATTGCTGCAATTATTTTAATGGCAACCCACCACTGTCATAAGCATGAATTTGCTCTATTATTGCAATGGAGGAGTAAGTAGTGGGTGAAAAAATGAATATTTTTGACATGATCAAAAGACATTTTATTATATTAAAAAGAAAAAAAATGAAAAGGTTTTTTTTGTTTGGTCAAAAATCCATACTCTCTTGAAATGTGTCAATGGAAAGTGTTTTGACCAGTTCTGTTGATACTGAATACAGGATGCAGTTCAGGAAAACTACACTGTTTATTTGACTTATGGCTTTAGTAGGATTTTGCACATCCCTTTGTATTCTGAGACTCTACTTTTTGTCATGAAAAATTTTGGCAAACCATTTTCTGTGACCTGACATCCTTGGTGCAGGTAACATTTGGTCTCAAGTTGAGTTTTGATTTGGTCAACTGTAATGTAAATATGTTTTGGCTTGGATATCAAATCTAATATTGTGACACTTCCCAGGCACACAAACCCCAGGAGAAGCTGCCTGCTCCTCCTTGAAATAACCGTGCTTTCTGTGTGCCAGTTAAATATCACTGTTGGGGAATAAGTAAAGGAAGAAGATTCTGTTCTGTAAGTTCTCCCAGATCAGAACTTGTTTAGTACAGTACAACAGCAGCTTTCCTTTATTAATTCCTGTCTTTGACAATCTGTCATTGATAAACACAGATCACTTAAAGGTACAACCGATGCAAGCACAGCCTGGGTACTTGAACTTTATTTTTGGTTGTCTGCGTCATGTCAATTTAATGCTCATTAAAGCAACATTGCTGTTGCGGCAGTAGTGATGTCTGCTATAGCTAATGTAACATAGCTGCTTCCATTCTAGCAGACTGTTGCCATTTACTCAAAATGTTTAGAAATCTTATTTCTGAATTAATCTTGTTGATGTTTTGACCAAACCCTTGCAACTGGGGTTTTTGAGGATGATAGAATAAGTGTTCTTCCTTCTCACTAAAAGTAATTCCCACAGACTTTCTCAGCTATAAGGTCAGAATCATTGAGGTTGTAGTTTGAAAATGGGCAGCAGATAACAGGAAATGTCTTGTAAGGACAGACTGGAAGATTGGTTTGTTTACTGAAAAGAAGGTAATGACACAAAAGCAGGCAAAAGGTTGAGGGTGTTTTGTATATACTTGGGGTGTTAAAAGCAGACATTCTTTTCATGCTATATTATGTGACCAAAATGTGTTATGGTGAATCATTATGAACAAAAGACTGTCAGTGTGTGTGCATGAGTGGGTAATAAGATGGGAAACTTGCTTTTTGTAATTTTATTTTTGTTTCATTCTGTCTTGCAGAGTAGAATTTCCTAATATTTTAAGATGAAATAGAATTAAAACATCTTTTTTCAATTTGAAAATGGGGGAAGTATTCTCTTGATAGTAAACTGCATATAGGGATGTGTCAAAATAAGAATTTATGATCCTGTCATGGTTTAACCCAGCAGCCGGCAACTAGGGCCTGACAGCTGCTCACTCATCCCTCCCTTTCCCCTCCAGGGGGATAGAAGGGAGAAATGGCCAAAAGGTAAAACTCATGGGCTGAGATAAAGACAGTTTAATAGGACAACACAGGAAATGCTACTACTAATAATACTAAAGTTCAAACCCCCAGACAAGAAAGGATTGAACCCATGGAAATGAGAAAGAAAAGATTCCTGCCCCCAGCCAACCCCCATTCATAAACTGAGCATGATGTCCATGCTATGGAATATTTCCACTGGCCAGCTTGGGCTCGCTGCCTGGCTATGCTCCCGCCCAGCTGCTGCACCCCTGCTCGTTAGCTGAGTAAGGGAGACCAGAAAAAGTCCTTGATTTCATAGCAACAACTGAAAACATCAGTGTTATCAACATTCTTCTCTTACTAAATCCAAAACACTGCAGCTACTGGGAGGAAAATTAACTCTATCCCAGCCGAAACCAGGACAGATCCTGACTTTAATTACTGATTTTTTTTTGAAACTTTTACTCCTGTCAACCTCACATAGGAACTGAAGTTGTGAGGATGCTGAGGTGTGTGTTGCCATTCGCCGTTTGGTAGAAATCAAAGGAGGGATGTTCTGGCAGTGAGGAATCAAGGTACTCATGTGTTACAATTTTATGTGGGAGAGCAAGGCTTGCTAGGTCGGTGAGTTTGGACATGGGCTTTTCCTGATAGTTCCTGAAGGAGTTCTGATTCCTTTGGTGGGGAATGTGGGTGAGCTACCTTAGTTGTAAATTCATGGTCTCTCCCCAAACTTCATAAAGCTTGCGTTGCCTTTGAATACTTGAAACTTTGAAAGACTGTATATAAAGTGCAGAATATCATTATCAACTATTTAATTTAATCCATAAGGAAAATATATCCAAGTTTATTTGCAGATAATCCATCTTGGCAGCTGAAAAGGAATTTCTTTTTTGTCTGTTTGTGGGTTTTAGTTTTCTACTGGCCCTTTGCTAAGGGGGAACAGCTCTGGAAAATCAGTTCAGATAGTTGTTAATTTTCTAAATGACACTAATTTTATGAGGTCCTTGTTTGGTGACCTTCGCCTATCTGCTAGCAGCTAAGAAATTCTAGATTTATGTACTGATAATTGAGAATGAAATATGGAGCCTATTCTGAAGAGTGCCTGATAAAAATGCCTTTTTTTTTTTTTTTTTGTGATGACACAAGGTCTTGGTCTTTGTAATGTTTCCAGTAGAAGAACTATATTTCCAGGCCAATGAATTACTAACTTCTGATTTGGCATGTCGTCTATGTACTTTTTTGTCAGTTTGCTCTTATTCTCAATTCAGGAATGAATGAAAAGATCTGTTTAAAAATGTTAGATAGATATCTTTATGAAAGGGCTTTTAAATCACATGGGGGAATCTCAGGAACTGGTTTCCGTAAGTTTATAGCAGAAGCTGTTTCACCAACTGAAGTTCATTTCCTTCCGTTCAGCTCCATGCATTGAAGCCAGCAGAAGACTGGTCTGCTCCCAGGGCTACTTAAGCAACTGCGTTTATAACAGAGAAAGGTTATTATAAGTGAGATGAAGTGCAGATACTGCAGAATGTGGGGACAAAAGTTAATATGGAGGTTATAGGGAAAGGAAAGCAGGTCTCCTTCATCCAGATAGAGTTAACATTTCTTTGCTGCAGCCTGCATTGCATACAGTTCTCAAATTGCTCTTGCCCTATTGCAGAAGAGTCCCCCAGAACAAGAGGACAGTAATCTTGATCCATTGGGGTCAGTAAAGTCATCATGGGAGAGTGGAAATGAAACAGCCGTCCTGAAGGTGTAAATGAGCAATGTACAAAGTACATTTCAAGTTCAACAATTCTCATGCTTTTAGAAGTCAGGATAGAATTTTTTTTATTATTTTTTTTTAACACCAGCCCCTGGAGACAAGACTGGCCACACAGGAATCTCTATATCCACTTTTTGAAAAGTTTCTAGCCATCTTGACTGTGGAAAAAATAACTGAAAATGTGAGCCAAGTGATTTGAGTAAGGATTTTGCTGATCAATTCATGACTTTAAGAAACCAGAGCCAAGCTAATTCTTTCTTAATTGAGGGCAAGGGCTTTAAACCAATGTTTAAAAATATTTTTGAGACCTCAGTCAGGATCTTTAGGAATTTAAACTCAACAATATTACTTCTTGGCACTCAACAATATTACTTCTTGGCACTTATTATCCAACATAGAGTTTAAGCAAATGCTTACTTCTTAAAGTCACAAGAAGTTTGACTTCAGTGGAGAGGCTCACAAGCTGAAAATTGAACATTGATCCAAGTGCTTTGCTGGATCTGGACGAAGATACACCAGCTTGTATAAGACTGAGCCGTGACACTGATCAGCCCAAAATTTGATATATTGCTGATAGTGTGTGTCTAGGCACCCACTATTTGCTGGCTCATTTTCTCTCAAACAGAAGAGATTTGGGAGCATCGTTCCCATAAATTTGTTTTTTCCTTGTAATTTTTCCTCATTCCTTTCCTTGCTCTGTTGTTAGTCCACTTCACTTTTTCTTCTGCCTGTCATTTGTGATTTTTTGCAATTACTGGATTATTATGTCTGATGTGTGTAACATAGTTACTACATGTAAACACAGTGAGTTTTGTGTGACAGGAATCAGCGTTGCTTCTTTGACAGATAAAATCCCAAAATCTTTTCTAAAATCAGTTACTTAGTTTGCAATAAAGATGCAAATGTTTGTCAACAGATGATTTATTTGTATTACAGTAGTTGCTTACAGTGTTTAATGATGCATCGGGGTGCTTCTCCTCTAGATTGTACTTAACACATGCAGTCAGAGAACCACTGGTCTGATCTGGTCTGTGTGAATCTCTTCGTGTCCGTGTTTCAGTGCCCAGAGCATTATTGTTTGCTTTGACATTTGCTTTTCTGGATGGGGAAAGTATTCAATTTCAAATTCAAGCCAGTTTCTTTAGGAAGTGTTTCTGTTGTTTCTATTGTGTAGATGGCTCGAAAGTCCTTCAGCAGCTAAGGTTGCTATGAAGTCTATCTTAAGAACATGTTCTTTGAGGACTTTGGGTGCTTGCCAGGAGCTAGGAAAGCATTTGAGGTGAATCTTAGTCTCTGTATTAACTGGTCTTCTCTGTATTAATGCCTGCAGATCCCTGGGAATATTACAAACCTTGGCAAAATTGCTGTGACTTCGGGTTTTATTTAGCATTGACAGTTTTAAGGACATTCATGTAATTGATAAAAAGTAATGATTCTGGGACAGAAATGCAGCTATTTTCAGTAGAGTGGATTATTTTCAGTAAAGCACAGTCAGCCTGTCTGCATTAGGCCCTAGGGAAATCTAATTGCTTTGACCATTTATCAGTTCTGCGTACACCTCTCTGAGATGCCTAGCTCTCACTAGACTAGGAAGGTAATGTGATGCTTCTGTCTTTTCTTGGTTTAATTTCACCAGGTCAGATGCCCAAAGTAGAGAGTGTGAATGTCTTTATGACCTTAGATATCAGGGAGTCTGACGGGCTGATTCACCAGCAAGCGAAGCTGAACTTGTTTAGGTTCTGGAGCTCAGGCTTTGTTGTGCAGGAAGCACAGAGGATATCAAAACAAGTTTGTGGCCTTTCAGTGTCTTTCTGTAGTTCTTGCCTTCAGCACTACGTTTTATGCAACCTTCCCTAGCTGAAGCTCCCCTGCCACCTATTTCCGGCTGTCAGGTACAGAGCGTACCTGTAAGGAACAGGGTTATGAGGCAGGTCCTACCATAGCAGCTCGAAGTTTAAAAGTCTCCTGGTCATGACACAGTCAGTGGGGAGCATCTAGTGCCTTCATCTCATCTTAAACAGAGCAGAGAGAAAATGCTCTCGTTGTCACCTGAGCAGTTCCAGAGAGGTAGGTTTCTTCCCCCAGGGGTACTGCTATCATATTTCTATTTTGTGATCCAAGCTGCAGTACAGTATAAGGCATGAAAACCATAAGAGGATCATCAGAGATCACAACAATTTTGCAGAGTGAACATGACTAGTGAAATAGCATAGTAAATAGATAAAGCATGCAGCAAGTCTGCCAGTAAACACCTGCAAGGTAAGGTAAGCCTATCATTTAATAAATAAATGTGCCCATTCTCTGCCCACCATCTGAATAGACCCACCACTTTGAGTATATTTGGTAAAAAGTGGCCTTCCCTTTCAGGATGTTTTGTCGTGCCATGCACCCATCCAAGCTGAGAGTTCAGCTTCTCTTCATTGCTGCCTCAGCCACTACATTGCTAACGTAGCTCTGTTGCAATATTTGAGCAGTAGATACCTCTGCTGGAGCCTGGGCTTCTTTTCGTATTCTTTTAAGGTCAGTGAGCAGAAACAAGTGCATAAATTCACACCTGCAAAAGCCACGTCTCTGGCTCTCACCCTGTGTACACCATTTCTCTTTTCCTTTCATTCATCAAGAAAATACATAGATAAAAGCTTTCATCGTTTCCAAAGGGAACCTCTGAAATTCTATATTGATCAGTGTTTAGGTCTTACAAATACTGTTTGCTTACAAGCAGTAATTACTGAAGATGCACCAATTGCTTTTAGTGAATGAGGAACCTAAAAGATTCCACAAGAAAGCTCACCTCATTCCAGTCTCTGAGATTACAGAGGCAACTTTACTCTTTGAACCAATTTGAGATAGCAATGGCAATGACTAGAGGATTTGTGACTGACTAGGCTTTGACTAGACTAGGCTGTGGCAAGACTAGGCTTTGTGGCTAAGCCACTGGACCAGGACTTCAATAATATGACTCAGTTCCTGGGTTAGCTGTAGAAATTCACGATATTTTTAACATATTACACCAGGGCAGACACAGTCTTTTGAATGAGTTATGGTACAAGGGTTTCCCTAACGGGATCATGATCTCGCTTACGCACTCTGAATGGCTACGATAATCTGATAAATAAAAACAGGTAATAACTAGCTGATTTCTGCCAGCATATAAGTACTTACATGATTGGCTATTAGGGTTTGTAGCTACTCTGTTTCAGCTGTCAGTGTCAGGGATCACTTATGAAAATTTACACCTAAGTGTTCATTTCAGTCAGTGATGAGAAAGAATGGTTATAATTGTGATCTGAGAAAACTCAAAGAGCTGGGCTGGGAAGCAGTAGTAATTAGCCCATTGCCCGTGCAGCTATCCAGCTGTGGAAGGGTTGTCTTTGTGGAAGTAGGTAGGAAAATAATCTTAGCAATAGTTTAATGGGTTTATAGGTTGTTTTGATTCTCTGCTACAGGAGAGTTGCTTGTCTGCAGCTTGTTTGGGTTTTTTATTGAAAATAATTATATTCAGTACGAAATTATGTTCTTGGAATGCAAGGTAAGTGCTGATTTTAAAAAAAAGTCAGGTTGGGGGGCAAATTAGGCTATGTGCTTGTATTCATCAGCTGGTAACTGCCAAGAAATATGAATAAGCAATGAAGAAATAAATAGAACCTCAGTGTATGATCAGTTTTTATAATCTAATTTCTATAAAGTATGCTCCACGCAGGGGTTGATTTAGTTGTGCTTATTTTCTCTGGGCACATTACTCCACACAAAGGACCTGTTGCTATATTTCCCCTAAAGTACATGCACACTACTTTTTCTTTAGATTTATTTCTGATTTACTGTTTGGCAAAGTTTTATCCTTCTGTCCTGAGATCTTTACAGGGTGCATCAGGTCTCTCAGGGGAGGATCAATAGCTGCAAAAAGAAATACAGAAATGTCTTTGTGTTTTAGGAGGTGAAGTTTGCAATTCTGTCAGCAGGTACAATGCGTGCACATTCTTTACCTTTTGCCTTAAGCTGCACTGTATGTCCTGCTCATGGAGGTGAGAACCTGAACACGAAGGTCTGATAATGAAACCTACCATGCACTTTTGGTAACAGAAGTTTTATGAAGGATTGCGTGTTTGAAAGACCATTTGCAGCATCTCCTGGTTTGGACTTCATCAGCCTCACAGTCCTACCACTCCACTTTCTACTGCTTCATCTCACCATAGGCAAGAACTTACAGAGGTCTGGTTTATGCTGCTCATTGTTGTTTAGTTTATCTTGCCCTTGTTTATAATTATAATAATTATCCTTATTAAAGTCCCACAATTTTTTTTATTAACTTCTTGCTCTCAGCATCCCAAGGTAAACCCAGTTTTAAAACAAAATATTTGTTCCATAAAAACTTCTTAAATTAAAGAAAAAAAAAGTTTTATTGCCACACGTTAAGTTTTTGACCTTAGAAATAGTAAGAATCAATCACATAAATTTTGTCCTTTGTAAAATCAATACATTGAAATATGATTGCTAAATGATACTGGAGGATTTTAAAAATATTTGAAAATGTGCTTATTTGTGTAATGAGTCTTATTTTATCTCTTCTGTGTTTAAACAGTACAGTGACCATTGTCGAAAGGACCTTTTGTAAAGTTCATCTGTGTGAATAAGCAAATTCTATATATTTTGAGTATTTGCTCTAATCTGCAATATGCAATGATTCTTCCTACTACTTTAAGGCAAAAGTGCAGTTTTTTCTGAGCGGATTGGGGTTTTTTGTTTTCAGGAATCTTATTATTTTATATTAAATAGTTTAGGTTAACTGGTATTTACTTTTACACTCACAAAACATTGTAATTAGGGGGAGTCATGTCTCTACCTTATACACTCATTAATATTAAATAACACTCATAGCTATCTTCACTGAGGTTTTTTTTCCTTTTTGCATTCCCAAGCTAACTTCATGGTGCAGAAGAAATGTTAGTCTTAACACAGTTTGAAAGAAAAATATATATCTATATATTTGTGTCTCGTGAAATACAGTTATTTCATTTCCTACCATCTGTACTCAACAGTGATACTAGATTGTTTGTACAATGTATTGAGTTAGATTATGTAAAAATTGATAGGTATATCAATTTGGAAACCTTTGTTT
>Ga0181612_162278_pt1 | contig 10311 bp, 9 predicted proteins | sample HoacroProtozoa21_FD_119630 | JGI IMG/M metagenome (GOLD analysis project Ga0181612, IMG submission 119630) | Hoatzin crop microbial communities from Cojedes, Venezuel. Combined Assembly of Gp0051906, Gp0051904, Gp0051908 | reverse complement strand
TGTAGATGTGGCACTTCGGGACATGGTTTAGTAGGCGTGGTGGTGTTGGGTTGACGATTGGACTTGATGATCTTAGAGGTCTTTCCCAACCTACGATTCTATGATTCTATATTGTTATACTTTATCTCTACGCGGACCTTACTTCATGCCCCATTGCTAATCACAGCAGCCAAGAAATGCTGTAAGACATGGATACGTGCTCAAAATTTATTTACAAACATTTAAAAGTCTTGGCCAAGGTTCAGGCAAGAAGGAAAACAGTAGGACAATTACTCACAGTCTGTTTTCTCTGTAACTTGGTGAGTATATAAAATCATTTTAGAAAATGAACTTCTTCATTTATTTGATCATCAGTGTCCCTACAAGTTTTATATAACTGCTTTCTATCAGTCATATGAGGAAACGCTCATGGTTCTATGCAATGACACTCATTTTACCCCACGCACGTGCCAGACATTAGCAACATGTCAAAAGGGTCTTGTTCTGCATGACCTACTCCAGTTACCATCCTGCACCTCACCACAGCTTGAAACCCAGCAAAAGCCCAAACCTTCTTACTCCCGTTAGGTCAAAACCTTCATAGGAAAGTTTCAGGTAAGTGAAAAGTGACCCTACTGCTAAGCCAGTGTCTGGGCAGGCTTCTGACTGCAGGGGCAATCCTGCTCCTCTTATCACTCTTTCCTACTCACACGCCCCTGCGCGCCCTGTGGCCCCTGCTGTCAGATGCAAGGCAAGAGGGAAGGAGCAGAACCATCTATTTCAGAAGCCACCTGTCACCAATCATGTAAAAGTGCCCCCTCAGCATGTACACTTGGCAAAACAATTTCGTGTATGAAATCAGCAGTTTCAGTACGAGCAGGTTTCTCAATCAGCTAAGGAGGCAGGAGGTCCTGGGGGAAAAACTGGTTCTGAGCACAGCATAGGGGGTAAGAAACACAGAAAGCAGATTAGGTATGGCTGTTAGGTCTGGCCAAAGATCTGTTGAATAATTCATTGTTATCCCAGGAGAGAAAAGGGCATGTACCAAGACCCTTTATGGTATTGTTCTTTCTGAAGGAAATACCTATTTATTTCCAAAGGCAAGTAGTAAGTGCCTTTATGGCTCACACGATATTCTTTAAAGCTTTCTTAAAGCTGGATATTATTTGATGTTTACTTACTGTATTCCTTTCAGTTTCAGTATACAAGATTGTTGCTAAAGTTACAAATATTCAAAATATCTTGTATTAAAACCCCAAATAGGGGCATCTGCATGACCCTACTCAGTGTCAACAAAAATGCACTGTGTTGCTCTGACAGCAAGCCATTTTTGTGTTTTATTAAACCAGATCATGCATAATCTGAATATTTTGTGCTGTTATATTAGTAAACTCATTTCTAAAAATGAGATAAAAGCTTTTAGCTGTCAATCAAGGAAAACCAAAATTACCTGAATGACTGTCATGAAATATGACTAACTTCCTCTCTTCTTTTAAAAGAGACAACTTTAAGCTACCACACTTCTGCTTTGAAAACTTCTGTTTTCTTGGCTAATTAGTTTTATTTTTAATGACCTCAGATATTACCTTTTTTTTTACCCATAGAGTTGAAAATACTGAAAATTTCATCTTAATATGGAAAAATGAGTGATACTATCTACCCATTTGCTCATACTGAAAGAAAAACTGATTGTCTTCTAATTTCTCCACATATTTCTGTAACCAAGGGTTGTAAAATATGTGTGTGCTGTTTGCAATTAGAAGCATACAGAAAAATTCAGCAACGAACCCCCCTCTCATGAAAACAAATGCAGAAATGGACAGGTCTCTACTCTAGAGACACCACAACCTAGCAAAATGTTCAATTAAGTATCAGCTAGCATCCTCTTCTATCACACCATCCAGTTCCTGCTCCTTCCCCTGCTCACGGCCCCAACTCACTGGCAAGACTCTTGCACATAGCACTTACTAATTTAATCCCTTTAGGAGCCTCCTGCATCCGTTTCAGCAGCTGTTTTCCTTCACAACCCTACCGGCTGAGTTCACCTTGGCAATTGCTCAGCTAAAGAAAGTGCTCTGGACAATTACCTCCTGCACCAGGATGAGAATTTAAAGATGTCTTAAGAGTGAAAATCGGCAGAATTGTTTTGGTGAAAGGGCCATGCTTGGGTAACCATCTATAAATACAGTGAGGGTGAAATTAAGTGCTGACTGACTACCCTAAGAATGGGAAAATATTAAGTGCTCCGCTTAAGGACAGATTCCATACTCTAATACAGATAAATGCACAGAGCAGTCACTGCAACAGTGAAAACATGACATTATGAAAGAGACTATCAAGACTGAATCTCATTTCATTGTTTCCTCATACCCTTCTACTCACCTGTATTTACTCATCTGTTTTACCACTTACTCGACTGGATGTGCTTCAGGGCAGGGACTCACTAAATGCACAGCATTTTGAACCACAAAACTTGCAAATCTCACAATAAAGTAACTTATTAACAATAATGCCAAAAGCAAATACTACCTCTGCAAAAACTGATTGCCATTATGCTTTTTTTTAGAAACTAGGCTTAAGGCTCTTTTTTCCCCAACACAGAATTGAGCACTACAAATTGGGTTACCATTAAATATCTGGATTGTCATTACATATCTATCTAGATCAGATAATTTGCCATGTAAGTCTTTCTGTAGTGACCGGCATTAGTCTGTTGTGTCTTTCAGGAAACCAATGCATCAACTTTCCTAGCACCATTTGAAAAGCATCAGCAAGATTCTGGGGGGCTGCACATCACTTCTTTTCTTTTTCACCCCATTAATCCTTCAGACAGTTACGACAAATCCAAAAGCAGGCTGGACTCCCTCCATGAAACTCCCCTCCTCATGCAAGCTCCTTTGCAAAACCAGAAAGGACCCCCTATTATGTTCATCCATTATTTCAGTGTAACACGTTCCTACCACTAAGGCCACACATTCAGTTGTTAGCCTGCAGCAGGAGAAGAAAGGCTGTGCAATCCAGGTAGGTGGAGGCTGAGGGACAGCTGGGTCAGATATGCAGAGCAAGGCATAAGATTATTATTCCAGCTAATATATTGACACCTATTAATTTCAGCATCTTGTAAATTCAGAATTAGCAGCATTGCCACTGATACCGCTCTCCACCACTCCCACTCCGATAATAAGGGTTCAGGTGAGGATACATTTCTATTACTATCAGTTTTTCAAATTTGCAATGATTTTTGAAATAGTTAATTTTATTTATCCAGACCATTTTCATTCCTGGGAACAAAGTGGTCTTTACTGCCTAGAGCTCAGGTAGATTGATGCAGTGCAATGAAATCTTTCATACTCCTGCAAGTAAAACTGCTTTCAAATGAATGCACAGCTGCCAGCGTGTGCCTGATGTATTTGTTTTGAAATTATTTAGCTATTACTATCGATTCCTCACACAGGTCATTTTCTGTACACCAGTAATATCTCCAGAATCCTATGCATCTTGTCAGAATTTATTAGAGCTACTAAAAATCTGCAGTGTTTGCATAAAGAGTCTTTACTAACATGGGAAAGTAGCCTACAGTAGCTACGTCTAAAAGTGTTGCTATGACAAATCCTAAGAGATCTTCTGTTACATAAAAGTGACTATTTTTTACAAATACAATCTCCAAAATCAATATTTGAGCATGACAAAACACCTGTTTGTCACTCTCCTTCAGCCACACGGTGCAGTCACTACCAGTGTTCTTGCCCTTATCCAAATGCTGTCAGGAACATTTTGAAGACACTAAAAAAATTACCTAAGGAACACAAATGTTTGACATTACACAGAATAAACTACAGGGTCAATCTCATGGTCTCCTGACATTCCTATCTTTTCTGTTTATGAACGTATTGCACGATAATCACCTTAACTGTACAAGTAAAATTACTGTACTTTGTTTTTTGTTCTCTTTCTTCCAAAGGTGTCGCTATCTTAGATCCCTTTTTGCAAAGCAAAAGTACCAGGTCTACTGTTTTATTGCCTTGAAATTGAAGCTTTTACCTTCCTTTACAATTCTGAGCAATATTTTCTGGTCTTTTATCTTTAAATATTTTGCATGAAGGAATTAAAGGACTACCAGTTGTCCACTTTATTTTCCAGTAATTAATAAATAAAACCTTTTCTATGTATCTACAAGGGTTTTTGCTCCCCTGGGGAAAAGGTGGAGAGAAAATCCTTTTCCAGAAAATTTTTAAATACATTTATGTGAAGTTAAGTTTCTGCTTTTCTTCTAGCCTTTTAGGTAAATTTTAACCTATGCAAAAATAACTATTACTACCATATGTTTGGACTCTATCTCATCTTGCAGTTTTTACGTGATTTAGGCCTATGCAGTTCACCAAAAAATGACTCAATATTCTGTTTAATCGGTAATTATTTTTGGCTATCTGTCTTGCACAATACCATCCTTATATCTCCCAAAATACATACTGTTCTGACCAGTAAATGATCAGCCTCTACTGACTCATTTCAGTGTTAAATAAAACTTATCAGCACATTCTTCAAATGACTAGGGAAGTCACTTGTGATTAAGCAAACCGGTTCAAAATATTCTTTGGCTATTCCACAAAAAACTCAGATATTTCAAATTCCCTTATCACAGAGACCTATAGGAAAGGTTTGATCAGCTTTTGATTCAAGATCTCAACATCCATCAAAACAGAGTGAGAACCTGAAACAGATTCTGCAAAGGCCATGACAAAAAAAAAATATATATTGGTTTGTTCTGTATATTATGTAGATATTTGATGATCTTGACAAAGGGACTTTTATAACTAATTTAGGTAAGAAAAAAAGAGAGAAACCTGATATAATTTTATCCCTTTATCTGCAGGGGCCCTGTTAAAATGGCAATTTTGAATCCTGCATTTACTGATACTACTCCTTCGTAATTCTTTCCACAAAATAAAGTTTTAGTATTTTAAGATGAATATCAGACTAGCAGCTTCCTCACACACTTGTTCTCACATGTGTGTGCATAAATATGCAGGCTGTCCTAATAACTTCCCATTTAGCTCACTGAAGTCGTTTCCCTTCCTCTTAGCACCTATCAAGTGCTATCTCCATGCTTTTAAGATTCTTGTAATGCATTTTACGTTATTTTGATGAGATTTCCCTCGCAATCTTGCGTGACTCACTCATTACTTCAGCCCCTTCCACACATTCTCACCAATGCTGTTGTTTTCAATTAAATGCAAATTCGTTATGAGTTAAAACTGTGAGTCTTCAACATTCCTATAGATTTGACTATGTGAAAACACATTAGCCTAGTGAGGGATTTTTCATACTGAGAATGCATATCACTTTCTGGTTTTAGTGATTTCAGTAAAATACACTGTTTTATGACAATGCATCTGTGGTTGTAGGAAGTACTACGACACCCATCCCTTTCTTTAAAAGCAACATTCTCTCCTCGGGTCTAGATAACTGGGAAAAGTAAATTCTGTCTAATGCTCTCCAGCATAGAAAGCAAACCCTGCAAAACAATTTCTTGCAATAAAATTAAAAGAAACGCTGTAATCTGATAGTAAAGCAAAACCATGGTAATAGTTTCTGAAGTACTCCATAGGTTTACTATTTAATTCCTCTTAGTATGGATCACTAACCAGTTATGGAAAGGACTCTCTAAGCACAGTGATTTGAATTCCAGGTAAAAGGCAACTCTCTAGCAGAAGCCATTAGCGGGCTGAAAGGTGAGGCTGACTTTGTTATTGCTGACTAAAATAAAAAGGACAACAGACACCTGCTTCAGAAGACTTGGACTAAAATAAAGTTGTTATACTGCATGGTAGGGCATGGAGGCAACTGTACCATTTTCAGAACTCTATAGCAAGGACCCTTACTCCACATCACTTAAATTTTGTTTTTTAAACTATGTGTTAAAAACATGAAAAAAACCCCAGAATTCTGACTGTAATGAGGCCTGTAAGCCACAAAAGGATCTACCAAGTGACTGCTTGTTAAGCACTGTTTCTCCAGTATATCAGATTAGTTCAGACACAGCATAAAAGCGCATCCACGGACAAATGCAAAGACTTTTTGCATTGAGATCCCCCACTCTCCAGAGGCATGGCTTTATGTAATTGTTCATAGGCATGTGACATACCACAGAAAAAAGAAGAAAATTGAATAAAATGTCTGCAGTGGCTTGATACCATCAGGCTGGAGAGTAGAAAGACGGGGAGATATACTAGAGAATATACTGACAAACTTTTCACTGCATGGCTAGGAAAACTGATCAATTCAGTCAAATCATCAGCTTAGTTGTTATAAATGACAAATATCTTTCCATTGTGGGGGCAGAGGCAGCAGGAAGAAGAAAATGGGAAAAAGCAAGCAAATTAAATCTCATATTGAAACCTCAGTGAAGTAATCGTCTCTTTATCTATGTATACTGAAGAACACAGCTCCACCTGGAGACCAGTCGTCTCCAAGAGTTAAATCAACCTGGTCAATAAAGCGTAAAGTGGAGAGGAACAACGTCTTAAAAGCCATTTTCATGATCAGGGACACTGTTAAACATTCACACAAGAACATTCTGAATCAGGCAAAGCCAAACAGTTTTGAAGACCAGCTAAACAAAAAAGTCATTGAGGGCAAGTCACTAAAGGATATTTAACATACACAATTTATTTTTTACATTTGCAGTTTCTCTTCCTACCAAGTGCCATTATTTTTCCTCAGATACATGGATATTCTTCAGGACAAAAAAGAGGTCCTCTAGGACTCCAAATGGCTTAGTACACAGCAAACACTACCCCAGATCTACTTTCCAAGGTTTTGGGGTTTTTCTGCCCAGGTGCCAAATTGCTCAGTCAAGTAACAATTTTGTGTTACTTGGTACTACAATGAAACTTCTCAATTACAGAATCATTCTTTTACTTTCATATAAGCACAGACAACAGCAGCACTATTGTGCCCATCATTACAATTTATCTTCATCATGCAAAATCCACAGTCTTTTCTAGTTTGTAGCTTTTTTTCCCAAATACTTATGTCCAGCAGTCAAAAACATTTAAACAAACTGTAAAGTCTTTAAACAAGAGTAGGAAATTAAGTGCACCTAAACTATAATCCATTCTTTGTAACATGGTGCACAGCTCTTCTAAAAGAAAACGAACTGTTTACTCACCATCTTACTGTATAGTTTTTGGAGATTTAGTATAAATCCTGGCACTGCTTTTTAATTTCTAATCTTGAATCATTTAAAGTAATTTTAATTAAAAAACACAGTTCTAAAATTATATAATTTAATTTCTGTTTTATCATATTTTTCTGCTTTACCATAGTGTTAAGGATGACTACACTTTCAATAGTGTTTAGTTCATTAAGCTAATTTAGGCACCTTATCTCCATCTAATCCGAAAAAATCTAATTCACAATTCCTACAAGAAAGATAACTTCTACACCTAACAGAGATATTCAAAGCTGGTGCTTTCTTGAGTCTTCCAGTTTGTTCTCCAGGCTTTTATGTTTGTTACAGGGATCAGTCTACAATTTTTGTAGATCTGTCTGCAGATTCAAACTAAAATTAATTGTATAAACTTGCAAACTCAAGAGTACACGATGCTGTTCTTCACTTAACATTATCAAGGTAAGGCTCTGAAGCACAAGAGGAAGGGAGATGTAGGGCTCTGAAGTCTACGTAACGTTTCATTGTCAGACTAGCATCGTTTTAAGCAGGACACTGTCAAAGGCACAAATAAGGATTTTACAGCAATTGAATGATGCTGATTTTAAAAAATGGATCCCTGCTTATGAGAGAAAAATATTGCTTTTACCTTACTGATAAGTGTGACGACATCACCTTCACGGATTGTGAGTTCATCATCATTCTGTGCTTCATATGGAAATATCACTTTGCAATACTCCTTGGCTGAAAGGAAGAACATTTAATGTGATAAATTATCACTTCACAACAACTGCTTATCCAAGGGTGAAAATTTTCATAAAATGTTCCACAAGTGTCTCTCTGTGCTGCTTTATTTTCTTGCGAACTTTCTCTTTGTATTTTAGACCTTCATAAACAGTATGCAATATTTTAAAAATTGCACACCAATGAGCATTCCCACACACGCCATCCAGGGAGTTGGCTCTGTAGCCCCTAGAACCAGTATCTCAAATGAAATTGCTCCAGACAGCAACCTGCCACAAATCACTTCCCTTAGAGTAAGCTTGTATCCGACTTGCTGCAATAGTTCCACTGGTACAGCCTTCCACCAGATCACATAAATCAGAAATATAAAGGACCCAGTAGGTTAACACAGCTTATCTATGCCCTTCTGTGCAAGAGAGCAGATATTTCTGAATATATAAAGGTGATAAAATACTAAATAATATATTAATAAACGTAAAGGTATTCATAACTAAACCTTCTGTACACTCAGCATAAAAGAAGAGTTCTGAATATTAGTGTGAAGTTTTCTCTTCCTTTTTCCCTTTACTGCCTATAAATCAGGGCACCATCTCAACTTTCATCTGGAAAGTACAGGAGGCCAGCACTCCTACTCAGAAATCAGAAAAAGCAGTTGTCATGAAAAGCAGTTACTTACAACATGCTGCTGTCCAACAGACAAGTATGTCAATGTGCCTTACAAACAAAAAGGGAATATGTATTCCAGCTGTTAAATATAATGTAAAAAAATACGTGATACTCCAAGACAGCAGGTTTAAAAAGACCAAAGAAACACACAGAGAAATTACTGGACCCTTTGTAGAAGGGCATGTGATTTTGTAGCAGTGTTCATCTCACTTTAAATGTCTCAATTTTGATGACCTCTATCTCTAGTCAACTGTCATGTTCGATGCAGAGAAATAGGTACTTGCAGGCCACAGAAATCTAAATTAGTGTGAAACAATGGGACTTGCTTCTTTATACTCGCTATAAAGAGAACCTGCATTATCACACTTGTGGGTATTTGAGGCTCCACCAGGGGGGTCAGCTCAGCTGCTCAGACACTAAGTGCCATTTCAGATACTCATGGGTGTAGAAGACACCCACACAAGGTTGGCAGATACAATGCACAGCCTATGGAAGGGCCAGGTCCCTCTGATCTGGCAGCTGGAGGCAAACCGAAATGCCCCACGGTATCTGAAACGGCTCCGGATGAAGGCTACTGATTTCAGCCCCCAGGGTTGAGCCTGGTCTCTGGATTTAGACTCAGGCACTTGATGTTAGAAACCGACATGTCAGTGCTTATGCTTGCACTACAGTCAATGGAGATCAAGTCACTGAAGTGAGAGAAGCCTTGAGAGCTGCTCTTCACCCCATGAGCAGACATCTGCATTTGGTTAGCTGAATCACGCTCTGAACTCCCTGGACAGCAGTGACAGATCTCCACAGGGACCCACAGGAGCCCAGACACCAAACTCACATGGCTACACGGAAACTTAAGGCTTTGACTCAGAAGCTGCATGCCAAACGCTGAAGTTTAGCGACAGGACCGTCAACCTTAAATAAGCAGCCAACACACATGCATGTGTGAAGGGTTGCTGGCTGTAAGCATCATCAGCCTGTGAAACAGAACCGTAGTAATCAGGAAGAGGAAAGCTGCAGTCCACACACATTCAGAAACGGCATGGATTTTATGTGGTGCTGGTTCAAATACACAAGAATTTCTTAGGTTTCACAAATTTATTTTCCGGAACACAAAAATTTGAATTTATCCACAATTATCAGCAGTTCGTTTTCCGGCCCTGCTCTGCCTGGGATGGAGTTAATTTTCTTCACAGCAGCCCGCATGGTGCTGTATTTCAGATCTGTGACTAAAACAGCATTGATAACACACCAGTGTTTTGGTTATCACTGAGCAGTGCCTGCACAGTGCCAAGGCCTTCTCTTTTCTCCTTTTCCCTGCTCTGCCCCACAGTAAGTAGGCCAGGGGTGGGCAAGAAGCTGGGAGGGGACAGAAAGGACAGCTGACTCAGGCTGAGCAAAGGGATACTCCATGCCATGTAACCTCCTGCTCAGCAATAAAAAAGGCTAGGCATGGGTGGTGCTGGTGTGGGAGGCAGCCATTATTTGGAGACTGGCTGGGCATTGGTCTACTTGTGGTAGGTGGTGAATGATTGCCTTTGCATTGCCTCTTTTTTTCATCTTTCGTTCACTTATTAAACTGACTTTATCCATGAGTTTTCTTGCTTTCGCTCCTCCTATTCTCTCCCCTATGGGACAGCAAGTGGCTGGGTGGAGCTTAGCTGCTGTCTGGGGTGAACACCCTACACCCCCTCTGATGTCTCTGAAGAAACAAGTCCGATGAAGACAATGAACATGATCTTTGAAAAAAATACGAG
>Ga0181612_142583_pt1 | contig 10311 bp, 8 predicted proteins | sample HoacroProtozoa21_FD_119630 | JGI IMG/M metagenome (GOLD analysis project Ga0181612, IMG submission 119630) | Hoatzin crop microbial communities from Cojedes, Venezuel. Combined Assembly of Gp0051906, Gp0051904, Gp0051908 | reverse complement strand
TGTGAAGGAAGCATCACAAAGATTTCCAATCCTGGAAAAAAAAAGGCAAAATTTTTTCTGATCAGAGGCATATATCATAATTTAATGCTATTCACTTGAAGACTGGTAAAATACAGGGCCTTACAACAACCTCTTATTCACTGTTTACCCCACATTTTCTCCTGCTGCAATCCACCAATAGTTGACACAGCCAAGCTTATAAAGCCCTGCACGATACTTTGCAAATCTAAATTGTCAAGCCACACAGGGAGCAAGCCTCCCAGTGAAACGTCAGCATATTGAAATTACATTTATAATGGGTAGCATTCCAGCAGCAGCTTTCACATATCTGTTGTGCCTCACAGCAATAAGAGACAGTGAGGGAAGAAAAACCAGTAAAACAAACTGCGTCCATTTGAGATGAAGGTCAAGTGGGGCAGGTGACACTGAGTGGCATCTCCTAATCCAGTTTAACTTCCAGGCACTGTGTTTGTTATTGTTACTCTTACTATTTCACTATTTTTGTTACAGAAGTAGTTAAAAGTTCTACTTGAGATTAGAGAGACATTTTTTCTGAGGATGGTATGAATTCTTAACAAATGAGCTCTGATCCCAACAACTTAAAATGTAAGGAGATTAAGAAAGAAGCAGAGAAGGTGAAGGGATATCTCCCAAGCCACTGCATGACTCCAAGATATGAACAGTGCACTGTTATGAACACTCCTCCCACGCACATACATTAAAATAAATAATTTTAGTCTGATTGTTCATATTCAACTCATATTTAATGATGAAACAAAGGCAATGAAAAATAATGAAAACTTCTTTAGGAAAACATAGCATGCCATCGCATTGGTGAGCCTATCTGTTTTTTTTAAAACTAAGTTTGTGTTCACTTCAAAGGAGAAGCATCCTTTCATAATGAAACATTTTTATTTTTCTGAAAAACTCCATTTATTTTTTCTGTTTCTCAAATACTGTCTAATGTGACACTCATAATTTCCACATTACAAACCACATCTCGTATGCTTCCAAACATTTTTTTAGTATCTTATGATATCTTTGGAACTCGGATGGCCTTTGATAAAAATTTCCATAGAAAACCTTTTTAATGCTTGACATAATTATCTTATACTTAAGAAGTCCCAAACAGAGCCTTGCCTTTGTAAAACTTTAACATCAAAAATAACAAATAAAGAATCTGCTACTGCTTCAGGAAAGCAAAATCAGGCTGTGTGTTTGAGTTTTATAATAATCATAAATGTACAAATAAATAGAATAGTGTTGAACTGGATCAGACTTGTAGTCTCTAAATACATTAGAAATATTGTAAGGCACTATTCTTCATTTGAAGACACTCTGAGCTGTTAAATTAACTGGTTTGTTGCCCTGACATCAACAGATGGTCCTCGGTTATATTAAATATTGAATACTTTCACATAGGTGTTTACACTGTAGCTGATTTTAAAGGTGGTTTGCTAGCATGGGCAGAGTATGGAGGCCACCCACAGAGGAAGCAGTGGAGGTAGGGAGGGTCTACCATGCTGAGGTTTTTTTCCATCTTTTGAGAATCTGAAGGTATGTATTTTTTCTCTCCCTTCGTCTTTTTCTTGCTGTGGATTTGATGACCCCTTTTGTCCATGGCAGTGCAAAAAGCCACAATAAATGAATGGCTAGATAAACAGAAAAACGTTCTAACTTCCTAGTGTATAATATATGGAGCCTACACAAAAGAGGGTCAAACCTCAAACTAGTGTAATAATGGATAAAAATGCATTTATTCTCACTGAGAAACTGAGGATTCATTTTTATTATTATTTTCCTTGAAAAAAGAAATAAAAACAAAAAAAAAAATCTAAAACCACCCCTAACTTCCACCCCAAGAAAAAAGCTTTGAAAACTCCACAGCTTTCGAAAAACCAAGTGGAAGAAGAAACAAGAAGCCTCTGCATTGTACCTGACAAGGGAAAAAGCAGGGGAAGAGCCTCTCTCTCTGTGCAGCAGTCATTTACAGCCTGAGACACTGGAAGAGGTAGCGAGATTCTGTTTAAAATGCCTGGTGTCTTACAGCTCCCCACATTTGCAAGCACCTTTTGAATTTGTTCGGTCTGTTCCCTGAGAAAGGAGTAGCGAAGGCTTATGTAGGTAAGGAGTAAAACCTACAAAGAGACAGGCATGGAGCACTGAATGCCTGTAGAAATTTTAGGGGGCTTTAGTCCTCCCTTCAGTATCTCATCATATATCCAGAACCAGTGCCGATTCATTCTGGTGAGGATGAATCAGGTCTTAGGATGTTACAGTTTCCTCCACAGTTGTACTGTGAACTATCCATCATTTTCTGGTCTCTAGACTATGACAGAGGAGCTTGGGTGTTGCTTTAAACTGGCTTTTTGCCACCAGTCCCTAAGTAGCTGGGTGCCAACTAGGCTAAGAAGCACAAGATATGGGGCTAGGGAAATTTATGCTCTTCCTGTGCATGTTCCTTCACTTTTCTTCCGTGCTATGAGTAGCTGCAACAGAAGTCTTAAAGCATCTCATGAAAAAAATCAAGACAGGGGAAAAATCTAACCCTTCTATACAAGGAATGAGGCTTATAACTAAAGGAATAAAATATATTGAAAGTGAGAGGCTGCATTGTTTAGCATGTTGCCCATTGAAAAATGCCATCCCATGGTTGCTCTTCTCAGTCTTTTGTCAAGGGGAGGTTCTCAAGGTTTTACCAAAGCCTCTGAGGAAACTCCCCAATTTAAAGATAAGAACGAATTTGCTGTGATTTTCATTGAAGACATCAGGAGGATGTGGCTATGCTTTGTCTAGACTTGTAACTGCCTGATTCATCCTTGTGCTTTATTCTGTCTGTTGTCAGTCGAGCTATGTCAGTAAGCGATATTTTAGTTCACTGACAAAACCATTTTTTTCATTGTTTCAAGGCCAACCTGTAACATTTTTCCCCAACAGAATAATTCTCAAAGAAACAGTCTATTCAATCAAATTAAATATTTCATTTTCAAAGGCATGTTTCTCATTCTTTTTTTTTTTTTTTCATATCATTATTACATTTAGTCAAACTTTGGGAAGCAGACTCACTGGGAAATAGAACATTTAACTTTATTTCTCCAGCAATATTGAAACAAAATGTTTCAACTTCTCCGAATTTCCAGTGTTTTTAATTTTTTTTCTGTTCCAGTGAAATAATATGATCACGAATTAAATGAACAAGCTTTCAGGGGTGGGGATCATAGAAATAATATCTTCAAAACAAGGTCCAGCTCCATAGAAGTATTCAGCAAGTAATTTATATTTATAAATCTGATTGTTATTAACTTCCATTAATTTTAATGGCTTATGCATTCAGATAGGAATTGTCAACTTAAATGTGTTTGAAATTCTCTGCCTTTGAACTTTGGCCCATGGGTCAGAAATAGTCTTGTCTTATTTTGGGGGAGGATTGTCTGCTACTGCCTCCAGCAGAACAAGGTCATCCAGGTCCTTTTTTCTGCTTTCCAAATAGTCATGTGTAACAGGGATTTTTCTCTGAAGGGCAGCTAGGAGAAATGCATGCAGACAGCAAAACATGTTTTATTCATGGCACTCCTCAACAGATGAGTTCCATTATCATGTATTTTAGCTGCCTTTAAAGCCAGTCCTACAGGCAGCAGAGTGAATTGCATTTTCCTCCACTCAGCCCATCAGTTACCTCAAAGCAAAAGAGGAGAGTGCGTGGATGGGATTTATCAGCAGGACTTTTTGGCTCAGGTACTTCTGATGAGGCTTGTTTGTGCAGGAAGGACATAAAGTACCATCTGTGATGGACTTGAATCTACATGTTGCACCAAGCAGGATTTTTTTTTCTCAGGTGCAACTGTGATTTTGTTTTTCAGTGAAAAGAAACAGGAAGAGATTTAGCATCTACAAATGATGCTGCGCAGTGAGACCATTGTCATCTGACCAGCTGCGTACCCAATTCTTTGAAAGCAGTTCATATCCCCACAGTCTGGAAAGGCAGATGCTCAAAACAACTTCCCTGGATTCTCTGCATCATTCTTATGCTGTTCTTTGTGTCCTTTGCAACAATTGGATGCAAGCTACAACTTTTGTCGGAAAACCTGTCATTATCAATTAGACGTAAACACCTCTGATTGATTACATAGTCACAGTTGAGTCTTCTTTGTCTTTCTCAGCCACAGAGACAACAGAAGAAATATTTGAATCCCATACAACTATTCAGTTATATCCTCAAGTCTTTGCTTTGATCAGTACCAGAATCCCTGTAACCCTAAAAGCTTCATAACTCAATACCAAGGTTGACCTCCATTTATTCAAATTGCTCAGCATTTCAGTCAGGCTTACTGATGGACAGTATTTCTTTTCTCACATGTACATCTTTACTTATATCTGATACTCAAATAAGTGATCTTTTCTTCCACAAATATATATACTACACTAGAATCCCATCTGTAGTACTCTGGAGAGGGCAAAAATTTTCTCCCTGGGACACTGAACCCACAACAATGCATAATGTTGTCTGAACTTGAGAGACATTTCTCTGGATCCTTGCACTAAAATAGATCATATTGTTTCTCTTTCCTTCTCCCATGTCATGGTTTAACCCCAATGGGCAACTGAGCCCCACACAGTTGCTTGCTCAGTTCCCTCTAGTGGGATGGGGGAGAGAATCAGGAAGGTAAAAGTGCAAAAATTTGTGGATTGACATAAAGACAGTTTAATAGGTAAAACAAAACCATGCATGCAAGCAAAGAAAAAGAAGAAATTCATTCACTACTTCCCAGCGGCCAGCAGGTGTTCAGCCATCTCTAGGAAAGCAGGGCTCCATCACGTGTAGTGATCCCTTGGGAAGACAAAAAGCTATGACTCCGAACGTCCCCCCTTTCTTCTTTTTCCCCTAGCTTTTATTGCTAAGCATGATGTCATAGGGCATGGAATATCCCTTTGGTCAGTTGTCACCAGCCATTCCAGCTGTGTCGCACCACAATTTCTTGTGCACTCCCAGTCTAATCAGTGGTTGGGCAGTGTGAGAAGCAGAAGAGGCTTTGATATTGTGTAAGCACTACTCACCAATAACTAAAATATCCCTGTGTTTTAAACACTGTTTGCTTCATAAATCCAAAGCATAGCCCCATACAAGCTACTATGAAGAAATTTAACTGTATCCCAGCCAAACTAATACATCCCATCATCATACTTGATTAATGCCCAGATTTGTCCAATAATTACTTCCTAACAAACACATCAGGGAAGGATATTTGTCTGTATAAAACATTGATGGCAAAAGTGGATGAATTTCACAGGATGGTGATTTCTGAGAAAAAGCAGGTTACATTTTAAGAATTTGGTGTAATTAGTACAACCAAATATTAATCTGGTTAGAGAAGAAATGGTATTTGGTGACTTCGTCATCTGAGAAATAGGAGTTTCAGTACTTTGTGACAGTATTGAACATGTCATAAGCTTGCCACACAAAAAATGCCAAGGGATTGCAGAGGCAAAGGGGAAGAAAAGAATGAAGCATTGACACTTTCAGTGACAGTAATTAATGTGATTCTTTTCCAATTTATGGCACTTGAACTCCTGAAGGCTGAACCTAGATCCTACGAAAGCAAGACACAACAGAAGAAAGCACAGCCTAAAGGCCAATGGCAGTGACGGCAAATTAAAACCAGAAGACCTGAGGGTCAGAGAATAGGGTCTCTGTAAATAACTCAAGCCAAGGAGATGCCAAACATAGCTTAGATAGATTTTATTGCTCTTTCCAGCACACAGAATCGCAGAATGTTCGGGGTTGGAAGGGACCTCTATGGGTCATCTAGTCCAACCCCCGACATTCCTATTGCTGAAGTTTGCTTCCAGAAGCCTTAAGTTTCTGATTGCTCTCTCCGCTTCACTGAGAGACTTACCATTTCTCTCCACAAACTCATACACATTTCTTAACAGAGGCACAACGACATGCCATGCTTCTATTCTAAGCAATTAGTTGTTTTGAAGTCCCAGCAGTTTGAGACGATGCTCAGTGCAACAGTCTGGCCCAGGAATTTGTCCTGACTCGACTTCTCTGCTGCTAAAGGACAGTGAGTCCCTTTGCAAGGGTTGAGTCTGGTGTGACTGCACTGTCAGCTCCTGGTAAATTCAAATATATTTAAATGTATTAAACATCTGCTGAATTAGTTCTGGGAGGACTGTTCTGTTAGGCAAGCCCTCCTGCCCTTGAGAAGGAAATCACAAGATAGCTTACACTGTTTCTGACGTTGCGTGCAACGAGAGGCAACATTGCCCTCCAGAGAAAGCACAGAGGAGACCCAACACTATGATACAAAACGCTGACATCATATGTCCTAGGCAATATAATGAAGCCCTAACCTTGCAACACTTCTTCCCTTGTGACTGGAAACATATCCAATTAGACCCAGCTATGCACTCTGTTCTGTAAAGCGTACTCCTGAATTGAGAACCTTTGCTTGCCCCCAGCTCCAGGTGGAATGGAACTACGGAGGATATTATTTGCAAGGTGTTTCACTGCCTGGTAGAACCTAAAGGGCATTGGGTATATATTCAATGCTTCAGTTTTTTTAAACCTACAAGGCTACTATGTGGACTGCCAAGACACTGCTCTGAATTGCTGGCCTGATACTCCTGGAAGGCTAAAGAATCATGCTGGATGATGTTGGATTTTCACAAGCTCCTTCTGTAGTTCATGAGACACCTAAGTTCTCATGAAAGTACTGTCCATTGACTTGCTAGAACAGCTGGCAGACAAGTGGTACTAGGGAAAGATTGCCCAGGCAGGACAGAGGAGAGGCAAAGTAGGCTGCACTGTGAGTATTTAGGGGAACATGCCAACAATAAAGGCAGGTATTTTGCATCTGTATCTTATAGCAGCAAAAGGATAGGTTGTGCAAGATGCAAAATTAACAGTTGTTTGAGTTTCCTGTACACACTAGGGTAGTAGCTTGCCAGCTGTTTCCCGCATTTGCACATTTATTTAACAGCTGGCAACTAAATTTTTTTTTAAGAGTATTTCTAAAAATAAGTGGAGAAGCTAATATTCTTTTTCCTATAAAAGAGCTAATTTTAGGCTCCATTCAGGACAGCCTGTAAGTGCATATGAATATTCAGTTGGTACTGCTAGGTTATGTGCTTGCAAAATTCAGCTTCACATCTACTAAACACCAAAGAGGAACACCTGGAACTGATGACCCCAAACAATATCCTGCCCTGGCTGCTCCCAGGCTCATTACAGGAGACATCAGCTCATCAAAGGACCATCTCCCCACATACAGATGAGCTGAGAGGAAACAGAGCAGTGGAGGAGGCATCAGTGACACAGCCAGAGATGTGAGCCCCTGCTTGGGGATCCCCAGGGCTGTCCCAAGACAGCCTCAGACCCATGGGCCCAGGCGGCATTCACCAAGTTGGTCAATGGGACAGGGTCACCTCACAGACTAAGAGGGGTCACAGCCTTGACAGTATGCGAAACCTTGTGGGATTCTGAAAAAGAGCATCTGGGGATTCCACAAGGCTTATTATGGGATGTCTAGGGGAGAAAGCAGTGGCAGGGAAAGGAATAGATCTAGGTGATTTGGGAAGGAACAAGAACTGGAAAATAGAGTAGCAAGGGAATTGAAAGATGTATCTATGTTACTGCATGATTCACACTCAGTACGTGTGTGTGTGTTTGTCGTGTGCATGGAAATCCATACCAGCAACTGGTGTGACACTGTGGTCTCGAGACCTCATCTGTCCAGGTGCCAGGAACTGGGGAGACTGAGATCCAGGGTGTTGGATGCACACTCTATATATTCATATATATTTAAATATAGATACGCGTGAATATACATTTAAATAAATAAATGAATAAATAAATAAATATACTCCCTGTTAACAGGCCTTCATCCTGATCTACCAGAAGAAGGCTGTGAGTGAGAATGTGACTGTCTGTCTGTCCGGATCAGTGTGACCAGCCATCTATACATGGATTTATGAGTTGTGTACTTGTGCTCTGCATATGTTCCTACTGGGAATACATGCTCAGCTACACTACTGGCTGGACTTGGGGGCATGCCTCATCTCTTTTGGGCTATTGGATTTGGCAGCCCCTAAAAAGTACTTAGGGGGCCTCCCAGATTTCTTTCTAAAAGATTACATAGTCCATACTAGTGATCTGTCTCAATTTATTCAGTGCATTTTGCCTGTCATATCGTCAGTCTATTACAACCTTAAAAGAGAAAGCCGAAACTGACCGAGTATTTAAGATGTTTTAACATTGCTCAACAAACCAAGAAGTCATTCTTTTGCAAGTTCTGTTTTTTCACGTGTACCAGTAAAATGCTTGTCATTTTTTGTCAGAGCATGAAATTTTTGACTTATGTTTGGCCTCAGATCTACTATAATCCCCAGATCCTTTGCAGAAAAACTTCTGCTTTGCCAAGCATTCTCCAGCTTGCATTTTAGCAATTAGTTATATCAAAATTGAGGATATGTTCTGATCTAGAATAATATGTAGCCACATTTTTTCAGACCATTTCTCACATTTGTCAAGTCTTACCATGATGTCCCACAACATATTGATAGTTCTTCTCACACTTGTAATTAATAATCCTACTCTTAGTTCCACCACCCAGCATATTAACGGCAGCACTGAGCTCTACCCAGCACAGACTTCTCAAGAACCCTTCTTGATACAACCATCCACTTGTCAGTACAACTCTGTGATGCACTCTGGAAAGAAATTTTAGTCAGGTTTGCCTTCCCTTAGAGTAATTTTGTTTAGTTCACATTTCTCTATCTTACTGATGTGATTGTCATGTCATACAGTTACAAAGCTCCACCAAAGACAGTTATTGAAGGCTTCTCCCCCCTTCACAATGCTCCACAATGTTTCTTATCTTGCCATACAAGGAAACTACATTGGTTTGCTCTTGATAAATCCATCTCCTTGTCACCCTGTGTACTTAGACATTGTCTGCTCAATGTCTTGGATTTTGCTAAGGACAGAATCTTTTTTTCTTTCTTTTTTTTTTTTTCTCCTTTATAAAGATAGGCTTTGTGCTTTTTTCTTTTCCATTCTCCTTTTCTTCCACAAGGTCTTGAAGGTCTGAGATATCATCAGCCAATGAAATAAATTACCTAGGATGAAGTTTAACACATCCAGTTGATTTGAAAAGAGTTTAACTTATTTTACTAGTCCTTACTCTTCTTTTCCTGTTATAATGTGCGAGTTTGTTTTATCATATTGGTATTTATTGGACTAGTGACTTCTCACAGTTGATTTTTTTTGTGAAGACTGATAACACATAAGAAAGCAACATTCTAACTTTTCTGAGATTGTCTGCTGACAATTTTTCCATGCCACAGAGTGATTTGAGCCCACTGAGCACTTCCTTTATTCTTGTTCTTACTAACGGTGCACTCACAGAAGGTTTCCTTTTTCCCCATGATGTCTTTTGGTAAACAAGCTCATTTTATCTCTGGGCCTTTCACATTTTACTCACTCTATACTCCAGTTACAAGGAGTCAGATGGTCATATTGGTCTTATGATACCTTTTCTCTAATAGTTGTGTTTCATGAATCTTCTGACATAGCTAGATCATGTCTTTGCTGTTCTTTCTGCTGTGCCTAGTAATGTAGCCACAAGCTTACAGTGCCTCCCTTAATGACATCATATTACTTATAATTATTAGGTTGTTCATCCACGAATGGAACGATAGAATTCATCATGGAAATCTTTTACTAGCACTTTCTATTCTTATACTAGAGAATTAATATCAAGATACAGAGAGTGATAAAATGTTTCTGGTTAGGATACTTTGGCTGAAAAATGGTTAGTGCTCCTTGCAGAGTGACACATTTCAAGACTATTAAGTTTGCTCAGTGATGCTATCGTCCTCGTGGACCACATAAGAGGTATGAGACAGGCAGGAACATGCAAATATCTCTTTTGCCTGTGTTTGCACAGGAATTAATTAAATTCGTGGAGTGTCTTGATGGAAGGGAAAGTCTCTTCAGGGCTGAGCTAATAGGAAGATGGGATGTGATTTGTCTAATCACCTCCCTGAAGAATGAATTTCACTGAGGAGTGAATTTATTATCAAGGATCAGCAGCAGAATATAGATGCTTTTATTATCTGAGAGACTTGATGCTCAAAACTCCAGCCTTGAATCATAATATGACCCTCCAAGTACTACCTGTCTCTATCTTTGCCTTCAGTTACAAGGAAGGAAAAATGGTATCTGAGGGCTTATGTTTTGGAAAGATCTTTCCAGGATAGTACAATCCTTGGGATGCTGTTCCTTTTGGTATTCCTAATTTGTATAGC
>Ga0181612_124841_pt1 | contig 10311 bp, 9 predicted proteins | sample HoacroProtozoa21_FD_119630 | JGI IMG/M metagenome (GOLD analysis project Ga0181612, IMG submission 119630) | Hoatzin crop microbial communities from Cojedes, Venezuel. Combined Assembly of Gp0051906, Gp0051904, Gp0051908 | reverse complement strand
GGACTATCTGGCAGAATCATTATTCTTGCCTGTATAGATAAGGAAAAGTTTAGCTTTCGATTCGTAACAGCTACATAGCATGCAACTTTATAGAATCACAGAATGGTCGGGGTCGGGGTTGGAAGGGACCTCTGTGGGTCATCTAGTCCAACCCCCCTGCCAAAGCAGGGTCACCTACAGCAGGCTGCACAGGACCTTGTCCAGGTGGGTCTTGAATATCTCCAGAGAAGGAGACTCCACAACCTCCCTGGGCTCCGTCGTCCTCAGAGGGAAGAAGTTCTTCCTCATGTTCAGACGGAACTTCCTGTACTTCAGTTTGTGCCCGTTGCCCCTTGTCCTGTCACTGGGCACCACTGAAGAGTTTGGCCCCATCCTCCTGAAACTTTACTTTGCCTGAGTACAGAACCTCATGATGGTACAGTTCTAGAGGTTTTCTTGCCGCGCAAAGACTGAGTGCTATACCAGGTCTGCCTCCATCCAGAGATTAGCCAGATAGATACAAACAGGTGACTTCAAGCACCACTGTTGTGGCAGCCATAGACTAAAAATGCAAACACAGTAAACATATAAGTGTAAAATTACTTTTTCATTTGCTGCTTCAATTTGCTTTTCCTTTTCATTTGCTAGCTGCAATAGTTCTTCCTGATGAGCTGCCAACATTGACTCAAGTTGTTTTCTAAAAGTGTCATCCATTTCATGAAGCTTTTCCACAGCAATCCTAAAAAATGATTAAAAAAATAAAAAAAAAAAAAAATCACACTTCTGCAAACAACTGAAGTATTTTGCTTTGCCCAGTTCTGCCTTCAATAAGGTTTTAATAACATAGGCACAAAAACAACTACTTCAGTATCTAGCATCAGAAGATATCCTGTTTTCTCCAGTACATACGAAGATTCAGGCTTGCTACTGTCAACATGGTTAAGAACTCCACCTCTTTTCACACTCAACTTATTATGCTTTTGCTTCCTGAGAAGCTGATGACTGAACTATGTGATCCTGTAAACAGCCTGTAAGCCTGGGCCTCACAGAAACAGAGAAGTGTCCGCTTCACATTAGTGAAGCATTTCCTTCACTCCAAGCAAATTCTGCTTTTAGGGGATAATTCTGAAACGTGTAGCAACAGAAAGCAAGGCAAATTATTCCACTGTATAATTAATTTATATCAAAATTTTGAAACAAAAGGGAATTACTTGGGGCAAAATTTCAGTTTCACTACTGATCTTCCAACAATTCCAAAAACCTAATATTAGTGACTATTTGAGGTAGGTGGTTTTTGTTTGTTTGTTTTATTTGGCGCTTTTTTTTTAATCAGACTTCACCATCAAGGTATTTTCTTTCCTTTATTAAACAGATGACCTTCCTTAAAATAACAGCACAAGTGTAATTTAATCAAAGTGTTTAATTTAAAAATGTAAAGCAAAAAAACTTCGTCATACTACCTTATTCTTTCAGTAACAGCGTGGTTATCACTGCTAGAGCAATATGCAGTCTTGTTAACTAGCTAATCTTTTTTTAAGAATAGTTGGGCAGAAGGAAGAAAAATAAGAGAAAGGGGCCAAAGAATAAAGTAAAAATCAAACTAGCAATCTGATCTCATCACAGGCAGCAGTCTACCATACTTCTCCATAATGCCAGAGGCATATGAAATAACTGAACATCATCTAAGGCCCTGACTGTTTTCTGGGTTATAGGTGTTTCTGTATCATCTCATATTTACTATTAACTGCTCAAATAAATTGACAGTACAAGAGGAATAATAAAAGAAATTAAAAACCTGTTGCTACTTGTATGGGAAGAGAATCATGGGTAATTTATAAACAGTCTGTTTGTCACAGACTGAAATATTTATGAGTATTGTTGAGACAAGTATCCAGGATCTGTCTTCAGTTTCCTACACAGAGCACAAGGTATTTTCACCATCCTGCCCAGATGTTAGCGAAGCACTGTGGCCTCTCTCGTAAGCCCAGATGCCAGCCACAGTTGCTTGGCTTGACCTGTGATTTGCAACCAGTTTGTCCCACGTATCCTGGTCAGGAGCTAGTCAGTTGACAGGCTCATGCTCGAAGAAACCCTGCTACAGCCTAGGAGACTGTGCCTCGCCTGCACAACCATCTTCACTGCAAGACTCCAGCCAGCACGTGTGACAACTGTGTCAGAGTCCCTACCAGGTGAGGGTGACGTGGAGTTTCCTCACAAAGGTAAACCAAAAGCGTTGTGGTGGAATGGGTGCACTAGGGAGGAATGAGTGTAGGGTCCAATTATTTTCAAAGAGAACGGGAACATAGCAAAGAAGTTTGTATGACAAAGGCTGTACCTGAGTGTTAGCTGCACCAAGTCAGTTGCTTGTATAGCAGGAACTGCACACAGAGTTTGCAGAGCCTGGGCTCACCAAGTACTTAAAAAGGTATTGCGCATTCTTTCACTATAAAATCAAACATTTTTGTATACTTATTAACAGTGCAATGCTATACTAACCGAGCAGTCGCAAAACAAGTTATTAAGGTGTTCACCTCTGAGTTTGAAGACTTTTATTTCTCTCTTCAATCAGCTTCTTCTCTTTGATATCAAAGCTCTCCTTCATTTGTTTCACTTGCATCTCTAGCTTGCTTAATAGCTCTCCTTTACCTTGCCACTTCTTTTTCAGTGCACTGAAAATAAGATGCACATATTTACAATGAATGTAGATATCAGGAGGGTGGGAAAAAAGTTTTGCATGCTTCCTTTTTTCCACATTTCTGTGGGTTTTAAAAGCAAGTACTCTCTGAACATAGAATCACTTCAGAGCAGTGTTGCATATTATTATGATCCCAAAGAATTATTGCTACTTGTATGTATCACCTGTGTGCATTCTTAATGTCATCAAGTTCTAATTCTTTTTCTTCTAGCAGTTGCTTTAATTCCTCTTTTCTTCCATTTTGTCTTTCTAATTTTTCCATTAGCTCTTCAAATTCAGCAGTTTTTTCATCCAACTGTACTTGAAAAAGTTTCCGAGCTTCCAGATTTTCTTCCTGCTGTTTTCTGATTTGTTTATCTTTTTCTTGCAAGCCCTTTAGAAGATAAATATTTTAGAACACAAACTCCCTTCATTTTGACTTTGTTACCTTTTAAGAATATATGTTTAGTCTATGCTGGAATAAAGCAGAGACAGACATGTGAAAGTTTGCTCTCCTAAAGGTATTACATGAAAAATACTTAGTGAAGTGATAGTCAGTAGTCTTCATCTGAAAGAATTCAGAGTTAAAAAAAATCATGAAAACATAAATCTGAAATTGAAAGCAAGTTAAGAAACAAGTTATTTAGAACTGTAATACAACAGCTTATTCTACATACACAAATCACTCAGCTCACATTCTGTTATGTGGCTGTACAGTTTTATGAGTAATGCATCTAACCTTCACTGACAAAACATGCTATAGAACTTTGGTCTGATTAACCTAAAGTCTTAAGTCTCTAAATGAGATGACTTGAATTGATAGAACAAAACATAGTGGCTCTGCTGCTAAAGTACTGATTTACAAAAACAGAATGAAGAAAGATATTTAGATTATAAAATAAACCTGAAGTAAACGTTTCAATTTTTTTTTCCCCCATTTCTTTTAAACACACAAGAAGAATTATGCTGTCCTAGTTTTTCCTCTCAAAACCATTATCAAGAATAACTTGAAGCAAAGCAAAGAGAAGAAAGTCTTTACATAAACATGGTTCAATGAGAGATTCGAAGCGGCATCTCTGTACATCAAGTTAAGGCAAGGCCCTCTTCTGCTCTCTGTGAAATCAGTTGCCACTGAGAGCCTGACAGTGCTTTCTGAGTCTGTAAACGAGGAGTGCAGAGCCAGCTTTCATTACAGCCTTTACAACAACTTTCACTGCAAGTCTTAATTTTAGCTAAGCACACAAATTATCAGACACAGCACTTACTTCTTTTAATCTCCTAATTGTTTCTGTCTGATCATCCACTATTTTGTTTTTAATTCTTATAGTATCACTGTCCTGTTCCTTTTGTTTTTTTAACATCTCAACCTCATTGGTTAAAACTTCAACTTTTGCTTCCAGTTTTCCCCGATCTTGAGCAAGATGAGCTCCTAGATAAAACAGGATATTCACACTACAGCACTTATTTTACAGATGACTTCAATATGTATGATGCTGGGAGGGAGGGAGCCAAGGTAAGAACCACCTTAAAAACAGAACATGAGCATTTCGTCCACTGGAAACACTGCAGGACTTTAATCTCTAAACAGGTGACACTTAAGAGGAAATGTAGAACTGAAGGTCTGTATTTTATCCTTTGAAAAATTCTCTGATAAAAGCCAACCGTAATTCTTACAGACCCAGCCAATCTGAAAGAACCCACAAGGTGGTGCTGGGTCACACGAATCAGGGAAAAATGAAAAAAGCCCAAGTTTGTTTTTTTTCACTCAGTATTTAACACTCTTTTTTTTTTCACATTAGACTTAGCTGACAGACAATATGCATTACATAACACTATTTACAAATCCTTTTTTCCTAGTTTCATATTTAAGTTCTTTGTATAACATTATGGGGAAATAGATAAACTGTATTCGCAACTAACTCCCTCAGCTGCTGTTATAGTTCCTATAATGGCCTGTGTGCTACAGATCATCTGTTTTCACAGATCATCTTTACAACTGGGTAAGATCAACAAGGCATCCAGAGACCCTGTCATGATTACAACTGTATTGCAGTATTTATTTGAAAGCTATGACATTGAACACCACCATTTTTTCTGCAAAAGAAAAAAAAAATTATTTTACCCTGTTCTGCCAACTCCTGCCCCCATATTTTTCTTTCTATTTTTAATCCATCAATCACAGATTCCTGGGCTGTCAGCTGAGAAATAAGTTTTCCATTTTCCTTTTTCAGAAGTTCAATTTGAACAGCCTTCTGTTTGTCTTCCTCAATTACAGTTTCAAGTTCTGCAGTTCGACACTGCATGAATGAATATTGGAAAAAGATAGTAAGATCCTTTAAAACAAGCATTCAAAATTTCAAATCAATCATAAGCAGCTAAGAAAGTAATACTTATATTGAGTGAATTATGTTAACTAAGGAATATTCTGCCTGCATACAGGATTCTATCTGCATCTCTTCTCAGTAACGAAATGCAAATGTTTGCTTCAAATAGACATACTTCAATCCCATAAAACTGGAAAGCTAATTTCCAAATAACCACCTTAAATAATCAGTGCCATTATAAAACCTGTTTAGAATTATGAATGCACAAGTCAGAAAAACAGAAAGTCAAGACTTTAAAAAATCAAATCAAAAGGTAAGAGACAGAAGCTGGGAACTTCCACTTCCCATGATAAAAGATTTGTCTTCAGTTATGCAGGCTATTTTTTGTTTCACAGATGACAGCTGTTTAATATAGCTATTCTTTAATTTTGTTTTTAGCAGCATCACTGACTGGTTCTGTATAGCAACACAATGTTTGGACACCCCAACAGCAACATATAGGGAGGAGATTAGAAACAGCAGTGCAGGGCTTGTACTGCACAGAGGTTCTAAGGTAAAGATGGACTGGATCACACAACAGTTTCAAAGTTACGTTCCTAAAATTTTTAAGAATTATTTACAGACATAGTACTATGTTACCATATGGTGATCAGTAGTGTAAGATAAAGCAACAGTGCCCACAGTTTTTAACATCAAAATTAGACAATTAGTAGATAATGACTAATACTGCTAGTTTTATGCAGCTCTCAGAGATATTAAGCTGCTAATAACCACATTTGATTATTTGTTCAATTTCATTTTTACTTCATGTACAGTGACCACTGGAGAACTACATTCCATTACTTTGAATTTACAAAGGGTCAGGGCTATTAATGTTTTTAAATCTCAGTTTAGAGCGACCACTTGATTCTATGCAAACTGTTAGCGCTCACAATGCAAGGAGTGCACTTCTGAAGATGTGAATGAGCCTAGGTTTTGCTATATGGGGAGCAGTGTTTGTGAGAAACAGAAGTGCAAGATGCAAGAATAAAGGCTGATGCGGAGTACGAGGTTTTAGCGCAACAGGAAACATGCGTCTTTCAGTCAATCTACCTTGTATGGAATTGTTACTTTTACAGATAAAATATTACCAAAAAAATAATATACGTAGTTGAAATGTTTTGAAAGAAGTACCTTCAGGTTTGCTGTAGCTTCTTCATTTGATTTGGTTAATTCTGCAATCTTTTCTTTCTGTTCTTTTACTATACTTGTCAGGTCTTGGATCAGACTCTTCATCTCTTTTTCCTTTTGTTCACACTCGAAGAGGGCTTGTTTATGTTCAACTAGATCAGCAGCAACATTTTCAAAACCCTCATTTACCTAAGATTTTACAAGATAAGACTTGAAAAATGCTAACATTTGGATGTTTGGGTGTATACATGTTTGCATGTATACATACACACAAATCATATTTGAATTTCAAATAAAGGAAGAAATAGAAGTTCATCAACAGTATGTGAAATTAGTCAATATCTGAAACTGTTTTTCTACCAGTTTGTTGGCGATACATCCACTCAAAAAAAACCCCACCAAAAAAACCAAAAAACCCACAATTCTGCTCAGCTACAAACTTGTAAAAAAAAAAAAAAAAGGGAAAAAATATTCATGGTGCATGGGAAGAAGAGCAGAAAAAACATAGCTTAGGAAATGAAAACAATGCCTTCCTCATTGTTAAGATTAACATCTGGAAAGAAGAACTTAAGAATTATTTGTCTTTTTTCCTTGCAAGAGAAGGATTTGAAGGGTAAAAAAACCCCAGTCTTTTCTTTCCCATCTTCTGCCATGTATCCAACTGACTTAAAATGAAGAAAACCAAGTTTAAGCAAAGCTGAAGCATTTAAAATTTTACTTCACTTATTTCTATGGCTAGCATTCACATTATTTTATGTGTTATCTAAGGAATTTAGTAAGCAAGTTTTGAATTTGAATTTCAAGATGCATATCCAAAATTCAGTTTTGAAAACGTAAACAACAGGGAGCCTTATTATTAAATACACTAGTGTATATATAACTGTAAACTTATCAAAACACCACAAGAGTTTTTACAGTAGCTCGATATATTCTAAAATAAAGTCAACATCTTTTAAAAGAAATCAATACCACCAGGTAGAAGTTTTTCTAATTTCTTTTGGTAAACTTTTACTTGTGAACAAAAATGCTGGGTGTTTTGGGTGCTCCCTTGGCACTCAGTATCTGTGTTCTAATCATTGCTATTTCAAAACTTACTACCAGTATTGTACGATGAATCCTTGGAGCAAAGACCTTAGGGATCAGAAAAAACAAACCAAACCCCAAGACATTTAAGAAAACTACAACTCCACCTAGTTTGAGATGAAGTGTTCTCTTAGTCTTACCTCTTTAAACCTTTTTGCTTCAATAGTTAAAGCTAAACGAAATTCATCTTCTAACTCTTTGTACTTCTGGTTTAACATACTAATGTTCTCCTGAAATTCTTTAACACGTTGTTCATGCCTCAGCTCCTCTTTAGCCACTTCTTTTGACAAAGCATCTTGAAATTCAGGTCCATTTAAAGCAACTCGGGTTTCAAGTTCTTTCCTGAAGTTACCAAACATATACTTGAGACAAGAACTGTGGTATCTCAAAATGCTGCTTCAATTAAATTCCTTGCTATTTCAAGGATAATAAATTGCATCATGAACAGGATAAAGTCCTTAGTTTCACAGATTTCAGTCTTCTATGACATTGGCCCTGGGATGAGGAAAACTGTGTTGACTTCTGTTAAAACACCCAAAGAAATAACCTTACTTTTTAATTCAAACTTTTGTAGGAATCATTCAATTGGTCTTTTGCTGTTAGTTAGCATTTGTTTGCTTTGCTGTAACAAAGATATGGAAGAGACAATGGAATTGGGGAAAAGCACTGTACAGCCAGATATCCTCTTTTGCAGTCATTCTCTTCACCCTCACCCAACCACTGTTGCTTCTCACTTGGACCCAAAAGTTGAAAAGCAGCAGCAACAGGGACTTGGAAGGGTTCCAGGACAAGCCTCATTCCTGTCCTGAAGCGTCCCTACAGGAGAATGTTGAAGTAAAAATACCCTGTACTTTAGACTATTCTGTTCATCTGCTTTAAAGCACAAACAGAAAACATATCTGCTGCCCTTCACATTACATCTTTTGGAGACTTATGAAATAACAACTGGAAGTTCTTAAAACACAGCTGTCAGATTCTTGCCATCTAATCCTGTAGTTATCTTGGTATATGAATACATTTATCCTTGTAAAATCTAGCAAGTGTAGCCAGCTTATTTTATTAGCAACCTCCCTCACATACTAGTATACCATACACTACTTAATTTGTACACATATTTAATTGTATTAGCGAAATAGTATAGAACTTATGTTCACGTATTCTCAAAAAAAAAAAAAAAAAAAGGAAATTTTGAGAGGAAGCAGGAAAGCAGCCAGGCAAGCCACCCACCCACCCTAACGCAAGGTACTATAGAAGCTGACTTTTTTTCTGAACACTTCGTGTTATTGTAGTATATGCAGATCTTCAGACAACAATTTGAATGTGATTTTATTTTTATCTGATAATTTTCTTGGATTAAAGATCATGGAATTCAAAACAAAAAGTTCAGCCACATTATAAGACAAGAACCTATCAAATGTAAGGCTGGAAGAACAGTTGCCTACATGGACCTATGAGCCAGAAATCTACAAGATATGAAGATTGTCTTAAATGAGCAAGAAAATGGGTGGGAAGACATCTACATTTTTACAAAGCCCATCTCTTCCACTAAAAAAAACCCAAACAAAATCACACCCACACTTTTCAGAATGCTTTTAAACAAAACACGCTTGCAACACCAGCATCTCTATTAACTTGTGAAAAGAAAATAGAAGACCCCATACCTTTGCTCTTGCTCTCTTAATATAAGGAGTTCATGTAGTTGTTTTACCTTCTCCTTCTGTTGTCGAAAGGATATTCGAAGTAACTGTACTTCTCTTTCATTTGCTGATGCTTTAAGCTCTGCTTCTTGCACCTGTTTCATCTGTGTAGAATTCACAAAGAGAGGAACAAAATTTTCTTAAAACTGTAATCTATTCTTTATGTCTTATACTAGGATACAAAGGAACAGGTGCTTTTATTGAAGTTTTATACATGTCTGCCTGGGCCACTATGTTTACAGCATGCTCCACAACTGCCAGTATTTTTCACAAAATTTTACGGAATTTTATGATGTTACCTAGTTCGGGACAAAGGAAGAGCCTTTTTTTTTTTTTTTACTTCATAAATTTTGTTACACTTGCAGAATTGAAGACAACATGTTTAAGTCTTAGCTTAACTTACTACAACACAATTAAAAAAAAAGCAACTTTCATGAAGAACCAAGGACGTTTACTTAATTTATCAAGCACTTGAAAGTGCCCTGCAGAAGCGGAGCAAGTGTATTGGCAGAATGATTTTCTCGATTAAAAACACTCATATTGTAATACTTGTATTAGTTTCAAGCAAAACATTTTTAGATGTATTCAATATCACTTTTTCTTTCAACATTCCAGTTACAAAAATCTGTATCTTTGAGTGTTACAGTTTAAAGTTGCTGAACAAAGCTGCTTTCTAATGATTTTACAAAAAATAAAGAAGTTAATTATGGAATTATAGAACCAACAGCAATATATAATCAAATAAAAGAAGCATATAAAGAAATAGAAAAAAAGAAATCCAGAAAAAATAATAACAATAGGAGGAGATTGTTCAGTATCTCAACCAGCATTTGATTATTTAAATGGTAAATATAATAATGAAAAAATTGGATGTATATGGATAGATTGTCATCCTGATATAACTACACCTAAAGATTATGATCATGAACATGCTATGGTATTAGGAAATTTATTAGGAGATGGATGTGAACAAATTTCTAAATTAGTTAAAAATAAATTAAAATATGAAAATGTTATGTATGCTGGATTAAATTATGATGAATGTTTGCCTTATGAAAAAGAATATATTAAAGAAAAAAAACTAAAATATGCTACTTATAAAGAAGTATCTGAAAATAGTAATAAATTAATTGAATGGATGAAAAAAAAGAAATTTACAAAAATGTTGGTACATCTAGATGTTGATGTTATGGATCCTGTTGATTTTAGAAGTGAATTGTGTAATGAACCTCATATACCTCCTGTTGAATATGCTATTGGAAAATTAACATTAAAACAAGTTATTAGAATTATTAATGATATTGATAAACAAGCTGAAATTGTTGGATTTACTATTGCTGAATATATGCCTTGGGATATTATTCATTTAAGGGAAGGATTTTCT
>Ga0181612_118683_pt1 | contig 10311 bp, 7 predicted proteins | sample HoacroProtozoa21_FD_119630 | JGI IMG/M metagenome (GOLD analysis project Ga0181612, IMG submission 119630) | Hoatzin crop microbial communities from Cojedes, Venezuel. Combined Assembly of Gp0051906, Gp0051904, Gp0051908 | reverse complement strand
CCCGCCTGCTCCCCCCCCCAGGCCCCCCCGCACGCAGCCCGGCTCCCCGCCTTCCCCGACCCCCGCCGCCAAAAGCCAGCTCGGGACGTGCAAGGCACGGCTCTGGCACCCCACCGTGCCTCGGTTCTCCGTCACCCAGAGCCCTCCGAGCCTGGGACACCGGCGCCGGGCCGGCAGGAACACGGAGCTAGCTGGGAACGCGCTACCTGCAAGGGCTGGCACTGCGAAAGGGAAACGAGAAACCAGAGCTGAGGGAGGAGGTGGCCTGAAGTCACCTTCATTCCCCAGTCCCAAACCCCCGGGTAAATCCCCGGCTGGATTTCGACACGCTCACCCTTACGCCCCTCTTTGCCAGCAGTGACAGCGCACTGGCAGCTAGACCGACAGCTGTGGCCGAGGCTGGAAAAGGGGGTGCTGCGCCAAGCGACCTCCATGGCTTTTTAACAAGTGTTCTGCTTGCGTCTGTACCGCCAGGCACCGCGACTGCGTCAACTTGTACCAGCTGAGGGGCAGAGACTCGAGATGAGATGGCAACGGGGGAAAGAACGCCAGCGCTGGGAGGCAGGGTGCTGCTCCGAGGGCAGGGGGGCTCCTCCTCGCTTCCAGGGCTGTGGGAGCAGGGGTGAGCTCAGCAGAGCAGCCCTCGCTTCTGCCAGCCCCGCGTAGCCAGGGGTTGGCTTTTACTACCCAGCCAGTTAAACAAAAAACAGTTTGAAGGTGGGCAGAATCTTTGTTCTTATTGCTCTCCTGCTGTAACTGTGATCTTTCCACCTCTGCGATACTTCTGTAATTCTCCTAGGGACAGGAAAAGAAATTAATTGCCTGGACACGACTTTTATTGGCACATATAAGCACAGAACTAAATAACTCGTGTTCTGGGGGAAATTTTATGTCCTCTTTACAATGTACGCTCAAGGCTGCCGCTGGTGTTCAGGATTTTTCTTGGAAGCTTCTTCCCCGAGGTTGCTTGCATGCTGAAGTAGGCAGCAAGCAGAAATTCTTTTCCAAACAACTTTTGTTCTTAACCATCAAGGTCAGCAATATTTTCATCTCCAGCATGTTCTTCCCTCCTAATATATTTTCTGTTGCATTCTGAGACCATCGTACCTGCTAGGGAACAAAAGGTCTAGAAAGCTAATTCCTAGGCTGTGTTTAGGTTTCAAATTGGAAGTCAAGATTTCAGAACTTGCAACACTTTAGCAGTTTCTTAAAGACTTTTTCAGGCCATTGAAGCTTGCAACATCTTTGGGAGAGAAGATACAGATTATTATTGCTTTTGAGTTGGAAGAGATCTTTAGAGGTCATCTAGTCCAAACCCCCTGCAGCGAGCAGGGACATCTTCAACTAGACCAGGTTGCTCAAGGTATCAGGTATGCTTTTGTTTATTGTACAGCTATGCAAAACACCACACAAAGAGACTCAAGGACTAGACAAAGAGTAGAGCCACTGCTAAAAGCAGCTTGAGGAAAGCTGGTGTTACAATTTCAAGTGGCTCCTGGGTTTAGGCAACCTTCCACTGTTCATCTGTGTGCCACAGGCTCCTTGGTTAACACTGGCTTCTGGGAGCTGCCAACACACAGTTAGTAAAAGACCTCACAACCCTTTCCAGGCCGCTGATTTCATACTGGTGGTAATGTTTCCCTCTGCAAAGCAGGATTCCTGAATTCTTTTGTTATATTAGATTTTAAAATCTCATTGTTCCTAAGCAGATTCTGTTGTTCTACACCCATCACAAATTTTAAACCCCAAGGAGTTTTGAAGACAGTCAGTGACTGTTAGTCAGTCACAGACCTCGCAGATCTGTATCTTCTCCATACTCCTAACACAGTCCAGGAGATCACTGACATTGGAAGGGGCCTTTGGAGGTCATCTAGTCCAACTGTCTACTCAGAGCAGGGCCAACTTCAAAGCTACATCAGGTTGCTCAGGATTTTGTTCAGTCCAGTTCTGAAAACCACTAAGGATAGAGCTTCTGAGAGGCCTCTTTCAGTGTTAATCTCTTTTGCTGCATTTCTTTTTCTTTTCTTTATATCCAGTCAGAATTTTTCCTTCTGCAGTTCAGAACCATCACCTCTTATCCTTTTGTTGTGCACCTCTGACAAGAGTTCAGATCCATCTTCTCTCTAAATCCCAGGTCAGATTTCTGACACCCCCCTCCCCTGCAATACAGCCAAATATTGCACATAATTTGCTTCATTTATCTTCACACCACTGCTATCAGATGACGAGTTATTAACCACACTTGTGAGGTGGAGCTTAGACACTAAAGACAGCAACCAAAGACCTTCACTAATTTGGAATGCCCCATTTGAGATACATGGTACCAGACTTCCATGTATGTAGAAAGCACAAATTCTGTTCACATCAGGTGCAACCAAACTTATTCCCAGATCACTGTCCATTCTTTTAGCTGAATGAAGTAAGGAAAGAGTGTATGTGTTCACGCAGGAAACAGTATACATGTTCACGCAAAACTTCATTGTGATGCATATGTACAAGGCCGTTAAATGTCCACAAGGCAACATTAATCCCAGAAGCCTGCAGCTTGCAAAATAGTACCTGTATCCTTTAAGAGGTCATGCTGCAATGCAGGTTGCAAACATTTTCATCTGGATCATACTTTCAAATTTCCGGTGATGCACAAATGAACAGCAAAGAGAATTCAATGACTCTAAAAGCTTATAGATGTCAGCTGAGAGGAAACAACAGCTTTTCCAGTGACTTCACAGGCACTTGCAAAGGGCAGGAGAAGGTGAGACTCAGGAATCACGGGGTCCGTTACAGGATCTGGAGGGGAGCATTCTCCCTTCTTTCACCAGACTTGATGCTCCTTTCTTTTTATTAGTGGTATCTGGTGCCAACCTTGATTCGTTCACCAGCTCGTTGCCACTCATCATGCTCGCTCAGCAGGACCTGGCCTTTTTTGCCTTCTCTACCTGACTCTATACATCATCTTAGCCTCATCTGACCAGTCTCAGCCCTCCCTTTTACCTGTCCACGTCCTTGCTCCTCTAGGTCCCCTCCACTTATCTCTCTGTGCCAATCCTGATCTCACCAGTTTCCTTATCCCATACCACCTCGGGCCTGGTTTTATTGCTCTGACCTGGTTCTTTTTCCTTCCTGAGGCGGATGGGATGTTGGACAGACGAGACATTTCCTTGCTGTCAGCTGCTGCATTTGTGCCCTGCCAGGCAGAGAGAAACTGGAAGCAAGAATTGCAGGAAGAATCCCTTGACACAACTCGGGTTAGACTGCATTTAGTCACTCTGTGGGATGTGGTGTATTCAGGACCTGATCACGGGTAAAAGCTCTGAGGGAATACAGCTTGCTCAAAATGGTAAAACCTGGCAGTTCTGAGTCTCCTACAAGCCTGGTGTGGAAAAAATCAGGAGACGTTTTAACTTCTCAGAAGAAAGAAGTGTTTACCATACATATTCCTACTGCCTTTTTTTCTTGCAAATATTTATAAACTAGTGCAGATTCTAATGGGAACAGTGAAAAACATGCTAATACAGAACTCACACCTTTTCCTCCCATCTCTTCCCACCTCTATTTTAAGTCCTACTCCAAAACACGAAGGCAAGAAGGCATTTCAGCAGGAGGGTTTCCAGTTCTGGAACAAGGACAAAACAAACTGTTTTCTCCTACCCCCAGTCTTAGGAACGGATCAGCCACTTTTGCTGAAGCTTTTGACCCAACACTAATGTAAATCAGCCTGGCAGCAGAAAACCGATGCAGTAAAAATTCAGTCCAAACAGGGAAAGTTTCAAAGTGACAAACGAATTAGAAAAGTGCTGTATAGCAGGAAGTGTCGGCCAACTTCAGTGTGAGGAATGCCTGTTAGCCCCTTCTACATTTGCAGCACATATATCAACTACGTCATTAGCATGAGCAACCTACAAAGGTTCATCTACTTAATTCAATGATCTGAGCATCTAATCCAGATCCCAGGTCTGCAAGGTTTTGGACAAGCCTTGACTGCTGCACCAGAGCTCTTTTGACTCAGGGAGGCTGTGGAGACCTGTGGGTCCAAACCAGCTACAGGACAGGACAAAGGCAAAGGCAACACCTTGCAACTGGAGGCAGGAAATTTCAGGGTGAACTTCTATCGTTGAGCAAACTCCATCCCTCAGAAGGAACCTTGAAAAGTCAAGGATCACGAGGGAGCTCACTGTTGCATGACATAATTCACACTCCAGAATAAAGCCTGGGCCAAGGCAGTCATAATGAAGAGAGCAAAAAGATCTTCGGCTAATTGACAGACTTCTCTGGGTCCTGACTCGTGCTGCTTGAGGAAAAACATATTGCCCCTCCAGAGCGGAACACTGCATCAAACATTATAGCCCTGTAAGTACCTGTATCTCCAAAAGCAATCTTGTTTTTGTACTAAGTAATAGCACACGACGCCTTGTTAAAAACAGATTTCAATCCAGCTTATTCTTCAGCTACTCTATAAAGCCAAAAGTGGTTTTCCTCATTGTTCTTTATAGCCTTCCCAGATCTTCTAGCCACAAACACATCATTTATTTAAGCCACACATAAACAACCATGATTTACGTCAACTTTTCATTCAATGGAAAGGACATGAAAGAACTACTTTCCTTCTGTGTGTTACTTGCCTGCAAGGGCTGGAGTCTCTCTTTGCAAATTCCTGGTGGTAATCCCAAGCAATTGTCAAAGCTTGTTCCATATGTGGCATTTTAAGAAATTCTTGTGAGTTTATTCCATTACAGAATCATTCAGTCACCATCTGGCACATTTTTTGCACCACATGATGAGTCAAAGAACTTCATGATCTCTGAGAAAGGCAGACCCTTAACCAGACTCGATGTCAACCTCTTGTCAGAATGCAAGACATATATACTGCAGTTGTCATACAAACTTGCATGACACCCAAAGCTTGCTATACTGTTTGTTGTCTGATAATAAGTGAATAGATTTATAACTCAGATGCTATTCTGCAAGTAAATAATGATACAGGGTCACCGTCTCAATCACAAAGAAACCTGAGCCAAGACAGGTAAAAGCTGAATCAACAAAAACAGTCATATGCAACCAAGTTAAAAAAAACCAAAACTTTGCTGCAATACACAGAGATAAATAAAACACCACTCCTTCTGCTTTTTTTAAATCAGGGTTGGTCTCAGTCAAGAACATGCAGTATGCTTGTCTCATTGGCAGTATGCCCTATACCAGTAGTAACAGAATTTCTCCAAAATCCCCTCCTCCCAGCTAAGAGCTGGCAAGGAACACAATATTGATTGCTGCATCTGAGGGCTGGTTGACAACCCTCACTGCCCATTGTGATTCAGAGCCCTGCTAGCAGACTGTTCCCCAAGAGCATGTGTCTTCATGACCTCTTCTCCTGATAGAGTGAGCCTGGGCTTCCTCTCTGGGCCTGCTGGTGCAAAGCAGCTCAAATCAGTGTCATTCAATGGAGTGCCCTGCGACACGTCCCAGCTCAAATGGAGCGCACCCTGACTTGATAACCCTCAACATCTCACACCTAGAATGGCAACGGGACATTTAGATGGCACAGCACTTGTTGCTTTGCTGCCTCCAATACCTCTACGCTCTGTACATTTTTGCTAATTCTGTAGCACGCCTAAATGTCAAATACTCACTGGCAATCTTTGCTTAGCATTTGTTGAAAAAATACACTGCTTGTCATTGTGCTCACACCTGTGGTTTCTGCTGCTCTTGTTTTTCATGCTGCACTGAAGAAGCCACAATTTGAGACCTACTACTAGGCAGTCCAACCTTATTCTTTGGGGTGGGTCCATAAGAACCACCACTTGGTAGATGAACACTTTCATCCTTCAAAAACTAGAAGAGACAGACAAGTACGTTAATTAACACCTTATGCTTCAAGCACTGCATAGACCACAGCCATGGCTTAACAGCCATTGCCTCCCCCTTTCTGCAGAGCAAGTTTTGCGTCTATGAGACTAAGACTAATTGGTGGGACCATGCAACATAAACTATATTGTGTTTCACAGCTGGCATCACTGGTGGTGAATCCAGAAGTCACATCTGAGACCATCTGCTAGGACCCGATACTTGTGTTTCAGCACTAGCCACCTTCCCTACCCTCTAGGGTTTGTTAAGAGGATTGTTAAGAGAAGGGGCAACAGGACCTTGTACAGACTTGAAAATCCTTGATATACCTTATCGGTCAGCAGCCACATTAGGGTGAATTCACCACAGGGACTTTTCCTAGTAGACATTTCTCACCTATGGGTGAAGAAATTCACACATCCACGTGCTGTACTCTGTATGAAAACACTAATTATTATACTATGATTATGATTATGATGTGAGCAGGACATGCTACTCTCATTCTGCAAGCTGTTGTAGACCACTGTGGAAGAATCACAGATGGCATAATAAATCAGCCTGTTTTCATGCTTTGTATGTTTTCCACAACCTATTCTGCCAGTGAGGAACGTAATTTTCCAGGATACATCAAATTTCAGAATCAGATCTTCAATCTGCATCATGTGTAATGCCATGTGCAACCTGTTATTTGGGTAGCAGTGTCTTACCCAAGCAACGAGGAAGCACATGCATACTTCCACCATGCCCAGAAGTCATGAAGGGTTAACAAGGAGTGTACATTTGGCTGGCTGGGTGGATGCCGAGATCTGGGGCAGCTTGGCGTAGCAGGGCGCAGACAGGGAATCACACTGGAGCTGTAACTGGCATTGTGTCTGTTTGTATAGGTCGCGTTGGGCTTCTTAACCTTGAGGCAACACTGCTTAGTGTGAGAGCCCATCTGCCAGGAATCCCTCCCAGAACAATGATCTGAGCCTGGATCACCTTCACACGTACAGCAGTATGTGTCTGGGGGCTTATCTCGTCTGGTCTCGCAAGAGCTCCATGGTGGCCCAGCACCAGCTTTTATTTTATTTATTTAAAAACTGCCAAAATAAAACTACCCTGGAGGTCAAAAGGGCTTCTCTGCCAGACCCGTGTTCCAACAGCGTGCAGCTACAGCTGTATTGTGTGGAGAGGTGCATGCCGTGACAGCAAGTAGGACTGTCTGAGGGCAGGACTCAACAGGTGAGGTGAGAAGGCCTGCCGAGATACCCTGAGGGACTGCCTTAGGCAGAGAAGATGAAATGTGGCATGGTGTGGATCCTGGAGCAAACTTCCTTCTCTTACATGCCCAGGTTTCCTCAACAACACTGACAGTTGGTTTGCTCCAAACCAGAGTGGGCTCATGTGTGTTCAGCGGAGATGACTAGGGCCCCACAAACAAAACAGAGATGGACCAAACTGGCATCTACTTGTTCACGCCGATGCAAGAAACCATATACGAGATCAGCCTCAGCAGAGAGCAGAGAATGCCGGCATGCTTCCTACAGACAAGGACAGGAGCACAACGTACAGAAACGAATGGGCAGCACAGATTTAAGTATGATCAGTCTCAGATAATTATTAATTACAATAATCATTATTATACAGATTGACTAGAATCTCTTTCTTGAGTGACAAAGCGGCAGGCAAACCTTGCCCTTGCTAATTAAAATAAGCTGTGGGAGCTGTAAGATATCATCTGTAACAGCAAACAGGCTCCACAGCAGCACAGCACCCAGATAAGTGCGACCGCCACACTGCACCATACACAGGGTGAAGAACAGGCTCTTTAACAGCCAGCCTAAAACGTTAAAGAATTAAATCCTACCTATTAGTACAATTCTAACTGTTAACAAGAACAAAATTTGCATGTCAAAAAGATGTTCGTACTTGATGACTTTCTCAATCATTCTCTCATTTTGGTTTTCACTCTTTTCTGGTGTCATTCAGTGTTTAGAGTCAAAGGAAATTCAAAAAATCCTCTGAAATAAATGTGGATGGTGAAGAGAGCTCAGTGCACGTGGCTTACCATTCCAAAACAGCATCAAAGTGCAAGGAAAATGTTTGATGATGGGTTAAGATGGACCGTGAACTCAGTGACAGTCTAGGGAAAGAAAGAGCACTAGCTATTATAACACAGAGAACAAACCAATTGGAACTGTTTTCTGAACGTTAGCCGGGCTTTTAGCTACTGCTATCACAACACTTATTGAATATCCAGAGGTTGTACATCACGTGGCACAATGCAGGATTACCACAATGGAGCCCTATTCTTGCTCAAGGCCTTTCAAATTCTGTAAGTTTGCAGTATTTCTGAAGACTATCCAATCTTCTGTTCTTCTGGGCCTTTCAAAGTACTTCACTTACAAACTGTAAACCGATTCCAAACTTTTCCGCCTTCAAAGACGACGGAAAATATAAGAATAAAAAAAATATACCATGAAAATATGCTCAGTACTCCAGTATTTGGCAAAAAGTGATCTTAAAATGAACTAGCTAAATGTAGATAAGCCTGTACTCTGTATGTCTGAGAAATAAAGTTTGTTTTCCCAAGTAAAAGCAATAGGTGAATTTCAGAATATTTTGACACCATATCAAGTTGTGGTCTCAGAATTTTGGACCCCAGTGGCTATTGCTCCAAGTTTCATTAAATTGTCAACTCAAGGGAACAAACATCTACCTTGTTATAAAGCTGCAGTTATACAGATACATAACTTTTCATTGTCAAAACAAAAATCCAATCAGGGTCTGGTTAACAGCATATACATATATATAGCATTGCCTAATCTCATAAAATTTGGCTGAAGAATTGCCACTTTTACAAGCAATAAATCATTATGACCAAATGAAAACTATAAAACAAAGTAGACGTACATAGGAATGTGCAAAAAACAATCTTGCTAATCATGACATCAAAGGAACAGAAGACTGGAAACCAAAGTTAGTTTTAAAAATCTGTATTATAATTATAGTAAGTATGATTAACTCAGTAATAACTGTAATTTTGTATAAACACCAGGAACCACATTTACCCAGAAACCTCATCAGAAATACACAAAACGGAATTTGGCAAAAAGAACAAAAGGTAACTGCACATACCTACGAGGAGGAGGACGCAAGTGCTAAGGAAAGACACTTCAGTTTTATTAGGTAGGGGAAGTTGGGCTGGTTACATTCTGGAAAACAAAAGAAACATTCTCTTTTATCCTTTCAAGGAAAGGATCAGCTAGAGTCCAGTGTTGCCCAGAGAAATGTTTCCATTGCATCAACTGTGACATAGAGAGTGGTTTCTTTGAATTAGGCTTCCCATGGTTTTGGCCAAGCTGGCAACTTCTAGATACAGAAGGCTCTCCTGAGGAAAAATCTGAAAAAAAATACACAGTAGACTAATCAGACAAAACTAGGACAGAAAATTTCAGTCTGAATCAGTAAGCCAGCTAATGACAACAAATGAGAGAAAATAGAACAGCATGTTCTTTCCCCTCTTACTTCTATGTCACTGAAACCCAAATATACATATCCACAGTAAGAGGGGAAAGGCTGTTTCTTGCTCATTGATAGAGTTTATGAAAATCACCATGAGTTAGCACAAAGACAAATCCTTTTACACATGGATGGGAAAGCAAATAGTTTATCTGGTAAATTCCTTTCTTCTGTCTTTCTAATTCTGTGACATTTAGGCTGCTCCCATTCTTTCACTAAATCTGAATCTAGAAGTACACTGCAGCAAAATTCATGCTAGCTTCTATTTCCTCCCAGGGGAGTCATTCCAAGCAGCTATGAGTAGTTTGAAAAGCCATTTCATTGACTCAGCACACCAGAGCTGTGCACACTGTACATACAGATTCTGGCAAGCTGTTCAATATACACAATATTGGATACTGTATATCACAGTAAGGAAAAGGCTATTGCCTGTGAAGCACAGAGAGAGAAATTCACTTTCGACAAAGAATTGTAAAGCCTCAGACAGTACCAGGTCATTGCAGGGTATGTCACACATGGCTGGCTTCATGATTCACCTGATGCACGTGATAAAGAAGAAATCATTTTGGATGGAAAAAAATGGCACAGTACTGTTATTGCTTTCAAACCTGTCATCAAATATTTTCATAACAGTGTTATGTGCTCCTTACAAAAGACCAAGTGATATGAGCAGCATGAGTATTGAGTTTCTTAAAGTTTTGGAGAGCCCAGAAAAACTCCTATATTCAAGACTTTCCTTTTGACTGACATAGCGTGCACACTTGCACTAGACTTGAAATACATTGTTCTACTGGCCAGAAGAAAATTTAGAATAGATGCACTTCTCAAGTCATAGAATCGTAGAATACAAGGTTGGAAGGGACCTCAGAGATCATCTGGTCCAACCTTTCTTCACAAAAGCGTAGTCTGGACAAGATGGCCCAGCACCCTATCCAGCTGTATCTTGAAAGTGTCCAATGTTGGGGAATG
>Ga0181612_121150_pt1 | contig 10312 bp, 9 predicted proteins | sample HoacroProtozoa21_FD_119630 | JGI IMG/M metagenome (GOLD analysis project Ga0181612, IMG submission 119630) | Hoatzin crop microbial communities from Cojedes, Venezuel. Combined Assembly of Gp0051906, Gp0051904, Gp0051908 | reverse complement strand
CCCCGGGGGGGGGGGGCCTTCTTATTGATTTTTTATTTATTACTGGCTATAATTGACAAAACCCGCAAGAAAGTAGTGATTTCCCATGCTGACCCTCGACAAAATCTACCGCGCCGCCCATGTCCTGAAACCGATCATCCGGGAAACGGACATCATTCTGGCGCCGGACATCAACCCGGACAGCCAGGTCTACCTGAAGACGGAAAACCTTCAGGTCACCGGCTCGTTCAAGGTGCGCGGGGCGGCATTTAAGATTTCCCAGCTGACTGCGGAGGAAAAGGCCAAGGGCGTTATCGCCTGCTCGGCCGGCAACCACGCCCAGGGCGTGGCTCTGGCGGCCACGAAAAACGGCATCAAATCCCTGATCTGCCTGCCGGACGGCGCGCCGATCTCCAAGGTGGAGGCCACCAAGAAATATGGTGCAGATGTCTGCCTGGTCAAGGGCGTATACGACGACGCCTATGCAAAAGCTCTGGAACTCAAGGAGAAAGAGGGCTACACCTTCCTCCATCCGTTCAATGACGAAGATGTCATTGCCGGTCAGGGCACCATCGGCCTGGAGATTTTGGAGCAGCTTCCGGACGTGGAAGCCATCATCATCCCCATCGGCGGTGGCGGACTGGCCTCCGGCGTGGCCTTTGCCATCAAACAGCTGAACCCGGAGATCAAGGTCTATGGCGTCCAGGCAGCCGGCGCTCCCAGCATGTATAACGCCATCAAGGACGACCAGGTGGAGACGCTGGCCAAGGTCCACACCATTGCGGACGGTATTGCCGTCAAGGAGCCGGGGGACCTGACCTTTGAACTCTGCCGGAACTACCTGGACGACATCGTCACGGTGACCGAAGATGAGATCGCAGCTGCCATTCTGGCTCTGCTGGAGCAGCAGAAGCTCTGCGCGGAAGGCGCCGGCGCAGTTGCTGTGGCCGCGGCCATGTTTGACAAGGTCCCGGTCAAGGAAAAAAAGGTCTGCTGTGTCGTCTCCGGCGGCAACATTGACGTCACGATCCTGTCCCGCGTCATGGACCGCGGTCTTCTGAAGACCGGCCGCAGCCTGTCCATCGAAGTCGAACTGGTGGACAAACCCGGCCAGTTGAAAGGGGTCTCGGACATCCTCGCCGAAGAGGGTGCCAACGTCACGCTGATCCACCATGAAAAGGCCACGGAAGACACCGACATCAACGGTGCCTACCTGCGCATCACCATGGAGACCAAAAACTTTGAGCACATTGAGGAAATCAAGAAACGGCTCACGGATGCCGGCTTCCATTTCCGTCAATATTAATGAATTTCCCGGAAGGAGAACCCATCATGATCGAAACCATTCATACCGATAACGCCCCGGCCGCCATCGGCCCGTACACCCAGGCAAAAAAAGTTGCCGGACTGATCTTCACCTCCGGCCAGATTCCGATCGATCCGGCCGCCGGAAAGATCACTGCAACGACCATTGAAGAGCAGGCCGAGCAGTCCTGCAAGAATATCAAAGCCATTCTGGAAGCCGCCGGCTCCAGCATGGACAAGGTCGTCAAGACCACCTGCTTCCTGCAGGATATTGCGGATTTCGCCGCGTTCAATGAGGTCTATGCCAAGTACTTCACCTCCAAACCCGCCCGTTCCTGCTTCGCTGTGGCTGCCCTTCCGGCAGGCGCGCTGGTAGAAATCGAAGTGGTTGCAGAGGCATAAACCGTTTGAAAAAGCCGGACCGGTTTTCCACACCTGTGGAAGACCGGTCTTTTTTTGGTAACTGGTGGTTGTGCACGCGGGGGACTTTCGACTATAATACTAGATGTATATCTTGTTATAAATTAAAAGACAGATTTGGTGAACAGTATGGAAAAATTGATCCTTGCAGCGGGTGCCGGAAGGGCAACCACGGACATAGCGGGGGACCTGATCAACAACCTCCGCGCGGAAGGGGTAAAGGACGTCCAGTTCCTGGACGTGGATCCGGACGCCTCCAACTATGCCGAAGCGGCCATCTCCGCCGTGCGCAACGGGCTGGCGGACGCCGCTCTCTGTGACGGCCCGGACCTTCCCTATACGCTTCCCACCGGACTGAGCGTGGAGGGCGTGCTGGGGGTCTCCTTCGCCTCGGAAACCCGTACGGTGGCGGCACCGGCCTTTGAGGGCCTGACCCTTCTGGTCTGCCCTACAGATGACCGCGCCACTGTAGCGGCGCTTCATGCAGTCAGCAACATCCAGGCCATGAAGCGGTTTGCCGTAGAATATTATCTGCTCCATCTGCTGGACCCGGAGACGGCACACGACGCCCTGGTCCACGCGGATGTGTATCCGTCTGCCGGGGAAGAGGAGCACGTCTCCATGGCCCTGGCCTATGACGGCAAAGAGGCCAGCCGCCGCTGTCGGATCGGCAACGCCAAAAAGACGGCGCAGGCCTTGAAAGACGTGGTCTTCAGCCACTCGGCCAACAAAGGGACGGTCACTATCGTGGGCGCCGGCTGCGGCATCGGTCTCCTGACCCTGCGCGGCCTGCACGCGGTCCGGAAGGCGGACGTCATTGTCTATGACAACTACCGGGACAGTGACATTCTGGCCGAAGCCAAGACCTCCTGCCGTACCATCTACGCCGGCAAAGAACCCGGCGGAGACGGGGACAGCGCCAGCATGAACAAGATTCTGATCCAGGAGGCCCAGCAGGGCTGTTACGTAGTGGCTCTGACCACTGGGGACTCCTTTGCATCCGGCAAGGGCGAGGACATTATCCCCTCCCTGCAGAAGGCGGAAATTCCCTATGACGTCATCCCGGGCGTGGCCCCGGTTCTGGCCTATCCGGAACTGGCCGGCATTCCACTGGTCTGCCGCGGCCTGTCCCATTCCTATACGATCGTCAGCGTGGACAACCTGCTGAAGGATGACACGGACTATGACGTGCTCGGCTCCATGCAGGACACGGTCGTCTTCCGTGCCTCGCTGAAAAACATCCGCACGGTTGCGGCCCGCCTGATCGGCGGCGGCCGGGACGCGGAGACTCCGGCGGCGCTGCTATCCAACTGCTATGAGCCCGGCGGGAAGACCATCATTGGCACCCTGGGCAGTATGGCCCGGCGCACGGACACCGAAAGTACGGACGCCGTCCTTCTGGTCGGAGACGTTGTGGCCTACAACTTTGCCGCCACGCGCACCCAACTTCTGACCGGTCTGAACGTTACAGTCGCCGGCACACGCAGCTACACGCACGATCTGGCCGGAAAACTGACGGAACTCGGCGCCGCGGTCAATGTGCTGCCGTATCTGAAAGTCATCCTGAAGCCGGGCAACGTGCCGGTCTATTACGGTGCCTACAGCACCATCGCTTTTGAAAACGGCACGTCGGTGGACGCTCTGGTCCACTGCATTCGTCGCCGCGGAGACGGTCCCAAACTGCCGGCGGACGCCCGCCTGGTGGCTATGAGCGGCAGTGCCGCGGTGCAAATGCGCAGCTACGGCCTGACCCCGGCCTACGAATTTACGGAGAACACCCCGGTCGAAGAGATCCTCGAGACCCTGGGCGGAGAACCGGATTCCAAGCTCCTGCTCATCTGCAGTGAAACGGGAGAAACCACACTGGCGGCTCCTCTGCGGGATGCCGGTGCCCTTGTGGATACGGCTCCCATTTACCGCCTTTCCATTAACCACGCCGTTCTGGACAGCTACGTCTGCACGTCGGACTATATTGTTGTTTCCGGTGGCGCAGGAGCCGCAGAGTTTGGTTCGGGCACCGTGGACTTCGGTAACGCTACACCGGTTCTGGTCGACACCGAATCGGCGGACGCGTTCCTGGACGCCTCGGACAAGTTCCGGTACCGCCGGACCATCCGCTCCGCATCCGCGGATCCGGAGGACGTCATTCTGGCACTGGCCGAAAACTTTAACTGATTCTCGGAGGTGATCCTACGCCATTCTCAAACAGTGGCGCCTACGGCCGGGTCGACCGCTCGTATGATGAGCAGCCGGTCAAGGACCCCATGGAAAAGGGGACCAAAAAGGAAATCTGGTTGGTCAGCTTTCTGGTCGGAATCGGTCTGATCGGCTTTGTCCTCCTGGGATATGGATTTTCCTATTTCCTGGCCTTGCTCGGAATCGGCGGCCGCCCCTCCAACTTCAACCTGCTCTGCATTGAACAGATCGTCTATTCACTGGGCTGCGTCATGCTGCCCTTCATCCTGCTTAGCAAGCCCATTCGGACCATTCAGGGACGGGACGTCTCTTATCTGCGCCTGAACCGTCCCAAATCCGGCAACTACCTGGGCATGTCCCTGGCCATTGGATTTACCGCGCTGGTGGTGTTCAACTACCTGTCGGCGCTCTTCACCACCATTATGGCCCGACAGGGAGTCACCTTTGACTCCGCGTCCAGTTTTGGGCTGCCACCCAATGCCGGTGGCTACTTCTGGCTGGTCCTCTGTGACGTGGTCGTCCCCGCCCTGGCGGAAGAGTTTGTCTGCCGCGGGGTCATTCTGCAGGCCTTCCGGAAATACGGAGACCCTCTGGCCATTGTGGTCAGCGGCGTGATCTTCGGCCTGATGCACGGCAACATGTCCCAGGCTCCCTTCGCAATTGCTCTGGGCATGGTCATTGCCCGCCTGGTGATCCTGACCGACAGCCTCTGGACCGGCATTGCCATCCATATGCTCAACAACGCCTATGCTCTGGTGGTCCTGATCCTCAATGAGACCGCTACACAGATGCAGACGACCATGGCCATCATTATCATGGACACCGTCGGCATCATGGCCGGTCTCATTGCCCTTCTGTGGCTGACCGCCTACTTCCACGAATTCGGACGGCATAAACTGTTCCGGCCGGGCGGCAACTATCCGCAGGCCCGCACGGAATACCGGCGCCAGGCAGAACTCTACACCATCCTGGCACCCACCATGCTGTTTGCTCTGATCTACTTCCTTCGGGAGCTGATCAAGACCATCCATGTCGGTGGAGGTTGATCCATGGACCATACACCGGACTATTTCATGCAGGAGGCCTTGAAGGAGGCCGAAGAAGCACGGCGTCTTGGGGAAGTCCCCATCGGTGCCGTGGTGGTCCGCGGCGAGGACATCGTCGGCCGCGGGCATAACCGCCGGGAAACCGGCAAGGATGCTCTGGCGCACGCCGAAGTGGAAGCTATCCATGACGCCTGTAAGAACCTGGGCGGCTGGCGGCTCTGGCAGTGTGACCTTTACGTCACTTTGGAGCCCTGTCCCATGTGTGCCGGCGCCATCATCAACTCCCGCATCCAGACCGTCTATTTTGGCGCCAAAGACCCCAAGGCAGGGTCCTGCGGGAGCGTCATCAATCTGTTTGATCTGCCCTACAACCACAAACCCAAACTTGTGGCGGGCGTTCTGGAGCAGGAGTGCTCCACCATCCTGTCGGACTTCTTTCGGGACCTTCGGGAAGCCCGGAACCGCGGCAGGGCGGAATAATATAAGGAGATGCAAACACCTATGGCAGAAAACCATGAAATGAACTTTGACGAATTTCGTTGGGAAAACAATCCCTTTACCCAGGTCGACCACGTCATTGCTGTTGCAAGCGGCAAGGGCGGCGTCGGCAAAAGCCTGGTCACATCTCTTCTGGCCGCTTCGGCCGCCAAGAAGGGTTACCGCGCGGCCATCATGGACGCGGACGTCACCGGCCCCTCCATCCCGAAGAGCTTTGGCCTGAAGGGTCAGCTCAGCGCCGTGGAGGGCGTGGGCATTGAGCCCGCCATTTCGGACAAGGGCGTCAAAATCGTCTCCATGAACCTCCTTCTGGAGGACGAGACCGCGCCGGTCGTCTGGCGTGGCCCGGTCCTGGCCGGCGTCCTGAAGCAGTTCTGGGAAGACGTGGACTGGGGTCTGGTGGACTATATGTTCGTCGACATGCCGCCCGGCACCGGTGACGTGCCCCTGACCATCTATCAGTCCATGAACGTGGACGGCATCGTCGTGGTCACCACGCCGCAGGATCTGGTCCAGCTGATCGTGGAGAAGGCCTACAAGATGGCCGAAATGATGAACGTCCCCATCCTGGGCGTCGTGGAAAACATGAGCTATATCCAGTGCCCGGACTGCGGCAAGAAGATCGAACTCTTCGGCTCCAGCAAAGCAGAAGACGTAGCCGCCAAACTCGGCGTGCCCGTTCTGGCCAAACTTCCCATTGACCCGTCTATCTCCGCCAATGTGGACGCCGGCAAAGTGGAAGCGGTCGAATCCGACCTCATTGACGCCGCACTCGACCAGCTCGTAGCCGCCACCGCCAAACCGGAGGAATAACCCGTTCGCCTTTTTGAAAAAAACCGCACAAAAAGACCGGACTTTTCGAAAATTTCGAAAAACCCGGTCTTTTTTCCTGCCCGGTTTCAAAAATGAGGCCCTCTTTTTGAAAAGAGAGCCCCATCCAGGCAGATTTTTTCGAATTTTTTGAAAAACAGATCATTTTCGGCCTACTTTTTTCAAACCGGCAAGGCCCAAAGAGCAAGTTCCGTAACCCGAGGTCAGATATCAGCTACGCCGGCGCCGGCCTGGCGCATGGCTTCGTGCTCTTTGAGGAGTTCGGTGCAGAGCTCGGCGGGCTTCCAGGCCATGTTGTAGGGCGTCAGCATGGCCTTCAGCGGGACGACGACCTCCTGCTTGCGGCAGGCCTGCAGGAACTGGGAGATCACAGAGTTGTCCATGTTGAAGAGGACCATGAGTTCCTTGTCAAAGGGGTCCGTGGCCGCTGGCGCCGGGGCGCCCTGCATGTCTCCCGGAAGAGGAAGATTGGCATACCCCAGAAGGTCGCCAATCGTCCGCCCATACTCCGACTCCGCCACACGGTTCACCCGCACGCCGAGCCGCCGGCAGACGACATCCAGTTTGGCGTAACGGTCGTCCGCCATATTAAAAATCAAAATAGCACTGGTGCTGCGCACTTTCATGGCAAGTCCTCCCAAACATTTGCTATTCAAATTGTACGGAACTCCGGAAATTTCGTCAACGCCTATGACGTGGAAAAGAACCTTACCGCACAGTTCCAATCCCTCCTTTGTGCTATGATGAAACTCAGTAAATGAGAAGGGCTGTGTTCTTTTGAAACTGAAACAAAAAGCCAAAGACGCCGTCGACGACTTCCTCGGCACCGCAGAATAACTCGAACTTCCATCCGACCCGCTCCATGAGAGCGGGTCTTTTTGGTGCAAACAAATCGGTTGTACGGAGAAAGGGACCGTTGATAGGGCGAGTTAAAACTCACATGATAAAATTGAATTGTCAAAACTTTAATAAAAGTTCGGAATTTCATCAGGAAAGGAAGTATATTCCATGGAGAAGAAATACCAGAAACTGTTCACCCCGGTGAAAATCGGCAACGTAGAACTGAAAAACCGCTATGCCATGGCTCCGATGGGCCCGCTTGGCCTGTCGGATTCCGAAGGAGGCTGGAACCAGCGCGGAATCGATTACTACACGGAGCGCGCCAAAGGCGGCACCGGTCTGATCATTACCGGTGTTACGTTCAGTGACTGCGAAGTGGAGATGCAGTCCATGCCAAACTGCCCGAACAGCACCTACAATCCGGTTCATTTCACCCGCACCAGTCGGGAGATGACGGAACGGATCCATGCTTACGGCGCAAAGGCGTTTTTACAGATGAGCGGCGGCTTTGGCCGTGTCACCATTCCGACCAACCTGGGTGAATTCCCACCGGTCTCGGCCTCGGAGATCCCGCACCGCTGGCTGGACAAGACCTGTCGCGCTTTGACGGTGGATGAGATCCACAGTATCGTCAAGAGTTTCGGAAAGGGTGCTTTCAATGCCAAACGTGGTGGGTTTGACGGCGTAGAGATCCATGCGGTCCACGAGGGCTATCTGATCGACCAGTTTGCCATTTCGTTCTTCAACCACCGGACCGATGAGTACGGCGGAAGCCTGGAAAACCGGTTGCGGTTTGCCAAGGAGATCCGCGAGGAGATTGCCAGAACCTGTGGCCCGGACTTCCCAGTGGCCATGCGTTACAGTCTGAAGAGCATGGTCAAGGACTTCCGCGTCGGCGCACTGCCGGGTGAGGAATTCGAGGAAAAGGGCCGTGATATCGAAGAGGGCATTGAGGCCGCCAAACTGTTGGTGGAGTACGGCTACGACGCTCTTGACGTGGACGCCGGCACCTACGATGCCTGGTGGTGGAACCATCCGCCGATGTATATGGAGAAGGCTCCGTATAAAGAGTTTGCCAAAATTGTAAAGGGCGTTGTGGACGTTCCGGTCCTGATGGCCGGCCGCGTCGACAACCCGGATACCGCTCTGGAGTGCCTGGAAGACGGCGTCTGTGACATCATCAGCATGGGCCGCCCGCTTCTGGCCGACCCGGATTACTGCAACAAGCTGCGCTCCGGCCGGTATTCCGAGGTTCGTCCCTGCATCAGCTGCCAGGAAGGCTGCATGGGCCGCATTCAGCATTTCTCCATGATCAACTGCGCGGTCAATCCGCAGGCGGCCAAAGAACGCTCCAACGCGTATGCACCCATTCTGAAAAAGAAAAAGGTCCTCGTGGTTGGCGGCGGTGTTGCCGGCTGTGAAGCAGCCCGGGTCCTGGCTCTGCGTGGTCACGAGCCAGTCCTCTTCGAAAAGAGCGCGCGCCTTGGCGGCAACCTGCTGCCCGGCGGTGCACCGGAGTTTAAAGAAGACGATATCGCCCTGGCTGACTGGTACGGCCGGGAACTGAATCGCCTCGGCGTAGAGGTCCATCTGAATTCCGCTGTGACCAAAGAACATGTGATTGCTGCGGACTATGATACCGTTATTCTGGCCACCGGTTCCTCGCCAAAAAAATTCTCCCTGGGAGACGATGAGCACACCTTTACGGCATCCGAAGTTCTGATGAAGGAAAAGGACTGCGGAGATACGACCGTAGTGGTTGGCGGTGGCCTGGTCGGCTGCGAAACGGCACTGTGGCTTGCCCAGCATGGGAAGAACGTGACAATCGTCGAAGCACTCGATAAGATCATGGCGGTCAACGGACCGCTCTGCAGCGCCAACAAGGATATGCTGGAAGCACTGATTCCGTTCAATGGAATCGACGTTATCACCAGCGCCCGGGTCACCGGCTATAAGGACGGAAAACTCACTATTTCCCTGGCTGATGGAGATCGGGAACTGGACGCCGACAGCGTCATTCTGTCCGTGGGCTACAAAGAGGAGAACAGTCTGTACCACGAACTGGAATTCGAGGTCCCGGAACTCTATCTCCTGGGCGATGCCAAGAAAGTTTCCAACATCATGTATGCCATCTGGGATGCTTTTGAAGTTGCCAATCACATCTGACGCGTATAAAGGAGAACGAAATGAAACTCAGACACGAAGAATTCAAATGCTTCCGGGACGGCCTTCGAATCAACGGTTCCCTGTTTTGCCCGAAAGGGGAGGGCCCCTTTCCCATTGCCATTATCAGCCACGAATTCATGATGAACCGGCTGACCACTCTCCATTATGCAAAGTGGATGGCAAAGCGCGGCTATGCGGCATTTTGCTATGATTTCAACGGCGGTGGCTCAATCAGCCAGAGCCAGGGAAAGACCACAAAGATGTCCGTCAAGACGGAGGTCGCCGATTTAAAGGCCGTCATCCAGTTTGCCAGGGAGCAGGAGTACACCTCCGACGCGCGCCTGACCCTCTGGGGCTGCAGCCAGGGCGGCATGGTCTCGTCTTTGGTTGCCGCGGAACTCGGCACGGACGAAGTCGAAAAGCTCATCCTCTTCTATCCGGCGCTCTCCATTCCGGACGATGCCCGCAAGGGTCAGATGATCCTGGCAAAGTTTGACCCGCAGAACGTCCCGAAGATTCTTTTCTGTGGCCCCATCATTCTGGGCAGCCAGTATGTCACGGATGCCCTGGAACTGGATCCCTATGAGCAAATCAACAAATACCGTGGTCCCGTGTTCCTGGTCCACGGCGACGCCGACCACATCGTCGACCACAAGTATTCCGTCCGCGCATACGAGGAATACCAGAAAGCCGATCAGGCTGCCCTGGATGTCGGAGAACTCCATGCGATGCCGGAACTCCAGTTCGTCACGATCCATGGAGCGGGTCACATGTTCATGAATCCACGGGATAAACACAAAGCGATGAAGAGTGTGAATGCATTTCTCAATAACCTAAAAAAATAAACATACGGAAAAGCGAGGCGACACGATATGCAAACAATCAAGGCCAGTAAATTTGAACTCACACGGGATGACGGAAAAGTCCTTCGCGGCTTTGAATTCCGTCCGGAGGGAAAGAACGACCTCCCGGTCGTCATCGTCAGCCATGGCTTCATGGCCAACTGGATGACCACGGTCGCGTACGCAGTG
>Ga0181612_111344_pt1 | contig 10313 bp, 8 predicted proteins | sample HoacroProtozoa21_FD_119630 | JGI IMG/M metagenome (GOLD analysis project Ga0181612, IMG submission 119630) | Hoatzin crop microbial communities from Cojedes, Venezuel. Combined Assembly of Gp0051906, Gp0051904, Gp0051908 | reverse complement strand
TGGATGCCCCTCCCTTGAAGTGTTCAAGGCCAGGCTGGATGGGGCTTCGAGCAACCTGGTCTAGTGGAAAGTGTCCCTGCTCATGGCAGGGGGGTTGGAACCAGATGATCTTTAAGGTCCCTTCCAACCCTTACCATTCTATGATTCTATGATGTTGTACCCAGGGTTCACTGAAGCAGCAAAAGTCTGAGGCTGCGTTTTAAGACCACCAGTAAGAAAACCTTTGGAAGAGAGAGATTTTTATAGAGTGCTAAGCACCACTCTGGTTACGACACTCTTTAAAGCACTTTGAACTGAGTAGCTCTATGGGACCAGAAATACTCACATCAAACTGGTTTTGGCTTTTATTTATTAGTTTAACCATTTGTCTGTTTTCATTGTTTATCATGCAGTTAAACTACTCTCATGCACCTATAACTTAATCAATACATCATTGCATAAGTGAATCTTCTTAACTTGCATCTTGGAAATTTAAAAAAAAAAAGAATAACCACTCCTTAAAGAAAAAAAGGATCATAACTGGACTGGATATGAATTGCACAGACTATGGCTAGTCAGGTATTTTTAGCTGAAATTTTTTGGAAGGAGATACGAATGTCCTGAAATGAAAGCTTTTTCATTTAATTTATTGTTTTCATTTTGACCCTCCAGAGTGAGCTATTTCTGTGAATTTTTCAACTTGAAAACATTTAGAGAAATCATCCAAAGCAGCCTGACCACTGTGTTCAGTCATTCTGGAAGTGGAAATTCCAGCCCATCCAGTGTAAAATGAACACTGGCTTTGAAATAAGAGTGTGTGTATGAAAGTGTAAACATAAACAGACAAGCATGATTGACTGGAAAGACTTTGTAAATATAATTTTGAAACTTTTTTTACTAGAAAGATTTCACTTTTCGTTTGTGGTTTTGAACTGGAATCTACTCTCTAAATCTCATAAAAAAGTCAGAGATGTAAGTCAGGTTTCCTTCCTAGCTCTGGTATCATTGCTTTGTGGAACAGGTTAAAGGCACAAAGCAGTTATTAACCATGCAGATTAAAGAAGGGAGATCTAGCTTGAGTGTTACTGCCAAACCTTCCTCGTTTTGTTTTCCAAAGGAGATCAGTGTTACTGCTGGTTAGTAAATGCACAGCGGTGTGTGTGAACTGAGGAGGACAAGGGACAAAGGACAGAAGCTGAAACAAGAGAGATTCAGACTAGACCTAAGGAGAAACTTCTTCTCCAAGAGGACAGCCCAGCTGCAGAGCAGGTTGCCCAGAGAGGCTGTGCCATCTATATCCTTGGGGGTTTTGAAGGCCCAGCTGGACAAAGCCCTGAGCAACTTGGCCTGACACCACAGCTGGCCCTGCTTTGGGCAGGAGGTTGGCGCTGGGGACCCTCTGAGGTCCCTCCCAGCCCGAGTTATCCTGTGATCCTAGTTTATCACGAAGGCTAAAGGAGCTACCTTTCCACCTGCCTGCCAGCACTTAAGCCTGTCTCCTGTCATCCACCTCTCTTCCATTGCACTGTGATTTTGGGCCCTTGCAAACAGCTGGCTGCTGCACGGCCCCCCAGCATCCCTGTGGCTCTGCTGAAGCTCAAGGAGTTGCCCTGCTGTGCAGCAGCCCAGCGCAGCGCATCCCATTCTTGCTCCTGCTTGCAACCCCCATCTTTGGTCATGTCCCTAGCACGTGACGCAGGAGGCAGAAAGGCATTGTGCAGGGGGGAGAGAGGGAAACCTCAGTTCTCCCCTTCCTGCTTGAAGCCTGAAGCTGTGCCTGCTGCTGCACGTGGAGCTGTTGCTATTCTCACGTGGTGATCTGTCTTCCTTGAGAGAGTATCCTCAAGGGATGCACAGTATTTATTTATGGTAACCTTTGGGTTTAATGTGCAAGCTGCACTGCATTTTATTACTATGTTTTATCTTCTGCAGAATATGTCTATGTAAGCCATCTCTCTGGGTGCAAAATTTGCTTTGGGGTCTTATTTTGACAGATTTAATGTTTCCTGATTTAGTTTAGCATTATTTAGCCTGTGATCTGTGAACTGCTGTTGCTCCACAGAACATCAAAGAGGTTCCACAAGATGATTGCGGACACCCCTCTCAAAAAAACCTCAAAAAACCACTCATATGCAGTCAAGCACAAAATGAAGCAAAATGAGGGAAATCAAATGATAAATGAGTACTTAAAGTTTACACTGTTGTTCTGGGTTGGAAAACAATAGCATTGTGCTGGAATTGCAGGAGATAGTCTTTTCTTTTTCTCTCCAAATAGTAGACAGTCCTTTAATTAAAGAAGTTATCTGACATGTCAGTTAACAGAAATTAATTTAGATTTAGGTTTAGATGCTCTGAAAGACTTTTTGCACCTTATTGATATTCCGGCCACAACAGAGTACCTATTTGGGCAGTTAAAATTTCTGAGCATTACTTTTTTTAGAAGTGTAGCTTGCTAATGCCAACTATGATACTAATGAGATTTTTCATGATTTTGTGAGATAATGGATAAAACCTTCAGAAAATTCCTTTAATTGTATTGCCAGTGTTACTGTAATTGCCAACTGCGATACTGCAGCTGCATTAAATTTTGTTTTCTGAAGTAGAAGGAAAAGATTGCTGCCTTTCCACTCCGTGTTAAGAATGTTCTGTGAAAAGATGTCTTAGAACAAGTTTTAGGGGGTGTGAAAGATGTGTTGTGGACTTATCCCAAAGAATAATTTTGCCCTCTGCTAGAGTTTTATCAGTATGCCTTCACAGAGGAGTCGCAGTTAGCTCCAGATGCAGTTCATGTAGATGAGCAACCTCTCCTAAGCCTGGTTCTCTCTGCTACTACTCCTGAGAGCCTCAGGATCCTTCCTTCAGCCCATGGCCTGAGAGCAGGGCAAGTCAGGTGATGCCGCTTGCACGAGGTGGAGACCATCAGCAGTTAGGAACGTTTTTCTGATTGCCTGAAAGGAGTCGATAGCACAGTCCTCGAGGGCGGCTGTTGTGTTAGCCCCTGGCGCTAGCTGGAGAGCAGGCCGACTGGCCAGGCTCCTGTCTGCAGCCCCCAGCCCATTCCTCCCTGTGTCCCAGCCTCTCCTGCGGCATAGGGTCGGCTTCTCCCTTTGCTTCCTCCATCTGTTTTAATCACCTGACGTCTTTGAAGTCACTTCAAAGGTCTGCTGTTAAAAAATTAATATCCAGTAGATGATGCTCGCTGTTGTTTTAGGCAGGGAAACTGCCTCAAGTAATGGTCCTGCTCCTGTCTTGATGCTTCATTCAACAGCTGGGTACATTTCCCTGCATCTCCTTGCCTCTTAAGCGTGTAGTTAACCCTTCATAACCTCTTACAAACAGCATGCAGGAAAAAAGACAAGTAGTGAACACTAAGTGTTTTATTATACTTAAATGTGCAGCTATTGTACAAAGTTTGCTAGGCATGAAGTATTTAGGAATATTGCTCATTAATGATGACCACAGCATCTGTAGAAAACTGCTTCTTCTCCCGCTAGTTTTACATTTGAACAAACGCACTGGCCTTCACAGTGATATTCCTGCGTTTCAGTGATATGAGATTGGACAGAAATCTCACGTGTGTTTGTCCTTACAGATTTGCTGTACCATTGTGTAAGACAGGATCACCCACACTGCAGTCATTACTCACAGCCATAGCACATAAATATTCTTTTATTGGTGTTCGTGTTTTTATTTTGTGTGAAGCTGGAATGTAACCATTTAATATCCACCATTAAAATCCTACTCAGTATTTTCTAGGTATAACTGCCAAATGTGTAGTGGTGAGATGTTTTATAGGACTAAAGCTGAGAAGCCTGAGAGTTATCAGCTGGTGAGTCTGACCAATACCTCGAAGGATTTCACGGGACCAATGGGCAGGTTTTAGGCCTTAGAAATCTGTTTTGTCACAGGTAATTGGCTACAAATGGTGAAACTAGGATTCCCTCAACATTCCTTCCACTCTCAGCAGTACCTGCTTCTGTTTCAATTTGATCGCCTTCCAGCATGGATGTCTGGGGAGGGAGCAGAGACCGGAGCTCCACTGATCTAGTTGTAGTTGCTGTGTTCCTCTTTGAATTACAGATAACCTAATTACTCTCTTCCTTTCCTCTCAGTTGTGAACGTCTCAGCCCTAGAGAAAATACGACTCATTGTGTACGAGGAGTCTTCATTTTATCACTTATGATTGGGAAATTTTACTTGCTCTATAATGGCATCTTCGTGTTTCTGAATGCAGATTCATACATGCTGTTAATTTTTCAGCTTTGATCTTTTTTGTAGAGTGCTGTATGGGTTTGTGTTGGATCACAGTATTGCTCTTAAAAAAACCTGGTTCAGATCTCAACTACAAATGTCAGTAAAGTCTAATCTGCAAGATTAGAGGGAATGAAAACTATATCAAAGTGGAATTGATCAGTTCTCTAAAATTTCATCTCTGAATCTACTCTGAAATGACTGAGCAGATTTCTATATTCATGTCATAAAGGGATCTGGAGCCCTCCTTAGTGCAAACTATTTAGCTCTAAGGAGGGGAAAAATCAAGAACAAGTCCACAGTAATGACACTGACACAGTTGCAGTGAATTTTGACCTGCAAAACAAAAAAAAAATCATTAGAAAGAGCTTTTACTAGAATTACATTTTTTATTCATCTACTCTGAACTTTCTTAGACTGTCCTCAGGCATGGCACACCCCCCATGGACTATGAAGTCTGTAAGTCAAGGCTCTTGTTTACGGGCATGACTATCCATTTAAGGATACTCCCTGCTGACTCATCTGAAAGTGCAGCTTACAAAATATCAAGAAAGGCTCGTATTCAGTGGAGCACTGTGAACATGCCGAATTTCTCTGGGGTTGTTGTCTTGCATGGTGCACACCTGCCTAATAACAAAGGAGTGGAAGGCATTCAAGGATGAATGCATTCAAAACCTGCATGTCTGTGGAAACAGATATAAGATTAGGGTAGAATGAGTAACAGGCCTTCAATTAAGTCACGAGGTATGATATCTGAGCTAAGTTACCTCTTTGCAGTATTTCTCAGGCGTGTTTACTCCTGCAGATGAAGGACTTGTGATTCACTGGCGTATGTGGATCTCCCCCTACCTGCAGGCCTTCTTTGCTAAAGAAAGGAGTTTATTTTCTGGCATCGCAGGAAAATACATATTCCTTCATGAATATTAAAAGTTTTAGTTCCTGCTAAAGGTCTTCTTTAACTTAGCAGACGCTGTTTTCTTGAGTGGGTTCATCCTGAGTTCCACCTCAGAAAGGAATGTGTAAATATCATCCTTAATTAGAATTAAATAGTTCCCAAACTGTGTTATTCATGCAAGTTGTACTTTAAGTAGTAAACAAAATCTGAGACAGGTTTCTCCCATCTGGTATGATAGCTCATTCCAGTTCTGCAAACGGGAAGGAAACATAGAGAGAATACAACAGCAAGACTTCTGCAACAACACAGATAGACACTGAACAGTTCTTCATTTTTATTTACTGCCATAAGCCCGTAAAACTCAAGCCAGGGTGTGTCATGAGGATAACACAAAGAGAGCAGCCATAACATTTCTTGTCTTACTGATAACAGAATTAAATGTGACTTTTTAAGTAAAATCTCTGAAATGGTGAATACTGCAGGATAATGAAGACTGCTTACCATTATACAACTTGTTCGTTAAGCCATTTGTCAGGTAATTTGAACAATGAACAAGCTAACATGAGAAAAAATCTTAATATATTATTTTCCTGTAAGAAAAATCACCTTGTCCAGATACAGCAGTTGTGGGAGTCAGAGTGGGAGGGGTGGGAAGGGATGTGCACCATCTAATAATAGTCCTGCCATTCTCATGTGAGCATATGTTTTCAGCTTCGTATATGTTCTCCTTCTTTATCCATCTTAAGTCTTTGAATGAAAACACTGACTCCGCTCTTCTTGTCCTAGAGAAGCAGCATTATGCCTGTGAAGAGCTGATTTTGAGTAGCTGCTGGCAGAAAGCTGCTGACCTTGCCTGTGCTTGATCCATCTATTTACAAATATAGGAATACAGGTATGTGATGGGTTACCAAGTGTTTTCAGCTTCTCACTGTCCAGAGACATTTGGATTTGAGTGTACCTACTTATGCATTTGTGTGCAAAAAACTGTGGGAGGTCAGGAGATATGAAATGGAAAATGATGGAATCCTGGCTTATCTGGGTGTTTAAACACATCCTTTATCTCTATGTGTCTCTTTTTGTCCAAGGTCTATTGGAGTCCCCAGATACTACCACAGTCAAAAGAGATAACTGAAGTCTTTTACAGTGGACTAAAGTCCTAAACTCCTTTACTTGTTTTGCGATGCTATACTTGTCTCAGATAAGCTCATTCTTTGCCTATTCTTGAATACTTCCTTTCTTCCAGAAAGATAGCTAGAAGATGAATCAAAATGCCATTTCAACAGAAAATAGCTAGAATTTAATCTGATTACCACCTCAAACAAGGTTCTTTCTATAATATAATATGCTGACAGATGCATTCAAATAGCATGCCATCAACTTTAGGAAAGTTCTAGGTAAAAGCAAGAGATGCTTTTACTTGTTTTTTGCATTAGATTGTTTAGATTTTTGTAGAGAATAAATGAGTTGCTAGTCCTAGGAGGTATGCTTTGAGACAGAAGATAATTCTCAGCTTAGAGTACTTAATGAAGAATGAGTGTATGTTTTTGCATAGCATATCATAAGCAAAATGGTAAACTGCAAAGATGACTATGAAAAAGGATGTCCTTGTCAGCCTAAAATACAACAGTTAAAGGAACTGAGTGCAAATTCAAGCTCAATGTGGACACAGAGGCAAGATAAATTTGGGCAATGAGCTCCTTCGGCATTGGAAAGATCTTTTCTCACAATTCATTGAGTCATAGAACCATAGAATGGTTTGGGTTGGAAGGGACCTTTTACATATCATCTAGTTCAGCCTCCCTGCCAAGGGCAGGGACAACTCTCACCAGATCAGGTTGCTCAAAGCCCTGAGCAGGTAACGTGTATCAAATACTTGCCTTTATCTGGACTTTTGTCCTTCAGTACCCTTAAGCCCATGTCTTTGCACAAGCAGCGCTTGCAAACTCATCGGAAAGAATTCCTTCTTTCTCCTCCTGAAAACAGAAAAATTAAAAAGTACAACCTAACAAACATCTAGAGATTGTAGCATTTATACTTTCTGTAAAGCTCATAATCCTGTATCTCAAGTCAGTGTTTGGAGTCCCAGATCAGGATCTTCAAGAGCCAAATATTTGCTCATAGCAACAGCATTAACTGTTCCTAAACTATTATTCCCTTATTCTGAAAACAGTCATTAAAAGTCACAATTAATCATACAAAAAAGAGAGAAAAAATCAATTAAAACTTTTCGGATATGAAGTACTAATTATTTCTTTTTAATTGTTTCCATTTGACTGTTGCCATAATTTTCCTAAGTAAAAGCTCCTGTGATATGATGATTTTAGGCAGTATTGTAGATTACAATACATAGCTTTCTCAGGTAGACCAAAAAAAAAATTAATTCAGGTGCCCTTTAGGTGTTTTTATTGTGAAACTCTGTTTTCCAAAGTTAAAGCAAATGTGTGTGTATATATAAGTATATGTAGGATTGCATGTGTAGAGTGGGCAGAAAGGAATGAAACACTGATTCTTAACAGAAATTTAAGAAAAAAAAGTAGAAAATGCATTTAAATAAAAAGTGCCCTTTTACTCTAGTCTGGAGATCGGTTTTCAGAATCAGAACAATTCAGAAGTATCTAACAGTAACCTGATGGCTTTGAAGAACTTTTCATGCCTTCCTTACACCAACTTCATTGCTACGAAAGAAGAGAGATGTGAATTCTTTTCAAACTAGTAATTTGGATTCATGTGGCGGTTTCCACAAAGACTGAAGAGTCTGAAGATCTGCATTTTGCAAAGTCAGATGCTCACTGATGCAGAAAAGGCACATGTCCCAATGTGGTGAGTGGCTCTTACTGAAATTGCTTACCTATTTTCTCTCATCACAAATGCAGTAATGAGAAAGGCCCTGTATGTCAATACACATCATTGAAATTCATCAAAAAGTATTTTAATTCCAGAGGAAAATTGTAGGACAGAATAAAAAATAATGGCTCTTTAAAACTATCAAGGTATTCAATCCATCTAGCATATGACTATTTCTTGCTATCTGTTTTATGGTATCTTTCGTGACAATCATCATTTGCTTACGACATATGCCATTTGGGTCTGTTGTTGGAATGTGCAGTAGTGTACTGTTTCTGTGGTGTAACACTGCCTTATCCTACGAATTGCCTAGCAATGAAGGGCTTTTGATGTTGTTGTTGACTCCTGAAGGTTTTACTCAATTAGTCTCATGTTCGTTTGGTGTTTTGTGGCCTAGAGATTAGAGATAGCTTGCAAATCCTTTCCTAAGATTGTAATCAGTGTCATCACTGTAGCCTACTATTAGACTTTCCATTAAATATGTTCCAAGATCTAATGGCTACATTGGGCAATGTGTAGGAATAAGAGCCTTTCTTATAATGAATCAACATGGGAGAATTAGATATCATCTTCCATGTTAACAGAATATAATTTTCTTGTGAAAAAATAGATATATTTACTAGTTCACTCAAACACATTTTTTTGCTGTTTTCTACACGACACAGGTATGAGAAATTCTGTCCCAGTAATTCTTAAAGAAAAAATGCAAGCATTTTGAAAATGCAAATTTTGTCCTAAAAGCGAGTTAGGTGGCTGCTTGTGCAGCACACTGGAGTGTTCAAGCTAGCAATGACTGAGCCAGCTGCAGGACTGGAAGTGCATGAAAGCCATATGCACCAGCCTTTCTGAAAAAATATTTACTAGCTGGGGTGCAGTGCAGAGCAAATGCAGCTATAGTAGTTCTGAGGCATAACTGATACATCCCTGCTGCCCTACATGCAGGGATGGCACAGCAAACAGGGCTAATCTGGGATTTGTTTTATATTATATTCACTTAGGCACTTATGAAAATGTTAGCATCTGAGCTGGATCCCCACCTTATTTGTTGTACAGCCTTGGCTTATCTCATACCGGTACCTCTGAAGCCGCTGTCTTCCATCACGATGAAGAAGACAAGTTTTGTCCACATCCAATTCTTTGACCATATGAGGGTCAGGTCTCATATCTTTGTACCCTGTTTGGACTTCCTTGTGGTTTTCCTCTGTCTGTATGTGGGCAGCGCGGTTCCTGTTTTGTGTGCTGCATAGGGAATAATTACATCAGAGGAATCAGTGCTTGTAAAACTAAATTAAGTAAGGTGGTGTAGCTGCAAGTAGATTTCCATCAGCCCTGTGTACACAAATTGGTGTCACAGTGGCACTTCCAGCATCTTCCTCCCTGCAATCTATATATTTCCCTCTGGAATCCAGTCTTTCTACATCCTTCCCTTCCTCTATTTAATCGCAGTCTGTAGTGTTTTCTTATTTCTTGGGGTCAAACCTAACTAGAATTAGTTGTACTGTGAGAACCTGAAGCAAGTTGATGAGCTTCATACACTTTTCTGCATGCTGATCTGTAGCATGGCTTGGACTACTGATGCTGCTAGGGAGCCCAGGGGGGTCATAAGTGATTTTGTGATTCCTCTTTGGTACTAAATCCATTTGGATATACTAACACATACTGCCAGTCATTAGTTCAAATGCTAAACTTCAGCACGCTATGCCTTGTAAAATCTGCTGCCAATACCTTATCACAGTTCTTGCTGGCATGATTTAGCTCTCAGAGGCTAGTAATTGTGAACATGTAGTTCTTAACCTTACAGCTGCAGAGGTATGTTACATCCTTTCTTGAAAAAACAGGCTGTGATTTCCCTGGTCTGAAAATTTCCTGCTGTGAGTGACCAAAGTATTCTTCACACACCTTGCGCTTTTCCTTGTGTGCTTTCAAATAGGTGTTCAAGTCAAAGTGCAAGGTGGTTGTCTGTTTCCTTTCAGGCATAATGTTGCCACTAGGCATGAAATATGCACCCATTAAATCTTGTCAGCTCCTAAATCTGCTAGTATTACTGTCTGGATCCTCTTAAAGATATACTCTTCCACCCACAGCACACCTCTTTGCTGGTAGAAGAAAGTAACTTTATGTGATACTTACATCTTGGGTTCTGGCCAATGCTGGAGTCTGAACTATTTTACTGTTTGGAGCACCCCATCTTTGTTGGGTTGCCTGAAACTGCTCATCAGAGATTCAAATATAATGCAGTGTATTTATTAATGTCTTTCACAGTGTCCCACAGTGTACTGAAGCAGGCGTTATATTCACTTCCTTCTATTCAGTAAAGGTTACTTAAGATCTCTTCTTTCTCCTT
>Ga0181612_183583_pt1 | contig 10314 bp, 6 predicted proteins | sample HoacroProtozoa21_FD_119630 | JGI IMG/M metagenome (GOLD analysis project Ga0181612, IMG submission 119630) | Hoatzin crop microbial communities from Cojedes, Venezuel. Combined Assembly of Gp0051906, Gp0051904, Gp0051908 | reverse complement strand
CTGCAGCTGCAGGTTTGTAAATACTGGACCAAGACACACACACAACATGGCTGACGCTCGCCCTGCTCCTCCACCAGGGTCTCCGCCTGCTCCCTCCTCGGTCTCCGCCGCTTAGCCTCTCCTCCGTTTAGGCTTTTGTTTCTTCCCTCTCCACCCCCTCCCCCCACCTCCCATCCAAAAAAAAAAAAGGAAAAACAGTTCACCCTCCTTATTGCGCGCATGGCGGGATTTCAAGGGTAAGGATCCTGGCTTTGGAAGCTTTCTCCTTTCGTTTTGCTGTTTGCCACAAAATGAAACCTGAAGTCAGAGGGGATTTGGGAGCCTGGCGAGGCCTGGGGCGAGCGTGGGAGGGAGGGAAGGAGCAGGGGAGCGGGGTGAGCCCTGCTGAGAGAGGCTTGGCTGGAATGTGCATATCTTTTTCTCTGGGTGGGGGGCGGCCGATGCACCAGGGTGCCAGCAGAGACTGAATACCGCTTTACGGCTTGCGGAACAATCGAGGGCCGTTTCTTTCGTTTCGGGACGCAGCTCGGTGTAAGGTATCAATTCAGCACAGTCACATGAAAAAAAAGAGACCTGAACTAGTTATGTCAGAAGAGGCATGGTGGAGGTAAAAACCGTGGCGTAGGCTGTGTGGATTTCTTTGCATTCCCTGTATCTCCTTGTCAGTATCTTAAACTGCTTGCAAATCGTGGGATCCAAACCTGGAATTAACACTTGCCAGGTCTTTGTGCTGCTAGTTTTCGGCCACGGATTAATTTGCCCTTGTGACGACAATAGCACAAACCGAAGCATTTCCTTGTTGCTGGAAGGAGCGCCCCTGCTTTTCAGATTTGTTGCTTTTTCTTTTTTTTTTATCTTTTACAAAAAGGCATGGCATCGTGAGCTGAAGTGAGCACCTGAACTGAAACCAGACCACATGCTTCTGACCTCGTAACACGAGGCCGGTGCACGGTTCACTGCCCCCCACCTCCGTTATTCACAGCACCCCCTTCTGGCGTCGAGGAACGTGGCTTTTTCTTTTTTGTGCTTACTTAGGACGTAAACCCAAAATCGTGTTTGGAGGTAGTTTGTTGGGCATATCTGAAGTGATCTGGCCTGAAAGAGATTTATATCTGGGTTGTAACTGAAGGGTGAATGCTGAAGGTGCACAGACATGATGCATTATACTGCCTTTGGAGAGGTTACTGTAACTCGTAATGAATGCTTTGTTTTTCAAAGATTATGTTTAAAGACACGGTTTTTATTCAGTCATATATGCATGGATAGCCATGGCTTCTGTTAATGTCTGAGCGTTGCCCTAAAGTAGTGCATGTTCTACCCCTGCCGTCTTTGTCTACTTTACTTTGCAAGCTTCTAGTGGAGAAGCACTGGCATGGCACAATCATGCAGCTTTTACTGAGATAGCATTGAATTGTAGTATTTATTACTAGATTAAGTATCATATATTAATACTTTTTTCCTGCTGCGTTTTCCATCTGCATTAACAAGCGTTGATTGACTGGAGGTGAGGAGAAAATAATTTATAATAGTGAGTTTACAACGACGTAAAACTTGAGTGGAGTCATCCAAGTTACAAGATCGTTTTGGAATGTGTATCTACGTCATGGCTTCTGATCCAACTGTACTACTTCTAGATGGAAAAGTCCGAGCAAGAGTCTGCAACTTGATACACAAGTAGATTGCTGCAGCAGTCAGTTGCTTTTTTTTTTTTTTTTATATTTAACAACCTTAGTACAGTATTGGTTGAGCCACTAAAATAGTCTACCCGTTGTAGCTAGTCATTCATTATGGTCGCCACCAAATTTTGAAATTACTGCTCTCTTACTAGAAATGTGAAATGTACTGAGGTACATAGCTGCTCCTTCAGAACAGGCCTTTGGATACTGAAGCTGATTCTTAGGCTGAAGAGCAAAATAAGCAAAATGAAAATAGGCCATCCGCAACACATCTGTTTAAATGATGGATCGCTTAAAAAAAATAGTCATGTTTCTTAACTCTGGTACACTGTAGTTCTGTTGCTACAACTGAATTTTAGTCCATAAAATTCAGGTCTACTTCATTAGCTCTATGAAATTTCTTGTTTATAGCATCTTTGCTATAGTTTGCGATTGTGTTGTTTTCTATGACACCTAGAAGATTTTTCTTTCTGTCTTGGTGGTGTTGGTGGGTTGGTCAAAAATAAATATTGTGGGTCTTAGTATCCCATGAAGAGCTGATCTAGTTGAAGAACTTGCCAAATCTTTGTGTCTTTTGTACCACTAAGTGAGGACACTCGTTTTTGTCATTGTGGGTAAAGCTAAGCTGTATTTAACCAAATTAAAAACCAGGTACTAGTAAAATCTTCTTTTCCAAGACTGTTCATTTTTTCATAATTGCAAGTGAGACCAAGAAAGAAGACTGCAAGAAATGCAGTCTCAGTGATCTACTTGCTGGAAGATTTCTTTTAACAAAAACCAATTTTGAATCAATCTTCAATCAAGTAAATAAATAACTCAGTGTAATTCTAAATATTTATGAAATTACTAGTTAAACAGAAAGTCCTAAAGGTAAGAAAGACTTTCAGCTGATCTTATACTTAATGCTTTCTGTACATTTTCTCAGTCAGAGAAGTATTCTTGCATTGATGCCTCACCTTGTATCTTTCCTTGCTATCTGTTGCCACGCTACACTCTTTTGACATGTTCAGATCTGTAAACATGTAGCTGACGCAATAGCTGTTTGAAAGTGTTTTTTTTTTTTTTAATGTAGCGCATAATCTGCTAAAAGTTTGACAAATGAAAGATTTTCAGCAAGATTCTATTTTCTGAAGAAAAGAAAGAGCTTGGGGGGGGGGGTTGTTGTTATTTTTTGTTTTTAGAATGAAGCCTGTTGCTGTAAACTTTTTATAGTTTCATTTTGGTTTTCCTTGCCTCCTTTCCTCTCTTTCCCCAGATATCAGAAAGCTCAAATTTGATTTTTTGATAGTATGTCATGAGAATATGTTTTTGTAGATGACTAAAACCGATTCCACAAAGTGGTTTGGAAACCACCTTTCGAAAACTGTTCACTGAAGCTGAACCAAGAGAGAGAATCACTATTATGGAAAGTTATTTCCTGTTATATGGTTAGATATCTTGTTCCTCATAGCAGGTGTGGGAGAATTTTTTTTCCTTTGTTTTTCTCATTTTCCATCTCTTACTATTCTTCAGAGTTTGGTGGTTTTATGATGGGAAGGCAAATGCTGATCTTTCTTGACGCTGGTTTTCCGAATGAGTGCTTTCTGTATACCAAGACAGGTCGTGCTTGCTGTCGAGATACTGCCTAGAAGTCTGCATACCACAAGATTTAAAGGAATGAGGAGTGTGACCTTCCTTGTGTAAATGTGCAGGCTGCTTCATCTGCATTGCTATGACATGGCTAAGTGTTGAGTTCCTGGAAACAGTGTAGTTAACTGGTTTGTATTATCTATAAACAGTTGATTCTAGTGACAAAGGGGGCCTTATTTCATCACTGATCCATTTCAAATATGGTGAAATAATTTAATTCAAATTTACTCCTTTCACCATGTGGTGGTTGCAATGAACTTTCCGTTGTTGTAGTGTAAAATGTGAATTTTATGATAGCCTGCAGAATTCAGGAGGTAAATTGATTTGGCTAGCAGGTTGTGGAGAATGATTCTTTAAAAAAACAAAAACAAACAAAAAAACCCCACGAAAAACCCCAAACTTTTTATTCCCTTCTTGTATTAATCCAATTTAAATGTAAAAATGAACTTTGCGAGATCATAATCTGTTACCTGAAGTGGGTAAGAACTGAAAGATTTAGAAAGTGTTGCGACTTCTGATTTGGTATTTATTAAAATCAAATAATTATGTTTGTTACAAAACTCATTTTCCTAATTTGGTGTTTATTTTCCCTGCACAGAATTATTCCCTAGTATGCTGAACAAAGGTAGCTAAAGTCCAGTGTATAATCTTGTGTTTGCTGTTGGGATTTTTAAAAATGGAAATTTCCAGCTTTCTATATTTCATGTAAGTGTTGTGAGCCAAGTAGCACAGGAGAAGATGTGTTCTATAACAGAAATGTCACCACAGAAGTATTAAGTTTTCTTGGTAACCTTTTCCAAATATCTTGACAAACATAACATCTGCTAAAATGGAGTACGGTGCTTAGGCTTCTAGTATGCGAAGGTAAGTAACAATTATAAACTGGCTAGTATTGTGTCTGTTCTTTTGCGTGTCTATAGCATATCTGTGGTCTTCAACTTGAACTGTAAAAATGTTTGCAGATGAGACTGTCTCTATTCTGTTTTCTAGGAATGATAAAAATGATGCTTGGAGGATGTAGGTTGTGTAATTCCTATGATTATACTTGGAAGACAGTTGACTATGTCTGTATCATTTGGGACAATTGCTTGCCTGTCTGTTCTGTGACGAGATGTGTTTTAGGCAATGATCTGAACAGCAGAGTGACATCAGGATGGGAGCAAATATGTTAGAGATTAATTTACTACTTCCTTCTCAAAACTGTGCAGTTGCAGAGATCTTTATTAAATATACACAATGACTTTTTTGTTCATTAATTTCCTTCAGAAGTTTTTTGTCTTAATGGTGAAAGATGACGCACAAATTCATTAATGGTGGTTTTCCTGTCAGCGGAACTGCAGTTTTCTGAGGTAGGATTGGTCAAAACCTGTGCTCTGACGAGTATATTCAAAAAATAGCTTAACAGTAAGTTCTGCCTTTCCTGTGACTTCCTAGAAATCTCACTCTTAAGTGCTTTTAGGGTTAAGGAGTATGCAGGTCTTTGATGTGCTGGCAACCACAGATTGTTGGATCACTAGAGACATTCGGCTGTATTAATACTGGATGAAAAGTACATTTTTAAATGGTAGTATCTTACTGTCACCTTGGTGGGGAGGAAGCCTTGCATTACAGATAGTTTTAGGCTAGATGCTTGAAGAACAGATTTTATATGGGTTCATTGGAGGTGGGGTTTTTATTTTGTTTTTGCTCATATATATAGACTTAATTGAAGGAGGAGAAGTGGGGAGGGAGGGTAAGACTTTGCTGTGAACAAATCCTGGTTTTCAGTTGTACTTATCAGGCCTCTAACCAGGTTTCTTTGTGTTTGGGTGGGAGTTACACAAGGCTAAATATGAAGCAGGGATCAGCATAAGAGGCAGAGGCATAGTTACCTGTTTTTGTGTGTGCTGTGTTTATCTGTCGGACAGACTACGAGAAAGCCTCATCTGCTTTTATGATGAAGGATATACTGCTTTCTGAGATCCTGTTTTCATTGGAAGATAGCTCACTTTTTCTCTTTTGAACTTCTGTTTCTCCCCTTCTCTCTTCCTCAGCTGAGCAGACTAAATCTTGTTTCAAACACCACGGGACAATTTGGTCTTCTCTGCAAATAAGTATGTGCATTTGCAAAAGGAAAAAGGGATTTGGTTTTTTTTGGGGTAGTAGTTGTTGTTGTTGTTACTAATACCTAGATTGATACAAAATCTCAGGAAATACAGTTAAATGTTTTATGTTGTTGAATCTAGTTCAGGTGAGACACAAAGCTTTCTGGAGAGAAAATTAGATTACAAAGCTAAACAGAAAAGTCTGCCTTTGCCAGTTGCTGCTGCTGAAAGTTCTTACTCTGAAGTCCTAGCTCGATTAATTTACTTTCTCATTTAATTTGCATTTGTGCTGCATGTACAGTGAAGTAATTTCAAAGTGGGGTTTTTGATCAGAGCTTATTATCAAAGTTTAAGAAGGGAAAGCACATTTGCTGTGGGATGAGCAAGGTGTGGTAGGGAACAAGTGAGTCCAAGATAGTTCTCATTTTTAATGTCTTTGCATCCTTCTTGTCATCATTTTGTCACCTTCCTGCTACTGCAGAACAGAACGATTTCAGTGCTTTAAGGCAGCTGTTACTGAGGAAAAACTGTCATATACTAAAACTTGTGTAGGTGTTCCCTTAGGGGACATTTTTTTCACAGTCCAGTAACTAACTACTCAGAGTATGTTAAAACAGTTCTTCATCCTTTTAATACTTCAGGATCTTCTGATTAGTTTAATGAATACGCAGATGCCATACCAGTTTCAGAACTAGTACTTTGTGCATTTTTCTTCCGTGTTTTAAAAAGCACCAGCAGTGTGGGGATTGGTCTATTCTGATGCCTCCACTGCTTTTTAGAGAACATCACTGGTTTCACAGCTTGACTTTTCTTTCCCTATTGTCCTGCCCCTCCTGCCCTCTTTCAACTTTTACTTATGCAGGACGTGTTGTGTTTTCCACCAAAAATCTGAAAGACCTGTACGTAGGCAAAGAAAATACTGTGTAATGTTAGTCCTGATGGTTCTCATCTTTTACAGAAAAAAAGTATCATCAGCAGTTTGATAAGTTGTCATTGTCCTTGCTGATGAATCCAGTGTTGACTGCAGTATTTAAATTACTAATATGACAAATCTCTGATATCTTTTTCTCTACATCTGTACTACTCTTAAGTAGCAATTTTCAGTTTAAAGTACTGTTCTTCCACCGATCCTCCAAATATATCAAAAACAGTGTAGTTAGCTGTAACTAGATCTCATAGTGCAATGTTGAATTTTGTTTTCAGTGCCTGGCTGTTACTGCAGATTACAACTTTGACGTCCATTGCAGCTACTCACCATTTAAAGCTGATAATCTGTTTAGGTTGAGATTCATATTAATGTTGTAGACAGTGAGTGAATATTCTGCAGTTGGTCTGGAAAAGCAAAGATCACATTATTGATTAGTAGCCATGGCAAGAGTTGCCATTTGTGACAGCAGCTGCTTTTACTTAAGTGATTTATGTTGCCGGTGTACACAGTTACTTGAATGCGTTTGTGTGGAAACTGCTTACATCTAAGGTAAAATGACTGAAGGTGAAGAAAATAGGTAAGACAATTTCAGTTCATGATTGGTTGCTCAGCTTTTCCTTGAGACCTCTTTTTTTTTTTCTGATCATTGCAAAGACAGGATGGAGATTAAATTATCAAATCATGTCTATAAGCTTCTCTTAAAATCAAGTCTGTAAGGAGAAATTTTTCTATGCTTTGAGAATGGGCTTAGGGTCTTTGTATTGGTGTGCTCACACATCAGTTTGCAAAATGTTCCTATTCACTCTTTCATTGCAGTAATTCCTAACAAAGTTATTTGTCCATTTTGTTCTGACTAGGGGAGGCCTTAATTTACCCAACAGCTTCACGCTAATTCCTCCCTCTACCCCCAGCTCATACAAGAAAGAGAACTACATTTTATCAGAGTAGAGGCAGTCAGTATTTGTGTCCAGTAGAGACTCATGTTAATACCTCTGATTCGTTAAGCGTTTTCTGCTATGATTGTAGTTACTGGGGTACTGTGGTGTTGATGATGGGAGAAGTTTAGGCATGTTTGTCTCAAATCTGTGAATTAATGAGCTCATAGTACAGGTTGTCGTAATTCTGGTTGTATACAGAGCTACTGTGGGTAATTGTATTTTCTAATCTGGTACCTCCCAAGTATTTTGTGACTTTTTTTTTTTAAGTGCTGAAGTACTTATTTGTCAATATCCTGTTTGGCTACTTAGGTTAAGGTTTATAACAATGAAATGTTGACATTCTAGTGAATACTGTGAGTAATAGCTTGTCCTAATAAGAATGTTAAATGTTCATGCATTTTGTCTGCTTTTAAAACTGATAGGTAGTTGCTGCAGTACAGGAAACAAAATTTGTTCTTTGCCGTGGGCCTTCATGGATAAAGTTGTAGAAGCCTGCTGTATTAGAAAAAAATGGTTCAAGTATGTCAGTAAAATATTTGTTCTTGCAGAACTGATACCACAAATTCTTAAGCTTGGGTTAATAAAATATTTTAATTATGCTTATTTTCAATTTAGTGTTAAAGTGGCGTCTTGTCAGTGTACTGGGCTCTAAGGTCTCAGAACACATGTCCAAGAATGATTTGTTACTTAAGATCCACAGACGACTGATGAGCTAAAAAGCTTGACAATGGTCTGCCAAATGGCATTTTTTTTTTTTTCACCTCCTCTTTAAAAAGTAATATGAAACTTAAGTTCCCTGGATGTTGGAAGGTGTGTGTAGCAGCGTTACTAGCCTGGATTGTTGAGAACTGGCTGTTGTACAGTTAAAATGCCACTTAGAAAGATCAACCAGCCTCTTAAAGAGATGTGAACCCAAGAGTTTGATTTGCCATGACTAATTAACCAAGCAGACTTAGCTAAGTGCAGTAAGTTACCACTCCGTTACCTTCTAGCAGCAGGGTTAGTTGTGTTTGCCCTGGGCTTGCTCTTCCAGAATGTTTGGGTGGTCCTTTTGACTTTGTTAGTCTGAGAAACGTTCCACAATAGCAATTAAATCTGGTCTTCAAACAAAGGCTGATGACCTAAGTATCTCCTGTGAGGAGACACATAAGCGAAGAACAGAGAAATGTCTTACTTTTGCAAATAGGCATTTCCCTCTCTAGTTTCCTGAGGCCTGTCTTTGTAACTTGTTACCAAACCAAACTGAGTAAACTTGCTTACAAGTATAATAAATTATTTAGGTCAACTGCATCTGTAAGAGAATGAGTAAGGACAAAATACTTACATTACAGCACTTTAAAATTCACTTGCATTTACCATAGAATGGTGGCAAGCTTGTACAGTAATAACGTGCTGCTGTCGTATCCTGGGCGGTGGTTATTTTTGTGTGTAGTTTTTTGGATTCGGGGGAAGAAGAGGATAGTTAACTGTCAATGAGGAAAAGCTAAGCTGCTTCAGCTTTGCCATGATGCAAAAGTGTGCAACTTAAGGCAGTTACACCTGTGACAACTTGTTACTGTGGTGTCCGTGCGTGTTCTTGCCCTGTGGTTAAATGCAAGGTAATTTGCAGTAGACTGAAAAATTAGCAGTGATTGAAAGTTTACCTTTGGATAAAGAGATGCAGGGAATGTTCTCCTGGCTTTGGATAAATACTAGATATCTTCAATTTTTTTTTTTTTTTAATAAAAGCAGTATCTTGTAAGATTTCTCTAAGTATGGAGGGCTGTGCATTTATGAAATGATCAATCGGTAAGTTGGAACATACACACAGTTTAGTCAGCAAGTAGTTTTGCATTGCCTGTAAGAGAAATCATGTGGATGCTTTAAAGAGTCATTGTACTTTAGAGCTGTGGTGTTATGTAAAGTCACAGGCAGGGTTGTAGCAATGTGATAAAAAGAAATGAAATCACACCTTAATACTACTAAGTAAGTGATAAACTTTACCATAGTTTTTAAAGCTGTTGGCTAAACTCTCATAGCTATTCATGGCGGTTCCGTAGCAGAACGGAAAAATACTGAAATTGAGCTATGCCTTCTGTTGACACAGGCAGATCATTCCAGAATAAAGACAAGAGGCAGTGCTTATCCGTGCTACTGGAGGGAAGAGTATGCTAGAGCTCTAAAACAGCCCTTCAAAAATGTGCTATGCAGGTGTCTTTATTGTTCTAGAATGAAAGGTATGCACAATACTGTGGTATTGGGCAAATATTTTTCTTTTCCAAATTAGTTTTGCCATGCCAAAGAGTGACTGAAAGGTTTGTGTGTAGATAAATGTTTCACTTGTTCTCAGTTATTGGAAAGGAAATAGACTGGAAACTACTTTTTTATTTAATAACCTACTGGAAACTACTTTTTTATTTAATAACCTGTACATGAATTAATGTGCAACTTAAAATTTTATGTTGACAAGCACGTTTTTTTTTATTGAAGTTGTTGCAAGCTCATTTGGCACTAGCCACTTGTCTTGTTCCTTCTTTAGCTTGGTTCCTGTTCAGTGAACAGCCAGTGCGTGTGTTTTGAATACCGAATTTCGGATCGAGTTTTCAGGATTCTTGTGTTCAATTTTTGGTATGTATTTTTTTGGACTAATGTAGGTGTTGTGGTTTAACCCCAGCTGGCAACTAAGCACTACACAGCTGCTTGCTGACTCCCCCCTAGCAGAATAGGGAGAAGAGAATTGGAAGGGAACAAGTGAGAAAACTTGTGGGTTGAGATAAGAACAGTTTAATAATTGAAATAAAATGAAAGATATTTATAATAATAATAAATTGTAATGAAAAGGTGTTGTGGTTTAAGCAAGCAGCCGGCAACGAGACCAGAGAGCCACTCGTTCACCCCTCCCCTTTGCAGTGGGATGGGGAGAATGGACAAAAAATAAAACTTGTGGGATGAGGTAAAGACAGTTTAATAAGACAACAAAAGAAGGAATAATAATAATAAAGAATATGCAAAACAAGCAATACACAATACGGTTTTTCTCACCGCCTAATGACCGATAGCACAGTGATCATGGAACTTGT
>Ga0181612_180944_pt1 | contig 10314 bp, 3 predicted proteins | sample HoacroProtozoa21_FD_119630 | JGI IMG/M metagenome (GOLD analysis project Ga0181612, IMG submission 119630) | Hoatzin crop microbial communities from Cojedes, Venezuel. Combined Assembly of Gp0051906, Gp0051904, Gp0051908 | reverse complement strand
GGATCCCATTCCAAACCTTCAAACTGTATTTAGAAACTTGAATAAAATAAAAAAATCGATTTTGACATGTAAACATAGGCTTCAGGTTATGACTATTTTGGCTGTAGTGCCTCCTGCAGAACCCAGATGAGCAACATAGAGGAAATACAGCAGATGGTCCTCTTCGGACATGTCTACACTGCTAAATGCACTGCCATAGAGCTAATCAGCTAACCTGGGAACTGGAAGCAGTGTTGTTACACCAGTGCACCTTGCTGAAAGACAGAGATAATTAGTGTGGATTCAGAGCTGTTCCAGAGTGATTATAATGCTTTCAGGACAAGCGTGTTTCATCATGGAGCTATAATTCTTCCTATAAAACCACCTGGAAGTAAATCAAATATCTTCTACAAATAAATCTGATTTGCCTACAGATCTGAAAAAGCTACTTTCTCTTCATCATTTGCTCATGCTACATTAAGTATGTTTGTTTGTTATGTATTTATATCTGGCTGAACAAGGCATGACAACCTATACGTAATACAATAATGTATAGAGTTCTACTTGCTTTTGTTCCAGAAGAAATCAGTGAACTTTCAAGCTGCAAGACCCTGAACCAAAATTCCCAAGTTTCACAGCTTTCTACTAGGGTTTGGATCAGCTGCATGGGTTGTAACTGGCATTTCTTCTTTGTTGAACAGCATGTTCTCTTTCTTCCTACAAATATAAGCTTATAAAGGTTTTGGGGTAGGGCAGTATGTCTGCCTATTTCAACTAAATCCTGAAAAAGCAAACGGAATACTCCTTCGATGGTCTTGTGTCATGTCTAGGAGTCCTTTAATATTACTTCATTAACCTTCATCACAGACTTTTCCCTTAACTTCTTCTGAGAGATTCTTTGCAGAATATCATTGATCTAAACATAATTAGGAAGCATTAGGAAAAAAATATAAATATATAAACATGTGAGAGAAGTCACCATGTTCTTTCTCTTCTGACTAGGAAATAAAAAAATTCACATAGCTGTGAAGATAATTTCCTTACAAAATTCCTAAGACATTCTGTCAACAGTCATACAAAAAAGTGCCACTTTCTCCTGATTTCATAGAAAAGAAGAGTATACTTGGGTTTCCAGCCATAACCTGAGAACCTCGGATGCGCGTTCACAGCTTATGAGCTACTCTGTAAGTGCCCCTCCATAGGATCTACAGGAAATAGGAGGCAATCTGTGGTGGCTTATCCTTTAACACAACAACAGCAAGCTATCTCAGAGAGTAGAAGTATCCTCTAAAGCAGTTGTCAGAGATTAGCTGATGCTGTGTAAATTCCCAGAGCTCCTACCAAATAAGTAAGAGGTAATGCAGCCCCCTGGTAACTTGGTCTATTTCACATTACTACTCAGGTGATTTCTCAATCCCTACAAGTAACTTGGCAGGATATATCCCATTTAAAAGCCTACTGTGTCCCATTGCAGTGCACTTGCACAGCAGAAGAAAAGCAAACAGAAAGCTGGGATCTGAAGCACAGAGAAGCTACAGGCTAAATTGTGATACCTTTTTCACCAGGAACTTCATGCTGAGTTCAAGAAGTTCTTGCTCAATAAGGTGCTTGCTCTAGCCACAATACAAGCAGACATGCTGACAAGACGATGAGTGAATTTATTAGACTGGCATTGAACCTGAGCTAATAAATCTTCTTGGAACCTCCTACGTGGTATAGAGATGTTCAGGTGGCACTTAAGTCTGGCTGGCTTTGAGCTGCCTCTGTGCAGTCCCAGCCCTTGTGGGAAAGAAGGATGCAGTACTTGAAGCCTTCCTGACGACTCCACAAAATGAGCCTGGGTCTTCAGGGCTATTAGTTTGTATTTTGCAGACACAATGTGGCCAAACTGCTCACAGACCCAAGCTGGCTGGGAAGGCAGTACAGCTGTCTCTTTCTGGCATTGAGCCTAAACTAATAAGTCTGAGTGGCCCAGTGCTGGCTTGGTAAGGGGAAAGCTCAAGTATCTCTGCTTCCATCGTGCGATTAAACCTCAAACTGGTCAAAGCACCCACAGATAACTGAGTGTTGATTGCACATAAGTTCAGAACCACACCGAAAACACGTGTTAGAGCCAAGAGCTGTATCTACACCTCCTGCATCTCAGTCTTGTGCCCACAAGAAATACCATACCACACTGTTTCCCCTTACCAGAAAGGCATATCTTTTCAGTAGAGTGCCAGCAAATGAAAGTTTGCTTCTCAGCCCAGATTTGTTTGTGCATGATAAAATCATAATTAACAGAAGACATCTATGACTGTGCCTAGATTTTTAAAGAAAAAAACCACAACAAAACAACAAAAAATTAGAAACAAAATAACTAGGGACCATTCCTTACGCCTGATAAGTGGAACACAGCCACCCTGCTCGCAGGTAGTCCCCATTGGCAAACGGCTTACGTGCAAGCTCTGTGGCATTTCTTCACAAGTCCCCTCTAGTGCCTCCATGGCCCTAAGACATAATCACCAGTGAGGGGTTTTATTTTAGACACTTCAGACTGACCTATGTGATTACTGACTGTGCTGTAAGCTAGCAGAGTTCTTAGCATGAAGGTGAAGTTGTGTGTTGCATGAGCACATTACAAGGATGCTTGAAGGGGTAAAGTCTGCTGGGATCATGTTGACGGATCGTATGGGAAAACACAACCAGACCTATGGCAGCCTTATCTACTCAGCTTTCTGCAGGCAGTCCCTTCAGTGTGCTCTCAGGATTTTACCCATGCAGTGGTTTAGATAGCCAAGTTTTGTGGCCCAGAAGAAAGCCAGGGTGGAAAGGGGTGCAAGGAGGGTGCTAATAACGACAGCCTAGGATCAGTGCGTGAGCACCATCTGGTCCCCTTTTGTTGAACAGTGTACATGCACCTAAATGTTCCCAAATGCAATTGGTTTCAAAACTGTATATTTATATGTAGAAGGTATTTATGTATTCTGCGAATGATGAACAGAACCTGTGCATACTGCCTACTCATACATATTTCTTTGCCACTTAAATAAAAGTCTTTCACTGAAAAGCTTGCTAAAGTTGATTTCATTTCCCATCCCAGGAGCGTGCTGAGTGCTAAGAGAACTGTGATAGGAAGACAATAGGAATATTTCTTTCTCTCTGCCCCCTCCCCCCATTATTAAAACCAAACAGAACATTTGATGGTTAGGAAAATAACCTGAGAGGAAGGAGGGGGAAGAAAAAAAAAAATAAATCTAAACACTCTTGTGAACTTTGTTGGAAAAAGGAAATATATCCACCATTGTATTGTGACAACAGATCCCATTGTATTTGTTTGACACACACAATGAGTTTGTACAGTACAACTGAAAGTAAGAGAAGCTACCTTTTCTTCCTCCTAATTATTATCAAGCTTTGTGCAATGAGCTTGAAAAATTCCATTACTGGCTTGTGACTTCATCATTTGCAACAAAAAGAAACTGTGTTAATAAAGATAACAAAGGTAAAGGAAATGCAAAAGCATTCTGTATGCATGGATAGCAGGGTAGAAGTCAAAATGCAGCACCAAGTTAAAACATCCTGCCTGACCTCTCAGTGAAGGTCAGTGACATTCTACTCCACATTGATGGACTTTCATTTCAGAGGAACACAACTATAGAAGGAATGCACAGCTAGTTAAGATAACATTAGGAACACAACTACAGAAGGAATGCATGGGTGATAGAAATAAGATTACAATAAACTCAGCTAGCCCCCTTTGATTCCCAGCTGTAGGCAGAACTAGCTACCCTGACACATTCTAAGAAATTTGAGCTCCATCTTGTGCTGCATTTGATGGAGCATATTCTTAAGCACTAATGAAATCCTAAAACTAGGGGTAGAAACAGCTGCTGCAAAAAGGTAGGGTAGACATGTCTAGTACTTGGAGGCTGGGGGGGGCAGAGGATACTGGTAATGGCTGAAACCGTTTTATCACCAATGGTTTGCTCCGTTACCCAAAACAACGTGTCACTTTTCCTACTCTATGGAAAGACAACATGACTAAATATAAAGCCATTCTGGAAAAGCACTTTCAAATGTCCCTGGAACTTGAATCTGCAACAGATCCAATGGTGCAGTCAAGTACCTAGCATTAAAGGACTTGCAAACTAACACAATTAGTTTGACAGTTGGCAGCCTGCACATCTCTAACATATCATTCTCAGGCCCTTAAAATAAGGCATTTCCATTGTAACACTTTGCTAAGTTTGGGCCCAAGAAAGCAAAATACCATGAACTAGGGTGGAAACCTCATGGGTTCTCAGCCACTGAGTCTCCTGAAGTTAGAAGTCCACTGAAACACGCTTATGACAGAAATGTAATTGAAAAAAACACTGAAGACAGTCTTCTGAATCATGACAAGTTGTCATGAAAAAGTAGCAATGACTTGTTCTTGAGACTGCAGAATTATCTTTATTTAGAGGACCAAGACTTGTCCAATTACCATGTTCTATCACCCAAATTTTCTTCCATGCTACAGTAACTGCCTTGAGGTTGGGGCAGGGAGTGAGTGGATGCAATGTATCTTGATTTTGACATAGCATTTCCATCAGCAATCTATGAAATAAAGTATAGATTGAATTATCATGCAGTGGATGAAAAAGTGATTGCTTTGGCTTCCAAATTGGTTATTAAAGGGATTTGTGCTAGGCCTGACATCACTCAGTGCTTCCTTGATAACATGGATGATGTATGAGAGAATATGTTTATGTATTCAGGAATGATAATAACTGCGACTGCAAAGGGTAAGATTCATCATAGTGTTGAAAACTGAATATGGTTGAAATAACACAAGTAAATAAAAACCAAATGTAAAGTACTACATACTGGAAGGACTGATCAGGTATAAGACATGGGATAAAATACATAAGCTGTTCTATAGCAAAAGAGAAACTGGGAAATTATAGTAGGTAATAAATATATTTTGAAGCTAGAACATGTCATTGCTTCTTCTGGTGCACTGTATGTAGTGCTGATGAAATTTGTCTGGTGTACTCCATTCAGTTTTGGGCATAGCAAATTGGAGAAGGGCAGAAAATATCAACGAAAATGGTGTGAGTGCTACCAAGCTGAGCAATGAAGAAAAGCAGATTGATTTGGTGAAGTCTTCTCTAGAAAGCAACTAAGAGGATGTATAGTTGAAAATACACATTACAACAGTCTTCCAGTATATAAAAGGGAAAAAAAAAAATAAAAAGCTACTGTGGGTAGCCAGAGAAATATTCTGCACTTCCAAATGTAATCAAGAATTGCAACAAATTTAGGGAAAGGGACTGATTAAGAAATGTCTTCTATGATAATATTTTTTTTTTCCAGATAGCTCCAAGAAGGTCTGCTAGGCATACTTGTCCTGCATCAGAGGAGAGGAATTTCTCATATACACTCTCTTACGTTCCTCCTAGCCCTATACTCCTAAACTTACACCGTAAACTATTTGTACATTGACAAAAAAGGTTTTGGCACAGTGCTTATAAACATGCTCAAAGCTGAACAGCTCGACACTGACCCCTTCAGATCCTTTTAGATATTTGCACTAGGACTCCACAGGAGTTTAGGCACACAAACACTTCTATGTTTCAAATTATATGTTTACCAGAAAGCCAGAATCTTGATCTAACTATGGTGTTTATAAAAACCGTGTTTCTAGTTTGCATTTGTTTTGCTTACCTTGGTAACAGCATGTAAGGTACAGCATTACAATTCTGACATACGGTGGGATTTCAGCGCACTAGCAAGTACGTTGACACTCCAGAGCAAACAACGGCAAAGGTCAAAACCTTATTTAGTAAAATACATTGTTCAAGGAAGCATTGCCTCATTTTTCAATGATTTCCACTACTGTTTTTTGGTTTGGTGGTTTGTTTGGTTTTTTTTTTTTTTTTTTTTTAAGATAGATTTCCCAGTTCCTGTGCATTACACTTCCTCCTAAAAAACCTGCTACTGACATATCCATGTGTCATAAGGTACACACATAAACCAGTCTGGAATACCGACGTGAGACTGGTTAACTCACTACTTGCTCTAATTCTAGGAAATTTCCCACTGAATACTGAAATGAAAAGGCAGTCAAAGGGAGAATTGAAAATTATGTTTGTGATGCATTTTCAGCTTATCTTGAACTTCATGGACACTGTCATTCTTTAGCACATGCGTATGAACTGCATATCACAAACACGACCTCCTAGAAAATAACCTCCAATATCTATCTTTTATAAAGCTTAGTTCCAGATCCCCTTTTCACCTAGGGCTAAACCAAATCTTCATGGTATGCACTGACTTCATCTCTGTCACCCAGTCAGGAATGGCAGTCTTTCAACTAGTCAATTGAAGGAATGAGAAATATCTTTCCATGGCCTTCTAAATTTGGTTAATTGTGGAAGGGAAATGCACCAGAAGGGAGAGGTGGGACAAAGTCTTCTGACACAGGGTTTTTAATTTACACCCCCTCCTTAAATTAAACAACTCCATCACTAATGCCAGCTTCCATATTGTGGTAAAATACTTTATGGGCCCCAAAGTAGATAAGTACTTAAAAAAAAAGCGCCTTCAGAATGAAGGGTCTTGTGAACAGAACAATAAACTACTGTCAAGTGCTGCATGGCAAGTCCTGTGGCAGCTGTTTGTTGTCAGGAGAAGATATTTCATCTAAGAAATTAATCTCTTCTTAAAGTTAAACCTTACTCACAGTATAGACAGAGGCAAAACCTGAAACAAAGTCACCACAGCTAGAATTTTACCTGTCAGGAACATAAAGTCTGGCCAGCTCTGCACTGGTGCGGCCCCAGTTACTGCGGTAGTACAAAACATACAGCCCTCTACCCTAGTTCACCCTGACAATGCATACAGAATAGGAAATTCTTGCCAGGGTAATTTAATCTATCTGGCTTGTGTAAGGCTCTCTTGACAATCTTGGATGCCATGCCATGTCTCTGAATAAATGAGAAACATGGCTCTATTCTTTTAATTGAAACTGATTTCAGTGCACAGACTTCCATTACCAGGCCATTCCCCTGAGATTCTGCTTAATCCAGGTGATGACAGCATTGCCGGTGTTGAACTTTATTTCTGTGGAATCTTGCATAACATTGCCCTGTTGGGAAAGAGCCCCTGAAAGGGCTTGAAAAAGTAACCAGTCTGGATAAAGAAAGAAAGAAGGCTTCAAAATCTGAATTCTGACTGCCTACTGCCAGCCAGTCTGAAACACTGCCCGATTGTCCAGGGTAGCCTGCAATCATGTGGGAATACAAAGCTACACTTGTAATCTAGACAAGCGAATTGGCTGCTAGCTCCCACACAATGATACGGACTTAGCCAGAACGCTTTCCACTGCAAACACAACTGAGGTAGAAATCTTTAACACTGTTAGCCAACAGCCTGGATTTTTTTTTTCTTTTCCACTTTTAAATGGAGAAGTACCAAGACACTGAACTGAAAATGCGGACACTTAAATTTGGGCATGTGCCTATTAATATTCAAAGTAGATCCATTTGAACCTCATTTTGAAAAGGACAACAAATACTCAAGTTCTCTTTGCAGAACCTAAGATGTAGTAGTTACTGTTCTGATCACCTACTTAAAATGCTAGCCAAGTTTCTCTTATCTCCCACCACACTCTGCAACAGGTCTTCCTCCAACCTAGATAAATACAAACTTGCTGTACCCTTATCTATTCAAAGATCGTATTCTCAGCTCATCTTTTTGTTCGTCTCATGTTCCATATCTCCTTGATTCCTCCCCTAGTTTTCTTACTCCACTGAATCCAATACAAGCTGCTTCTCTTCACTTTTTACAAGCATCACAGACTAATTTCAACTTACCTGTCACTCACAGTGGAAATGCTGACTTCTACCTCATTCTTCACACTTGTCATCTTTAATGAATAGCAAATGCAAATGAAGGCATCTAAGGTGAAACACTAAATAAATTGGTGCAGAAACCAGCTTTTAGCATCTGGAATTATGAGATTTTATTCCATAAAAACTCTCAGGCACTACAGTGCTATAAATTATAAGAGATAGCACTAATCTAACACACTACAAAACAAACTCCAGTTGTCTTCTATTGGCCACAGGGTTAAATTTCTTCATTACTAAAATAAATAGGACTGAACTTAAAGTCAATAATATATTTAATATTCATCATTTTCAACTACTCCAGTTCTTCCCAGCTAACCTCACTATTAGTGTTTGTATAGTCATTACCCATCTAGCATATGAGCCAGCAAAAACATTTTCCTGGAAAAGCTGGTTTGATATTTTATTACAAGTGTGATCAAGAACACATCTCTGAAGGCAATATACATCAGTTATTGATTATACTTAAGATTCATTCTTTACCTGCAACTTTAAGGCTGCCATCATATTCTCTGAAAATTCACATTTTTCAAGAATGAGTAAAATTCTTACCATGTCACTGGGAGACATGGTGGTGTAAGTCTGAAGTGCTCAATTACTCTTCGTCTGTTTTGGAAGCAGTACCCAGAAAATGGGGGCCCTTTGAACCCTTTGAATCTCTCACACTCCCCATATGTATGTATATAAATATAGTTATATATATATAGATAACTTGTACTGCAGAATCTGAATCTGGATAGTCATGAGTGGAATGTGCCTGAATTGTGGTTTTGCAGAAGTCATCTGAGATACAAGGTTTAGCATGCCAATATCAACTGAATTACTTTTAATAGATCTAAGTATTCTTCTTTAGAGATTTATTTCGAATTTCTATAGTTGCAGAGACTACAGACCAGTGAATTGACACAACACACAGTCTTTAGTTTAAACCATTCCCATGAAATACTTCTGTAACCTGTACTCAGAAACATATTCCCACTCGCCTATTCCACTGCTCACTGACTCTTAAAGTTAGATTTCTCCTCTTTTGGAAAGGCAACCTCTCTCATAGAAATCTAAGCTCGCCGTTTCTTGTCTCTTCTGTCACTGAGATGGAAAGCAAAGCAGACTCCTTCCTTTCTACAGCACCTTTTTATAAATTCTGAAGGCTGCTACATTGTATCCTCCTACTCTTCTGATCAAACAGCCTGAATCTTCCAGGAGCATTTTTCCTATGTGTCCACTCACTATCTCAAGACTGCTGGTTTCTCCACATCCCTTTGTAACATATGTGTTTGCCTGTATAAAATAGTAGCTGCTGTGGGAAATTTGACATGAATCCACATAAATCTGACAGGCATTTAGATCCCCATTTGTCTTGTGTTAAAGTTTGTAGGACTCTTCACATTTTTTCCAACAGGGGCCGTATCAGATCTCATTCATTACAGCATGTGTGTTCAGCTTGCTTACTACAGGTATTCTGAAAGATATGGAAAAGTCAAGATTCTTCTCTAAGAAAGGATCACACACATTCTGTAATTCCCTTTAGAGCTGAGATAAGCCATGAGGACAAAGCAGTAACCTTGGCTCAGATACATACTGGCTTCGCTCTTTATGTTACAATTCAACACTCCTTTTCTTTCTGTGTAGTGTTTCAGAAGTACTACAGTTTCTGTACCAGTGAGGCTCAGAGCAAGTTACCAACCCACAAATCAAACTTTCTCGGGGATCTGATTAGCAGCTGGTCCAGCAGCACATATACAAACTCTTTAGCTGATGGAAAACCTAGTTTAGAGAATGCATATATTACATGAAGTCAAGAAAATTACTTATTACAATTGTAATCTGTCCACAAGGCTTAACATCTAGCAGTACAGTATTTCCTACTGTCGAAAGTGAAAAATAATTTAAGAAAAAGCTAGCTTGACTTGATTTAAATAGTTTGAACTGATTGGAATACCAGTGGTTTGTGATTTTTTTCCCCTGCTTCATAAGAAAGTATGAGAAAGCCAGAAAGACCACCAAAGATAAGACACAGGCAGAATATCTAAAAAAAGAAAAGTGGAACTCAGCTTTAACCTTGATGAAACACATAAAAATCAAACTCATCCCTTTAATTGTATGCAGACCAACTGAAAAAAAAAAAAAAAAAGAAAGGAGTAACGTGAAATCATCAAATACAAAACTCTCCATCATCTTTGAGAGGTCCTGGAGCACAGGAGAGGTGCCCGAGGACTGGAGAAAAGCCAATGTCACTCCAATCTTCAAAAAGGGCAAGAAGGAGGACCCAGGGAACTACAGGCCGGTCGGCCTCACCTCCATCCCGGGAAAGGTGATGGAGCAGCTTATCCGGAGGCCATCATCAAGCAAGTGGAAGAAAAGAAGGTTATCAGGAGTAGTCAGCATGGATTCACCAAGGGGAAATCATGCCTGACCAATCTGATAGCTTTCTACGATGACATGACTGGCTGGGTAGACGAAG
>Ga0181612_135231_pt1 | contig 10314 bp, 3 predicted proteins | sample HoacroProtozoa21_FD_119630 | JGI IMG/M metagenome (GOLD analysis project Ga0181612, IMG submission 119630) | Hoatzin crop microbial communities from Cojedes, Venezuel. Combined Assembly of Gp0051906, Gp0051904, Gp0051908 | reverse complement strand
TGATTTTGATATGCAGTGAGGATAGATGCATATGTATAGGTGTATTGAGAAATCTAATGTATATGTAATATTTGATTGTATAAATTAAAGAGACACATTGCTGCTTGACATGCATGACTTTGGTGGGACTACCCCCCGTGCCACCTGGCGCCGAATAAACATACCTACTTTACAGTCTTACAGATTGTGGAGTCTGCTTTCCGCACGTCACAACAGACAAAATTAGAACTTGACCACAGATGCTCACATAGAGGACAAGGAGGTCACAGCTTCTTCCTGTACAGTTAGGGTGGTCAGCTTGCTCTAGCAAGAAATAGCTACAAGCAGCTTGAAAATGCTGGTCTAAATTTCACTGCTGGGCAGATCCTTCCAGGACATTTTCAGTATCACAGTTGTGTCTCCTCCCTGCTTTAAGCTCCATCTCAGCAGAGTGAGGGGCAGTCAGCCGCTCAGAATGCTTTAAATCTTCCAATGGGTGTCTCCATTTAGAAGAAATTTCTAGCAGATTAATTTAGATAACCTCCAATTATTGGTGTCCCTGGGGAGAAGAATGAGTCAGTGAACATGGGCTGGTAGGTTCAACTACCTCCACAATAAGAGAAAGAAAAGAACTTGCATACAACCAAGTAATCCTAATAGGAGTGCTCAATGATAAAAATCATCGTTAAAAAGCCTTCCCTGTATACCCCATTGGCATGCTCTGTGTTTTATACAGACTTCTCTTCTTTTTGTGGAACTGGATAACTTGTAATACCTGCAAAAGTAATTTATTAATATTAGTTGATCTTTCTGCTGTTGCCATTCCTCTTGGATTTGCTGTCATAGATCTTGCCCTAAAATATCCTATGGGAATGACCTTCCTCAGTTATCATTGTGGAGATTCACAACCTTTGCAATTCTTTTTAGAAACAGACATTTTCTATTAGTAAAGACATCAGACCCTCTCCCAAGGAAATGGACTCGGAAGTAGCAATATATGAAGATCTGAAAGCCCAAAGCCCTGTGAAACTTGTGTAACAGGATTTTTTTTGTATTCCTGTAAGTTCGGTTTTGGCGTTTTGCCAGAGGGTCTGTCTAGAGCTTGGTTTATGTTGAGTTTTTTTTAGTAAAGGATTAGGATCTGGCTGGCAAAGCTTGTAGCCTCAATGTGTCTTAGAAGATGCAATTTTTAATGTCGTATAACCTAGGTCCTATATCTTCTTACATGCTGTCACTATTAAAACAATCTGTTTGACTCATTACCAGGGTTATTGTCTCTTATTCAGCAGTAATATTAAATGCAAAAATACAACTAGAGAAACATGAGCCAGAGAAGTGATTAGTCTGTTAAATGCACACTACTAATACACATTTAATTTCTTTTTTTTTTTTTTTGTTTTATTCATCTAATTACCCCCAAACACTAAGGAACTGGAAGAGGCTTGGAGAACTGAAGCTGAGGTGGAGACAAAGCCTCCAGTGAACCTGCAAGAAGTATTTTGGCTGTAAACATATCCTAGTTATACACCATTAGTGAAAAACCATACCAATACACAAGAACTGACACAGTGACTGCCAGAAGTAAAAGCGTGAACTACTGTAGCAGCCACACAGCAGTCACTAACCGATGGCTTTATCAGTTCATAGCCTTCAGGTATATAGGGTAACATACACTCTTCAGGACTTGACATCAATACAGTTACTCTAGTTACAAACAATACCTGATATTGTCATGCAGTTAGGTTTCAGTTTAATATGAAGATTTTTAGATGTCCCCCTGCAAGAAGGGGGGTAGGCATGTAATTAACAGCAGCAGTCACAAATAAACAGCAAATACTTTTTGCAGAGCACAGTGTATTAAATGTTGCTGTGCTTTTGAACTAAAAAAGGCTAATATGAAACAATGCTGCTCACACTGTTACCTGCTTACCATCAGTTATTTTGAATAAGTTACTTGAAATTATTTTTTGAAATCATCTTAAATTGAGACATAGTCAACCCTAGTATCATTCACTAACTGCTATGGAGACTGAGAATGCTTATTATTTTGCAGGATGAGGCTTCTCAACCTTAAATGCATGAATAATTGTTATAATTAACAGATCATTCATATGTATGAATGCTTTGTTGAGTGGAGCCTAAGGTAACTTTACATTTTACACCTGTCAGCAAACCAGTATAGACCCAAGCTAACAGTTTTGCACAGTATCAGCAGAACTATTTATTATATCTCTGGAAAGCCATTACTGGTAATTCTCAAGGGAAAAGGAACTCAGACTTAACTTTTGGATTCCATATCAAATCCAGTGTCAGTGTTTTAATGTGCAACAAAAGAGAAATCTTGACAAAATAAACAGCGCAATCACATCAGGAAATTTCTCTGGTGAGCACTGGAGAACTGGATGGAAGGACAGAAGTCAGGTATTCTTTCTTGCCCTTCACGGTCCTGAAGGTTGCCTCGAACTTCTAAGCCAATCCACCTCTTATCTGCTAGTCTCCAAACATATAATCAAGCTGACAAGCAGCACAGTTGAGAAGAGAGGTTTGAGTAATGGGGATTTCTGAACACATCTCAGTCTGACATCTTTATTGAGATTTATACTGTTGTCATGCCTAGAAGTCAAATGGACAAAAGTCTATTATATAGATTTATTACAAACATATAAACCCCACGTCTGGTCCCAAAGTGTCTAGTGGGAGCCATGGGTTGGTAATCCTTTTGAAAAACCTAGATTTTAGTGTTTTTAACAGAAGATCATGACAAGCATGTCTCTGCATCTTATTTTGCCCAAATAGCTATCTTCAACAGAGAAGTAAAACTGAACATAGCAGGAAATGTTTATTTGTTGACTCTGCATGCGCATAACATTAGGCATTAGATTTTCTCAGTTCGAATTCACAATTAAAAGAAAAACATTTGCAGGTGATATAAATTTAATGATTCCAAAATTTTAAGCACAGCTATGTTAAGCAGTAACACCTACTTATTTCAAGAAGCAATGTTTCTTCTACAACAGGTCATACAGCAACAGCAGAACAGCACTGCAGAGGAACAATTCATTTTCCAATGTAAAAATGTATGATGTGAATCCAAGCACTGAAATACAAATGATTAATCATTTAGCTATCTGGAAAAAAGTACCCAGACAAATTAATTGCTAGAATCTGAAAGTCAGGAGACTAATCCAATTAGACATGTAAATGGGGTACCTATGGTGTTCCTTTGCGGTGTCCTTCAAACTAATAATTAAATGATGGATTTTAAAACTAATTGTTAAGAAAAGCGTCAGCTGTTAGTCTGAAATTCAGAGTGCCTTTAAACTTGTGCTGCCACATAAATCCTTGAACAATAAAGTTAACCCAGCTCCAAACCTTCACGTATTCCCAGCTCATGGTACTGCACAGTAAAAATTCTGTTTTCCACTGTGGAAATTTAGATGGGCAGAATTACTTTGAATGTATATTGTCACATGTCTGCTGAATCCTGAACATTTGGCAACTAATCACATCAAGAGCACTGAATAAGATCACCCTTTAGGTGGCAAAATAGCAGTTACCAGAGTGGTTTGACACCTTTCTCAGAAATGACCATAACCAAGAAAGAGTTGAACAAATCAATTCCTGCATCTTGACTTCTAATTGAAATAACCTCAAACAGGAGCAGTCATGATCTGCACAGAAAAGGCACGCAATCACCACTAGTTATGTTCTCCTGTTGTAAATTTTGACTAATTGATGTCATTTCCCTGGTCAGTTTAAGTGTGTAAAAATCACATCTTCCCCTGCAAACTCTTGGCATTAGTCTTAAAATCCTGAGTTTTAAGAAGAATCTGTATATTTGGGACTCAGAGATAAGAACCCCCAAGGTTTGAAAATCCTGGAGAAATGAAAAAGAACACTTAATGGCCTCATAGGACTGAGAGGCTGACATTCACAAGAGGAATTATTCTCTGATACTGATGGCAGAAAAAAAAAATAAATCACAGCTGTTGCTTTCAAATAATATATTTGTCTGCAAATTCCTGAAAAATGTTTGCAGTGGTTTGATGATAAGAAACAACTGAACATATTTGATTGTGCTATTTTGGTGCAAATGTTCTTGTAAGTACTCACAGTTTTAATTGTCATGCTGCTGCTTTCATGAAAAAAATCCCACTTTACCTGAGTACCCAATGCTGCATATACCAAACCAGCATTTTTCTTTGTTTTCATCAAATTCCAGTTTTTCCCATCTTAATTCTCCAAGATTGCCAGTTAACTATTTCAGCAAGAGCTCTGCCTGATAGCCCGGAATAAACCTATCAACATACACTTACAGCTTTAATGCTTTTAAATCAACACTCTTTCACTGAAGCTAATGAAGTGAAACTATATTACATCATCTACCCATCTGAAGTTGTTTTCCTCCCAAAGCACTTTTATGCCCATTTGTATCTGTCATTTATACAGATTTACAAGAAATAAGAGAAGTCAGTGAGATTCATGTGGACTCAGGATGCAACAATGATCAAGCAGCTTTTCTACCAGAGGTGATAAGAACAGGAAGGAAAACAGAAAAACCTTCTCTTCTCATCATGATTTAGCTATGCCAAAGGGCTAAAATTTGAATAAAAATGTTGCTTAAAAATATTAACTCATGCATTACAAAGTATGTGAAAGATGATAATGCAGAATGAGTTAAGATGTTAATGCAGAATAAGTTGTTTCATCTTCACACATCAAGAATTTCTAGGTGATTTATTGACAGTTTGTGAGTAATCCTTTAACAGTTCAGATCCCTAAGTTCTGCTGTATCTGTAGTTAAAGCCTACTTCCTGGCTTTTCTTCCATTTACATTGTTTCCTACTTCACATGAAAGCCTGCCTAACCTTTATTTTTTGTTTTGCAAAAATACAAATAATACTACAACACGGGAATATTGTTGATGCCTGATATCATAGTTATTTTAGGTGGTTCCAGCTGCATTCAGTAGATAGCATCTGGCACAAACAAGTCTGAAAACAGAGAGCAATAATGGCATCTGTGAGAGTGCAGTGAGAACTGTGACACCTGTGAGAGAGCGAGTGAACCCAAAAGTCTGCACAGTGCATCCACAAAGCAATGATTTTCCAGATGAGTAGGTGGCTTGCCTAGGAAACTGATAATGTGAAACAGCCGTGTAAGTCACTGTCATAGCTGGCTATTGCTTGTGTGGATAGAGAGTTGTATCAACAATCAAGGCAGTTTGCAAAGCTCTCATCACAGACCTTTCTGCTCAGCATTTCCACTTTTGTTTTTCATTTGTTGAAAGATGAGTGTTTCCAGCCCTCCTAATTATGAAGAAAGTGCAAAATGAACACAATCAAACCAAAGGTGTGACTCTGTTTTCCAGAAGTCTGAAGACAGTACTAAGCACTGTTTCTTCAGCCATGTTCATGGCACCTACAGCTGCCATCCCCAAATTAAAAACATTCCCAATATTTATACAATTATGGATGCTAAAAGCACCTGGGGGACCCATTTCTGTTTTCTGAAGTATGCTATAAACTTGCTATTCTTTCTTGTCTTGCATACATCCTAGAATCAATATGATTTTCTATAGTTCATTTCCTTCATGGAGGAACCAGACATTTGGGGATTTTAGTCTTCTTACTGTGTCTGGAGCTGCATCTAATCCTACAATGAAGAAATAATTGGATCACCGTGCTCAGAGCACACCCAGCAGAAGCACTGCTATAAGTTAATATATTTAATTGAAAACAGTGCAACTCTACCATTTGATAATCAGTGAAGAATTTCAAAACTGGCTGTGAGCTGGCTGTAAAGGCAACACAGAGTCAAGAAGGTGGAGTACATCAGGCTGCCTGGAGTAAAAAATCCTCAAAATTAAATCACTTTGAAATGATTAAGATGTTTGATCTGAATAAAATGTTTCCACTTACAAGCCTCAGTCTCTTTGGGAAGAGGGATATGGTTAATATTTCAACAATAGGTAAGAGCTGGCATTGCTGAAGCAAGCATTGATATTCTGAAGCATACTTGAGCCCCATGACTGCAAGAAAGCTACTTGATCACCTGTGAAGGCCCACCCAGCATAGGAGCGTCCACAGCGGCAGATAACAATGGATGAAGTTAGTGTAGCTCTTGTCTGCAGGCAGGCACATTTGCTATTGGATTACATGAGAACTCTACATCAAATCTGGTCTGACTTGATTTGGCATTCTCCCAAGAGTCCGTGATAGAGGAATTATAGGACAGGAGCTTTGTCAAGTAGGCGTCTGTAAGGAAAACTGCTTGACACTACCTGTAGAATTGCTCAAGTGATACAATTTGTTTTCTCTGAGAGACAACTTCAGAGTGGTATTTGTTAAATGCCTTTATAATTACTTTTTTATTTTCTAGTAGATTCTAGTAAAAAAACCCTCAACTGCCTCGACTGTTTTCTCTCCATCTTCCATGTCATATCCTGGCTTTTAAGGTTGCATACAGCTCTAGCTCAGATAGAAGTCACACCACTACAACACTGCCCAGCCTGCCCTCCTCCTACTAAAACCTCAGTCTACAATGTATTCTCAGAACTCTTTTCTCTTTCCAAACAGTGTTTTGTCTGCCAAATAACTTGAAATTCAATCACTTTGTCCCTTTATGCCAAACACCTCCCCCAGTGGTATCATCCTTTCCTGTGCCAGAATATTATTCCTGAGTGCTACTGGTCTGAACTAAATTGTAAACTCCTTTCCCATGATTAGGGCACATTTTTTATGCTAATGAAAGGAAAAAACAGCAGTTTCAGATAGGGAAAATGTCAACAGTCTTGACTTTTCTTTATCCTTTGTCTGAAGAATATGGTGTTGCCACAAAAATTACACCTCCCGAAGCAATTTATTAGCTTCAAGATATCACAGTACCTAGGCGTGCCATGAGTAGGTAATACTAGGAGCCAAATATATAGTCAGAGTTTTAACAAATATTCTGCAAGGTTACTTATCATCTTGCTTATGTGACCACTAAGGTTTCTTACATGGAAAAAATATTAATTATAGAGCACATTACTTCAAACTGTACTTGACGAAGTTTTCATTGTTCGTAAGCACTACAGATATAATTTTGAATGCTTATTCAAACAGAACAAATCTTTTGAGATTTATTTGTTTCTGGAAATCCATTGAAAGAATATTTCTGTGACTATTTTTATATATACACAGAATAGGTTTCTATCTGGCTGGTGGGCTAAAGCCCAGACTGCTGCTTTCCCCTGCTCTGCACATCTGCAGTGCCACAAATCTGTAGCCCGCAGTTTGGTGCAGCGTATTGCTCTCTGTATTAGGGAAAAGGTAACCTACCCTTCAGACAGGAGCCTTGTAGTCACTCTACAGCAGCGCTGGTCAGGGTGGGGTAACATGGTGGGACACATTCACACCAGCAGACAGAAAAACTTTGCTTGGCTCATGAAAACTGATATAAAGCTGAGTTTTCCTGCAGTATTCCCTGAAGCTGGTATCATCTATGTGCATGTATACTGTATGGACACAGCGAATCTGGTATCCCCCCTCATGTAACAAATATTCCACAACCTTGCAAAACATCTTCTAACCAGCTCCATAATTTCCTTAACACACTTTAATCATGCTTCTGATGTATTCACATATGTCTGCTTGCATAACTCTATTCACCATGGTTAAGAAATCTACAAATCTAGCTAGAGGAGTTAGAGATTAGTTATAGTTATCCTATTATTCCTAGTCCTTTTCGCCAATTACTCAAAATTACCTAATCTGTCACTACCACCAGTAATTCTCAATGCTTAGCTGTACTTAAAAATGCCCATTTAGTCAGACTCATAACTTTCTTTTCTCACTTACCAGGGCTGTAACCAAATCACACAGTCCTTTCCTTAGGCTTAAGTAATCCCAAATCCATACCATGTCTGCAGTGCAGCAGAGTGTCTTTGATGAGGTATATTTTGCAATTCATAAATACTGTCAGTTGTACTGGTCTTTTCAACTGCTACAAGACTACATCAACTCATAATTAAGAGAAATGGGTAATATTTCTCTTCTACCTTCCCCCTCCTCAGATTCACAAATGAAATAAAAAGCCAAAGGCAAGTGTCATGCAGAAGAACTAGTTTACTTGCCAAATAGTTTAAGACATGCAGAATCCCAGCTAGTGCATCAAAAGATTTGGCACTTTCTGCCTTTCAGTTCTGCTGTTCACCTGCTGACTCAATGGCAATCCCTTGCATTATCCTAGGCAAATGCTGAGTGACTGATGCTGATCTTTCCATGCCCTGTGTAACCTCCTTGATGGACTGGTGTTACTCTTATCCGTTTTTTGTCCACTTGCTGTTTGACACTGCTTGTCTGTTAGTACTTTCCTCCTGACCCGTTTTCTTGTTTGAGATACAACCCCCAAATTAATTCTTTCCTTCAAGCTCATGATTTGAAAATAAAACTTGCTTCCTTTCCCCCAACTATTCCACATAAACTGTGGTACACCTGCTACTTGGGAACATGGAATGTGCTTTTTTTGGGGGGGGGGAGTGGAGAAAGGTATAGCTAAAAACATTTTAGCTGATGACTTGCATACCTTGAAAAGTAGTCTCAGAGAAGTGCTACCATGATGGGGCAGAAGGACTAGTAGTGCTGAGATCTATGCCTAGCTCTTGCTGTCACCTGAGGCAATTTTTCAGCCTCTCTACCTCATTTTATACCTATGACAATACGTATTCCATTCATTATCATGTTTTAATTAATTCAATTTGTAAAGAACTAGGGGGTGATTTAGTAAAATGCATTCAGAAAATTAAAGAACTGTTAAGAAAGCTGATTTCAAAGCTTTGGGCTAGGCTTTCAGCCTTGCCTCTTTTTCAAGTTGCTGCACAGAATAAAACAAGCAACCCCTCAGTGAAGGACAAGCCCCAAACAGTCATTGTGAATGTATCCCTAAAGGCCTTATTTTGGGTGCAACGTTATATCAGGGTTTTCTAATACACTGCCTCTTACCATTGGAAAGAAAAGCTGGGCATCACGACCTGATTAAAACTGATACATCTGAGACTGCAGCTTTAAATATATACATTTCTACAGCCCTCTCTCTAGATGCTGCCACATTTGCTCCCTCCCAGGTCACAGGGGTGCTGGCACAAGGCTGGAGTAAAAGGCAGCCTGCCCTCTGCTCACCTCCTCCCCTCCCACTGCAGGCAGGGGGGGCTGCTGCCATGTCTCAGACCTAATGTCGACCCCAAAAATGCCCCTCAGTCTGTCTGGGAGAATGCTATGTGCACTCATCCATCACATTGAGAGATGAAGCCATCAGAAAGCCACCAAGGTTTGAAGCACATGGGGCCGCAGCTGGATTTAATTAGTTGTGTCTCAGCATTACACACCCTACTGAAGACAACTACTCCTGCCTCCTTGGCCCTATTCTTAGGCAAAGGAGGTTTTTCAGGGGCAGAAGGGTACCTGGGGAGCACCAAGGCTTAAGTCTCATGTTCAAGGAGGTGGAAAAATACATCTTAATCTTTATTTATCTTCCCATACTAAAAGTATGTTCAAATGACCTGTGTTTGTCGTTACCCTCTTGTTGTCAAGGATGAAAGGCAAAACTTTACACTGGGTTATAAAAACACTTTTCTGTAGAAATAAATTCCCAAGTGTAAAAATGTATCAAGAATTTTCCAAACCAAAAAAACCACTGAAGAGCTGAACAAAATCATGCTACATGTCCTCTTCTTGGAATGACTTCTTCCATAGTTAGGATAAGGCATTTTAGAAAAACATCTATAGTCACATTGAAGCACATGGAGATTGACAAATTATTGTCAATATTGAAAACCCACCTCTTACAAGGGATCTTAGGACAGATGCTTAAGCAGGATGTGCAAGGAGAGCTCACCAGCAGGTCACAGTACTGTGCAAATTGACAAGGCTGAGCAAATTCTGCCTTAAATAATCATTGTTCTGGTGAGAAACCAATGCCACTAATTTTTTTAAAGAACCAAATGCCTTAGGATTTTAATGAAGCCCAAAGTCTTTGGAGGAGATGATAATTTCTTTAAAAAATTACAACCTCAATGACCTCACAGGGTATTTCAGGAATATTCCCACAATCCAGACAAACTGTAAATAAAACTCCATTAAAATATTTGCAAGGGAACCACAGATAAGTAGTGTTAGGGCTATGTTAATGATCCACTGAACCACTACCTCCTTTTTAACTGGAAATCAAAGGACACTCATGGCTTGCCGCAGGGGCTGCAGAGGGTGGCATCGACCTCAGGGCAGCACAGGCCCAGCCCCACCTCCAGAGGACTCAGCACCATGCCCACAGCACCCTCGCCACTCCCCAGCTGCT
>Ga0181612_109039_pt1 | contig 10314 bp, 3 predicted proteins | sample HoacroProtozoa21_FD_119630 | JGI IMG/M metagenome (GOLD analysis project Ga0181612, IMG submission 119630) | Hoatzin crop microbial communities from Cojedes, Venezuel. Combined Assembly of Gp0051906, Gp0051904, Gp0051908 | reverse complement strand
TCTCTCATTAGAAAAGTTGGGTTTATAAAAAAATGTTTTTTTTTTTTCCTTTTTATTTTTTTCAATCCCCCTTTAAAAAAAAAAAAAAAAAAAAAAAAAAAAAAAACCAGAAAAGCAAAAAATCAAAAAACCCCCAAACCTATCACTAACACAAAACAATAAAACCCCAGTCACCCAAACCCCCCGAAAAGCCAAAACCCAAACAAAACCACAAAAACACCACCTACAACATAAATCAGAGCAGGGTATAATTCTTATTTATGTAAGAGAGAAAATGTAATTACAGAATAGCATAGAACAAGCACCAGAGAAAAGAAAGAAAGACAAAATTAGAGAAGTATTGGTCTTTTAATGAGTTGGGCAGTACTGAAGCAGATGAGGGCCTGTGCAGATAAAGCTGAGTAGGTTACTTTATAGCGGCGGATAGGATGGAACATGTAATAAAACTAGTATGCCTTGAGTCCCTCTTGGTTAAGCTTTGTGCTGCAAAGCAACAGAGCTTAACTGGCATAAATTAGTGTGAGAAAGAAGATGTCACTGGTTTGAAGGGCTTTCCATTCTAATTGCGTGCACTGCTCTGCTTACATCGCTTGAAAGTAAACTCAGTTATAAAATATGTGGTGTTTCATAATTATTCTTTCTGCCAGAGGAGGAGCTCTGGTCCCTGAAGGCTTAATGCATTTTTGGTGGTGTAATGGCTGGGTTGTCTGCCTCAGCGTTTTCCCTTGGGAATAAGGCATGACCATTAGATGTTTCTTTCTGAACCTACCGACAGTCTCTTGCCAAGCGTTGATGATATACTTGCTCTCTTCAGTAGTTGCTAAAATGTTCACTGGATGTGGATAAACTTCTGAAAGCTGACCACAGCTCGGGATGGAACTGTTCCATTTAATCCTTTACTCAAGAGAGAAGATAAATTATTTTTATGATTAATTCTTTAAGTAAATATAGTCATTATCCTTCTCCAAAGAGATTGTGTAGAAAACCTACTTCAATTATGACATTTAGTTCTCAAAAAGCAAAGATTATAGGGCTATAGCATACTTTCTAGAGATAAGCCCATGACCCGTAAGTCTATAAATATTGCATTTTTCATTGCTGAACACCTACCCTTTTTAATAGCTTTGCCAAAACTCAGGTTTTGTCCCATTCTGCTGTCAATTCTCACACTGAGATCAAGATTATACTACAGTTCTTAAAAAATTCAGGCACATTATGAATGTTCTTAAAACATTCACTTTCCTGATCAAAAAACCTAAGCAAGATAGATAGCTATAGGCTGACCACAGTTTTATTTTTATTCGGCCCTGCAGCTCGTATCCCTTTGTATACAAAAATAAATACATGTAGATAAAATGTAGATAGAAATAGATGTAGGCACTTCAGGGGATTTTGGTCGTTTGTGCCTGTGTGTATATGACATCTGATTCTCATGCCCTAGGGACTTTATGCTACTATGGTAGTATAAAGGATCTTTAAATATTAATACCTCGTTTTGATAGATTGCTATAAAAAGACTTGAGTGTAAAGGAGAATCTATTTTGTTGTGATTTTAGTGGGAATTAAGTCACTGTAAATTCATTATAATCTTGTTTTTCTCTTCAAATTCGTGTAGTCATTAAGAAGGGATTGTTTTGCTTCCTAGAATGGATTCTTACAGCTTGCACCATCGAAGCCCAGATCCTGGAGTGCTGTGCTATTCTCTGGGCCTGTGCAGTTCTCAGGGGAGATTAATTTTTCTAGCAGACAGGGCTGGAAAATAGTGTGATCAAATTCTGGAAGCTTCTTGTGGCAATCATGTTCTGTCTGTTGCCTCTCTAGGCATCCAGAGTCTGTGTTCATAACCAAATGTGCCTCGACTTGCAGAGGAGGAGATACCAGAGGGTTTGCAATGTTGTTACAAATTGCCACTTGAATGGCTTTGAGTGGTCTCATGTATTTCTTCCCCATCTAGTGTTTCATTGTGGTTAGAACCAGCGTATGGCTCTCAGGATGCCACTGAGAGTAAGAGAGGTCACAGCAAAGCTGAAGGATTTAATCAGGATAAGTGAAAGAATACTTCAGACTGGCTTGCAAGATATAGGGTGAGAAAGAAACCAAAGGAGGTTTATTTCTGTTTGGATAAAAGGTGTCACCCCCACAAGCAGTCTAAGGCTTAAAAACCTGAATAAAAACAAGGCAAAGAAATGTTGGTATCAGATGGCTATCACTAGTTAGCTGCACCTTTCAATGTCTGTGGAAAGTCCTTCTGTACATGGTTAGAGGCAGCCTTTATTTTCAGTGAAAACAGCTATAATACCCCTTACAAGTAGCACAGTTATTTTCTTATTATCCTGGTCAATGCTTTTCCCCAGTTCTCATTTTCCTACTTTGTGCTGTGGCAGTTTGCCTACTGCTAGATTAAACCTGGGCTCCTACACTCAAAAATTGCAACTTTTTTTCATATATGCTGAGATAAACTTAATTGCAAAAGAATGTGGAATGTTAACCACTGATCACCCCCCCAAACAAAAAGAACCCCAGAAACCCAAACGCTAGCAACACTGGTTTTGTAATTTGCCTTGTAGTTGCTCTGACAGAGTAAAGCACGTTTGACTGACATACTTGTATAGGAGTTGAAATTGTCTTTTTGTCTTGAACTTCACGAAATAAACCTTCAACACTCAATGAAGCAGATACAGATAGTGAAGTAATACCAGGCTACGGAGTTCAGGCAATAACGGTTCTTCACTTTTCCAGTCATTTTATGCATTTAATGCCTTTATTTTCTGAGCACTCTTTCATGCTGATAGTGAACATATTTCCAATTCTGATAGTTACATCAAAATACATATGTTAATACTTTCTTTGAATTAAAGTCTCTAAAACTCTACATTTTCAAAATTGATCCAGCATTTTGCGTGAATAAAATATAGACCGGTTTACAAGGTGGGGTTTTTTTTTTTATTCCTATAAAATGACATTTTTAAAGCAACAGAGCATTATTTGTTCAATTCTTTCTTTTGTATGCTTTAGAAGGCAGTGTTCTGAGCTTTGTGTTGACGTCAGGGACCTCAGTTACAATTTTGATCATAACAGCAATAACCACTTTATGCGTAAGAACAACAGCTGGCCACCATGTTTTAAGAGTACACACAGTTTAAAAAAAAATAAGCGCAGAACAATGATTTCTGTAGACTTTGCCTTGCTTTTTGTCATCTTTCAGAGGATATTTCAGCTCACTTCTTTCACATTTGTCAATCCTTCATTTTGAAGAAAGGAAATCAGTGGCATTCTCTCATTTATGGATGTAGTGAGCTGGCTCCAGCCAGAAAACCAGCATGTCAGAGCTGCTCCTGGGGAGCTATGCAAATCCTTCTCAGCATCATTGTTCTTCAACGAAAATCAAAACAATCCTCCCAATTTCAGAGACTTCATTTCTATACTACTTGATTTCATACACACAAACATGCTGCAGTGCTTTAACTGCTGCCTGTCATCTCAGCTTTGGTGTCTTATCAACAACCAGAGAAAACCGCTGACTCCATAATTAGTCTGCTTTGTGTTGATGCTTAGCCACTTTGGGAAGAAAACATTATTGTTTGGACTGAATGCACATTTACTTACACAAACTGACAGCTGGATTTTCAGTGTGAAGCCAGTGCAATTCCCCTAGAATCCATAGTGCACGAAAGCAAGCAGGAGATTTGCTCCTACATCTGTTCTAATCTTCTTCAAACCAATGCCTAGTTTGAGAAGTTAGTCAAGCTTCAGGTGCTTTGAAATCACCTTGTTTTGCAAGCCGCTTCCGTGTTGCAGTATCAGCGCCTTAAAATCTTAAGAGTCACCTTTACTCCCATTCTTTATTCTGTTTGTTTATATATCCACAGACTGTTGGAACAATTTCCTTTTACAAGTCTCTGAGTGAATCAAATGTCACTCCATTCTGGGAGGCTGCCCTAGTCACATTGTTCTTGTGATGAATGCTGTGTTGTCCTCTGGCAGTACCATATTGGAAGATACCCATGAAAGATCAGGACAAGAGCATAAACACTCCTGGGGAAAAAAAAATGGAAGTATAGATATTTTGATCCTGATTACCCTGATTTTCTACCCATGGTCATGTTTTGGAGTTTTCTTAGGAAAAAGTGTTTAAAAAAAAAATCATAATCTGGAACTGAAACTTCTTTAAGGTACCACTTCAGTGCCTTGTAGGGAAGTCTCCGAATATCTCTGGGGTTGGAGGATAGAACAGTGTTCCCTCATTTTATGGAAGACTTACAGGTGACTTGTACTGACTTTCTGTGGTACCTTGTGATAGGGCAGTGACTGACATCAGACTGCTGTACTCTCACTGCCTATTCACCACTGATCTGACCTTCCCTTCATCTAATGATCTTGATGTTGATCTTGATGTTAAATGCACTAATGAATGACTAGGAGAGGAAAAAAAGGAGCAGGAGCAGAGAAGAGGAGAGAGGAGAGGAGAAGGAAAAAAAAGAAGTTTCTGACAACACTTCATAGGGGAAAAAAAATTATAAGATTGTGGTGGCGTTTCTTGGGAGAAATGAGCAAGCAACACAATAGCAAGTGTCATTTCAAGTTCATGGTCAAGAAATTAAAGACATTACAGTTTGGAAGAAATAACTTGAGCTACTTGGGCACCTTTCTGAGTGTTAGAGTGATGGCAGTATAATGATATTTGCAGTATTAGTGGCTCCCTAGCTGGAAAGGCTTGTCACATAGGCAGCAGCCGTTGAAAAACAACAAAATGAGAGGGTGTGTGAAGAGTGGAAAGAAGATACCAGACATTCAATGAACTGAAAGTAAAGCATTTGAAATACAATTACATGAAGAACATTTGTTTTTCCTCTTGTGATTATGCTTGAATAATGAGGACTGCAGTATCTGCAAAGAAATTGAGAAGTAAATAACAGCTAGGGATTTGTTTTGTTTAGTTTCAAGAAGGAACATGATTTGAAGTGTAGTATTTGATTTAAATGCACTCTCTCTGAATTTGAGCAGTAAGGGGAATCAGCCAAAATCTATTTAATTCAGAGGGACCAGATCCCTTGTGAGTGTGTACACAGATATACTTCAAATTAATTTCGAGGGAGTTGTTTTGATTTATTCCAGCTGTGCTGTGCCACAGTCACAGAAGCACTGGTCTACCTCACTTATATGCAATTGCTGTTTATGCCTTGTCTGTAGTAAACCACGCTCACCCATCTTAAAAGAGGGAATGAGATTTGCCATGTAGCCTTTGGACCCAAGGCTGCATAGCTGGGAGGGGAGAGAGACCAGGCAGCCAGCAAAGGATGCATTTCAGAGTTTTCTCTCTCTTCTCTGAGTCAAAGTGTTCCTCCCACTGTCACCAAGTTCAGTCTAACCAAAAGAGCAGATATTGAGTAAGGTGTGGACTGCCCAGGGAATGCTGTACTGTGCAGCCAGTCTGGAAATTGCTGTGAGATTGGCTTAATTATATAAAGTATGATGCTCTGATATACTAGGGTTGTTGAAAAACCAGTATTCCCAGGAAAGAGGTTGGTCTTTAAAATCGAATGACTGAAAACAGTGATTCAATTAAAGCTTTAGCACTTCTGGGAAGGGTTTTATGATGTAGCCAGAAAGACTGAGTTTACTTCATTCTGATACTTTTCCCCCTAAACATTGGCTTGCTGGGACGGATGCGTGCTGAGTGCCCCCCTGCATCCCACATGAGGTGCCTTCAGGTGTTCTGCTCATATCTTAGATGTGTCCTGGAGGCCCTACCAGCAGGACACCCATCTGCTGGTCCCTCACGTGCTGCTGGTCAGGCCTGGTCTGCTCTTCTTTTCTTGCCTGTGTCTCATGTGTCGTGGATGAAAGTGGTCTCCCCTAAACTTGGATATGTGTTGAATGGATGCCCAACCCTAAGCAGGCTGTCCTAGCCTGGACATATCAGCCAAACTTCATGTCATCCCATAGTAATCCTTGTCAGACAGTAAAGATGAAGCACCCTTTGCGGGTACCTTTGAGTTGGTTGACCCTAAAGAAGGTAGGTTGCTTGCTTTGTAAAAAGGTCCATTCTCAGCTGCTGTTTTTCCACTGCAGAGCAGTTGAGCAGCAACTGTCAAGATACTTCCCTGGCAAATCTTCTCAGCTCTTTACTCTGTATAGTTTTAAGTGATAGAGAATTGACAGTAAGGTATGTATGAAATGGGTCTGCTGGAGGCTTAAGTGCTGTATTTACTGTTTACCAAGAACAAGGTAAATTTTCTCCCCCAGAAATACATGTATGGTATTTATCCCTTTCATTTCTAAGGAGGATGATGCTTCTCCTCAGGAACCATAAAGGCTGAATTAGTTTATTTTAAAACTAAAATATCTTCATCTTTAATCTACTTCTAGGTGCCACTCAAATACATAAAACAGAAAGTGTGACATGCAGGCTGTCAGAGAATGCCATCTTTAAAACCTCATGATCTGTTTAATACCCAAAGCCTCTTCTGTCATTTGGCTCTAGTACACGGTGCTGCTTTAAGACTGAACATTAGAGTGATTTTTTTTTTTTTAATTACAACCTGTTTTCCAGAAGACCAGGAAAGCTTCTAACCAATGTCACTGAGGCTGAATGCAAAATCAATGACTACAATTTTCTGCCAACTTCCACCTTCCTGAACTTTGCTTTCTAGTAAATAAGAAACTTTCACCAATTTTTCTGTACCATTTCAGGATCTTGACATTTTATCTCTTATGCAAGAAAGTACACTTGATCATACTATGGATTAGTGCAAAATAATGAGTTTAGTCAGCCTTGCCACAGTTTTTTGTGCTTGCAGTTGTGTTAGACTGGAGTGAGAGGGTTTTCTGCTTGAATGCACTGGGCATTAAAGCAGTTGAAAAGGCCTGGGTAGAGGTGAAGCTGTCCATCTTGGCATCCACCCCAACAATTGCTTCCTTCAGTCTTTATCTATTAACCCTGTTGTGTTGCATTTTTGCAAAAATGCAAAGGGAGAAACTGTAGATCTAACATACTTGATCATCAGGGATTTCAGTGCAGAAATGTTTGTAGCTAGAAGTTACCTAGGACTCGGACCACAATGAATAAAAAGAAGGGGATAAAGGGATTTTTGAGTCTGGAATGTGTGGTTTTCTGGAATTTCTTATGCTGGGTGCTAAAGAGAAAGATTGATTGTGGTAATAATACAACTACATATAACTAATAATAACATATGAAAATAGTATCTAGTGAAATTATAGTATTGATAATGAATGTTGAAGGCCATTTAGCCTGAATAGGCTTAAGGGCTCTCCACTGCCCTCCTTGGTTCCTCAGGGTGGTGTCCCTGGACTCTGCAATCCTCCTTCTCTTAGCCCAGATAAGATGGCCTAGAACAAATAAAACTGCTTTATTTTAGTGGCAAAGACTGCTGAACATCTTTGTATTGCTATGCAAGATACCTAGTGGGGCCACCAATTGTTAATCAGGTCCAATTTCACTTCAGTCCAGTCTGGCAGATCACATTGGCCTGAGTGCACATTGGCACAGAGCTCTTGAAATAATGGCCGTACATCTCGGTCTCCTGCGTGGTGTCCTCAATCTCTCTTCACCAAAGAAATACCATTGCCATACTCTTTCCACTGATCTTCTCATGCAGAAAAAAGCCTTGGATGCAAAGAGCCTTGAGCATTGCTGGGGGAAGCAGCCTGTCTAATGGTGTGGAAATACTATAGGGCACTATAGGGCATTCTGTGGTCTTGCATTTCATCCCCTCTTAGAAAATCACTAACTTTAATTTTTTTTTTTTTAATATGTTCCTGAAATACAAGCACATGAGGAGTATTTACTTACTTCTTTCATGGTTTTCCTTTATTATCTTCCAAAATATTGGGAGTATTTAGAGTTGGTATTTTTCACTTACCCACCCCAGAAGAAGACACACCAGTCCTGTTGATATCTAGTTGCAGAGGATCGAGGAAAGAATAACATAAATATTTATCTACTGAATAGATATAGTATAATCTGGGCAGCACAAGATGACCTTGATTTCTAAAATTATTTGAGAGACATATTTGTCTATTGTTGGTATCAGTGTGTTAAGTCCTTCTGTGTAATGGTAGCATGGGGCAGATGGTACTCTTGGTTTCCATCAATGAACAGTTGTCCTGGTTTTGGCTGGGATAGTGTTAATTTCCCTCCCAGTAGCTGCTGTGTTTTGGACTTGTTAGGAGAAGAATGTCATTAGCACTGGTGTTTTCAGTTGTCGCTAAGAAATCAAGGACTTCTCTAGTTACTCATATTTAGCTACTGAGCAGATGTGCAGGAGCTGGGAGGGAGCAGAGCCAGACAGATAGCCAAGCTGGCCAATGGAATTATTCCATCTCATAAATGTCATGCTCTGTTTATGAATAGGGGTTAGCTGGGGGGCAGGAATCCTCTTTTATCCTCTCTTTTCCAGGAGTTCGAACTTTTCCGGGAGTTTGGGGTTTTTTTCCCATGAGTTTGACAAGTTCTGCAAAATTCCCAAGCTCTGGGAAACCCACATGTTCCGCTATCACTGCTTGGGGACTGGTTACACAATTGGTCATCGGGCAGTCAGAAGAATTGTATTGTGTATAGCTTGTTTTGCATATTCATTATTATTAGTAGTAGTAGTATTTCCTTTGCTGTTTTATTAAACTGTCTTTACCTCAACCCACGAGTTTTACTTTTTGTCCACTCTCCTCCCCATTCCAATGGGGGGGGAAGGGTAGGGATGAGTGAGTGGCTGTCAGGTCCTAATAGCCAGCTGCCAGGTTAAGCCGTGACAATAGTTCACAACTCTTAGTGCATATATGAAATGGTAAATGGACTTTAAAGAAGCCACTTCTGTCTTTTAATTCTGTGATTACACATTAAACTCTGTGTGAACAGAGGAGGCCCTAATGTCCCAGGAGGCAGAAGCATCATGAGATTAGTCAGACAGAACAGACTGCGTGACATTATAATAAAGAGGTACTCAGGAATGGAAAGGTCAGAAAATGTCTTGCACTTGTGACTGCTGACTGCTAAAATACCTTTTAAATTTCAACCTCTGTCTAGGTGAAATATATCTTTTTCCATTACCAGAACGGAAAGTTCCAGGGCTGTGCCAAAATTCATAACTCCAGTGCTGTGTCTCCCTGAGGGCAGGGTTTGGGGGCTCTCCATCCTGTGGGGATCAGGGCAGATCTGCAGAAGGAGGGATGTTTTCTGATGCATCCCTGCAGTTAGCATTTCTTATGGACCACTGCTAGCCCAATAGCTCCTCACACTTTCCGTGAACTGCAGACCAAGATTCCAAATTCCTGGGGCTACATCAAAGCTATATGGCCCAGGAATGCTTCTTTCTCTGCCCTGGTTTGCAGTGATATGGATTTAGATAATGCTTTAAGGGCTGAATGCTGGCAAAAAAAAGAGTTTGCAGAAGTAATGTATCCATTGCACTAAGCAATTATTCCTCCTCAATCATGCCTGGCATGGAGCAGGTAATGATCAGACTGTCCCTCAGCAGGAAGATGCAGGCAGTCAAACCCTTGTTCAGTCCAGGCTCTGATCTTGCATTGATACAAACCAGTTCAGTCCAGAAGCTAAATAATTGGGGGGATGTGGTGCTGTGCCCAGGCAAATGTGTTTTGCCTCCCAGCAGTACCACGATACTGCAGTCTCATAACTTGCCAGCCAGGGCTGCTCATGCCTACCTGTTTTAGAAGTGTGAGCAGAGCAAATGCACATCTGTCTGCCCTCCTCGGAGTGGACGTATCCTTCCTGCTAGCATGGGTGCATGGTCACAGGCAGGCTTAGAAACAAAAAGTAGTACGTACTACTTACCTGTTCATCCCTGAGGGTGTTAAAACAATGGGGACTGCAACACAGTCCTTCAGAATTGCTTGGCTTCATTTCCAGTCATCTGTGAAATGCCTTTGTCAGTGCCTGGGCATCTGTGTATGGCTCTAGTGTAAATCCTCCATATTTCTGTTTTATGGGTTTTTTTCAAAGCATGTAGGTTCTTCAGGCACTTACTACCATTGATTTTAAAAAATGAAAAAAAAACAAATCCATTTAAAAGCCCCAGAACACATTGCCAGTCAGTGGGATTCAGGGTGTGCAACTGGTTATGACAAGGAGATCTGAGCTCCTTAACCACCAAGGGTACATCCATACAGATTCCCACTGACAGGACAAGCGGCAAGGGGCACAAACTGAAGCACAGGAAGTTCCGTCTGAACATGAGGAAGAACTTCTTCACTCCGAGGGTGACGGAGCGCTGGAACAGGCTGCCCGGGGAGGTTGTGGAGTCTCCTTCTCTGGAGATATTCAAGGCCCGCCTGGAC
>Ga0181612_149220_pt1 | contig 10315 bp, 10 predicted proteins | sample HoacroProtozoa21_FD_119630 | JGI IMG/M metagenome (GOLD analysis project Ga0181612, IMG submission 119630) | Hoatzin crop microbial communities from Cojedes, Venezuel. Combined Assembly of Gp0051906, Gp0051904, Gp0051908 | reverse complement strand
TTTCTGAGCAACATAATGGTTGACTTAAAAGATTAAGGATAGCAGACTTGTATTTACTGTAATCCCTGGATTTTGTCATTAAAGCCAAAGAAATTTTGATTTAAAATGAAAGTGAGTGCATACAAAGTCCCATATTCTGACTCATGGTGGCTGCCTGACAGAACCACCTCGGCATTAGCTCTTCCTGTGCTAGGGGCTGTGCAGGAGCACTGGCTGTCGTGGCTAAACCTGCTAATCCCAGGGCTGGTGGGCTGGCTCTGGTAACGACTTGTTTCCTAGCAGGAAAATATAGATGAACCTGCAGATCATTGTTCAGATGACCCCATCAGTTGGTGAAGGGGACCGGTAAATGTGGGTGACGCAGTCTGGAAAAACAAGAGTATGAATTTCTAATAACCAGAAGTTGAGATATCCACACATGTTGGAAGTAAGTTTTAAAAAGTGTATGTACTGAAATACTGAAGAGCATGTCAGAGGGAGCTTAATTAACTATAAATTGATTATTAGAAGACTTTTTGAGGGTTAATAATTATGCCTGGAAGAAATCAGTGCACAGTGTAATTAATTCTAAAATGCTTAACGTATGCTTTAAACTAATACAGTGCAAACAAAATAATGTAATTTTCATTTCAGCAGTAAAGTATACAAAATGAACTGAATGTGTTAGGACATCCAAGCTATTGTACACATTCTCCTTTGCTAGTCCAAAATTACCCTGAAAAACAATGTAAAATGATTTTTTGAAAGGATTTTAAGTTCTTTTTCTCATTCTGCTCCATGACACAAAACGAATAGAAAGTCTTGGGTCATTCGTATACCAGGTCTGTTGCTTACAAGTCTTGTGGATTGTTGAAAGTGTTGCTAACCATGTACATTTGGTTCTATAAAAACCATAAGTGGTTAGTGCACAATTTTCTGATTTGGCCTCCCGGCCCCCCCCATTGATAGGTTGAGCATGAATAAGAATGCAAGATTTTTATTTACATTTGGCTTACTGGAATACTAAAGTATCGCTTCTTTTTTTTTTTTTTAAAAAAAAAGCATAGTAATGCTCTTTAAAAAAAAAAATGCAAAAAAATACTACAAAAATCAAAACGACATCAAGAAAAATCAGTGATGCTTTCAGTCACTGGGGGAATTCCCGGTCCCTTGTTCCAGGGAACTCCAGACTCCTAGCATCCTCGGCCATGGCCAGTACACCTTTGCTAGGCAAAAATGGGTATTTGTAGTCTGGGATAAAATCTAGTTGCTTTGAATTAGAACAAGCTTCCCTTGGAAAACGTGCTTTTAGTAATAGTGGGCATTTGAGGAATCAAGGTATTATGATGGCAATTTTGACTTCTCATTAAGACAGCACTTTTCTGTAACGCAATTTGTCAGAATATTGTTGACCAGCTCTTGTTTCAAGCGCTGTATTCTGTCTAACTGAGACCAAGCATTTGGAAACATCCCAAGGTTTTTAATCTCTGCTTTACTGTCTACTGCTTCTGTCTTGGTTTATTTTAAGATAAGATTCAATATGTTTTGCGGCCATCCCTAGTAGGAGTGAATATGTGAAATGGAGAGGAATACTGAAACATTGAAAATCCTTTTCAGCCTAGCCCTTAATGTGTGTGATTTGGGGCAATTTACTGCAGAACTTTTCTTGTATCTCACAAACCTTACTGACAGAATCATACAAAAGAAACAGCTGTTAAGAGTTATCAAAAAAGAAAAAAAGTCTTTTACAAATATTGATCTTAATTTTAAATGAAGTCCTAATTTGGCATCTTCTGTGCAGAGTTGAATCAGATTGTATGTTGCTTTCGGTGAGAACCCAGTAATGAGTTTTTTCCATGTGGCAAATTTGTCAGCTGCTCTAAACCCAAGAAAATATCTTACCAGTGTTTTTCCCCCCTTCCTTTCTGTAGCACGTAGCCGTTTTCACAGCTGACGGCAGATGACCCAGTTCTTGGCTCTCAAACTGGCTTACTTCATACATGCCCTGCTACGTGTTGCTAATCTTTCCTTTGATTCCAGAAGCCAGTGACAAAGTGCAGCCTAAGAGAAAGAAAACAAAGCGCACATCCCATGTTCTTTGCAACAGCTTATCTCTATTTTGCTACAGTTACGGAAAGTCTTTGGTAGCAACTGTATTAATATGAATGGACATTTTCCATGTTTAGGGCTGCGAATACATATGCACGTTCCCCAAGGCTGGGAAAGCCACTTTCTCCCATGCTATTTGTATATGATACAGAATTCAACTTTTTTTTTTTTTTTTTTTTTTTTCTTCTGTGGCAGTGGGTAGGACATTTAGACCTTTGGGGCCATTTTTCTGCTGTTGCTTGAACCTACGTTTTTCTTGGCTCTTGAGAGATTTCACACACATGACTGTAATAATCTTTCAGTGGAGAAAATAGTTTTTTTTGTCAGAAGCAATGCCCAATATAACCTAGAAATACTCAAAACTATAAGGATTGATTTTCACACTTTGGTAATGATGAGTGTTGACTTTTTTTACTGTCTATGTTTCAAGGATTTATTAGTAAGGTGAGATTGTGTAAAGCTTACAAGGCTGCTTTAAAGTTATGCTGCCAAAATTTTTATGAATATCCAAAAAAACTAAAATCATTGTCTGAAAATTGTTTGCATTCTGTTTTTTGGCAATGCAGTTTTCTGAAGGTTGTAATTTCCATTTGTGGTACAGTAGACTAAGTTTGGTTTGATAGCATTTCAGCAATGTTCGTTTATTTTGGTCTTTGCGATTTGACAGAGAATTGGCCGTGCAGTATTGTGTTGCCATTTTGGGTATTCAGTTTGCGTGAAACTCCTGTGTCTCCCAGGCAGCATGTTTTGGGGCTCAGCTGTTGTAAAATGGGAAAAGCTTCTGCCGGTCAGGAAGTGCTTTCTGCTGCTATTGCTTTCAGTGGTAGGATTCCGCAGAGTAGATGTTGAGGATGCTTGGTAATACTCAAGACTGCACTCAAGCTATATTTATATACCTTAATGAACTAGAGAAGAATCATTCCTTTACTCAGTCTTGGCAGCTTGTGACATAGCTCATCTCCCATTGTTCACCTTAAAAAAAAAAGTGATCGTCTGTAGCAGTATTTCAGTTGCAAACATGAGGAATGCCAAGTCCCATAGAAGTTGCCTGATTCTTTTCCTTAAAGAAAACACACCCGATTGGATCAGTGCCATTTTTTTTTTTCATTTGTGAAAGTGAATGGTGTATTGCATTGCATAAATGGAGAGAGGAAGTAAAAGACTTATTTCCTGTTTTCTCTTCTGATTTTTTGGAAATCCTTTGAATTCCAAAGCAAACAATTACAGTGAAGTTTTTACTTAAACGGGAAGAAACAAAAAGGTCTTGCTTGCCTCAAAAAGAAACAAAACAATAGCAATTTTTTGCTATTGTCAGAATAATCACTTGTTTTCACAAGTCTGCTTTTTCTATTGTACTCAGTTCACCATATGTTTAGACTAAGCCAGTAATTATTTATTACTGACAGCAGTGCACCAAGATGTTTGATTTCCAAAGCAGAGCTAGACAAAAACAGTTTTGTTTTGGTTTTTTAAGGCAACTGATAATTATTTTTAAAACCTAGAATTTATTACAGGAAAATAACATATTACAATTCCAGAAAATGGTAAGGAAAATGTTTTATTGCAAAAAGAATTGAAATGTTTCTAATCTGTAATTTGATATGAAACATTTTTCATTTCTCTTCTGAAATCAGTAGCTGAAATTATTTATCATAAATTTCTAGGAAGTGATGGGGAGAATAATCTCAAAATGTAGAAGAGGAATATGAATTTAAAATAGAAATATATTTAAATGTCACAAAGTCAATGTATATGAAATGCTTTTATTTCCATATCCATATCTATGCCACTGGAAGTATTTTTTTCCTGTCTAGAGTATCTATAGGCAAGTGAGGAATGGCAATGCCCATATGTAGCCACCAAAGACAGAAGGCATAAGACTAGTGCATATTGGCTCTTTGTATAATTTGCAGAGTAAATTAGAATTAATTAGACAGATTTATAATTTGCAAAGTAAACTAGAATTAATTAGATTCTCAAAAATACTATTTTTCATTGACTATAGTATTGACGACTTCTTCATAAAGGTGATGCTTTACTTCCATATTTGATGTGTCCAGCATACTAAATTAGCTCACATAGTAAGCAAAATCGTGCAGGGAGCTGAGAATACTAGACCTGGCCACGTGTTCAAGTGCCTAAGAAAGGTCTGAAGGAAAGTCTTTGTCAGCTTTGTATTGAAAGTGTGACAGATACGTGAACGTAAACTGACCCTGTGTATACCTGCTGACTGTATTCCTGGAACCTTGTGAGAGTGTGCACAACACAGAAGTATCGGAATTTCTATACAACAGCAATTACACTCTGTATGGAGGCTAAAAGAGTCTAAAAAATAAGGCAAAAGTAAGTTTATAGTATTACTGTGGTACTTTTCTATATAGAAGATGGGAGTATTCTAAGGGCCACAGATTTCTTGTTAACCTCTGAAAGCATCATGCAAGCAAGACATCCTAAATCACAGGCTCCATTCTTCATTCATACGGTGAAAAAAGGGAATTCTGGTCTTTCTCCTGTGATTTATTTGACATTTGTTTTGCAAGAGAGTTTTTCCGAATAAATTGGTATTTTAACATGTGAGGCTAAAGTAAGTGTAACTATACTCTGAAGTGTCCTTAAACTGCAACAGGATATTTTTCTCTTAAAGCTTTAGTCATGCTGCTAGGGAAACAAGTGGCCCTCATTCTCTGTCCTGGTGATTATTTACAGTATTGCTTTAAATCAAAGGTGGTCTATCATTCTGATGTTTGTTGGTTTAAGTTAAATATCTATTAATATGCATCATCTTTAAAACAAATATTTATATTTTCAGCCCTTCAAGCACCAAATAAATGCAAAGAAATTTTAAATATATTTCTAAGCTCACAGCCAAAGAAGAAAGAGAACTTTGATTGAAATTTTAACTTTAGAAAATCTTATTCTGAATAATAATTACTGATACTTGATAATGTAATTATGCTACTTTTCTGCTTCTATACTAGTAGATTAATTTCTTCTATGGCTGTGTGAATGTTCTTAATAAATCAATTTTAAAAGTTTTACAGTTCTTCTAGTACAGTCTTGTATTTTGAATTGGAGCTGAGTTTCTTGTGTTTACTGAAATGGGTGAAATATGTTGCACAAGCTGGTGCCCATCTCTGTGGCAACATATCTCTGCTTTCTTTCTCTTATGCTGTGAAAAGACCAGGAGCATCTTATACAGCAGTATTCATAGAAATAGTTCAGAAAATAGCTTCGTAGACTTTTCACTGGTCTCCGAAAATGGGTAGAGCTGAAAGTGTGATTGCAGTTCCTTTTTAGCTCATGCCCCTTGGGTACTCCAGTGTTTGTAACAGCATTGACCTTCTACACAGCTGTGCAAGAGGAAAAGTCCTTTCTGTCTCTACCATTGTCAAAACTGGGCAGAGTCCTCCTCTAGTTGTGCGGTGTTCTGGTTTGTAAGTTCATTTTGCTACAGTATTATGGTAGTTCTGTTTGTATAAATACATTTTATTGTTAATGTATATTACTGTATTTTTTTAATGCAGTAAATGCTAGCCTTCAGCAATTAAATTGCATGCAATAACTTACAAAACCACGGCTGTACTTTTGTATATGTCTCTGCAATTAAAGCATACTATCTTAGTTACTTGGAAAGGTCACCTTTTTGCTTTATACTTGACTTTTTGTGTGTAAAGAGAATAAGTACAGACTAGTTATGAGACGAGCATTTAACTGGCAAAGTTTGTTATCTTAAGCTAATATTGTACTTACCTTGTATTAGGCCTCTTCTCATTAGAAGTGGCTGAGACAGTCTGATTTTAAATATTAAAAATAAGATTAAAAATTAAGTAGTTTTGCATGTTTCCCTTCCTCAGGGAGACAATTTTTGTTCTGCAGAAGTTCCGGATAACTGTTAGTTCCCTGCAGTCTTTCATTACCTCCATTTCTGTTCCATTTCTGCCTCGTAGTGGTCCTTATTCAAGGTGTTAGCTCATTAAAAATGCCATTTACCCTGCTAATTCTAAAGATATAGTTCTTAAAAATCTCGTTGATATTCCAGAATCTCCGTCCCTTTTCCTCCCAATTAATGCTGTTTACATATTAAAAAATGGAGATGTATTGAAGATATTACTGACCTGACAAAAAGTCTCGGTAAGGAGAATGAAATCATCTTGTTTAGGTGTGCAGTGATACCCAGCTTCATAGACAAAAAGAAGCAGGCTGGAGGAGGAAACGCCGATAAGCAGTTAAAAAAGGATCTTGAAAGACTGAATAAATACTTGGGGGGTTTCCCTGATACGTCGTGCTTTCAACTGTTTCACCTGCTACTTTCTAGAATTCTGATAAATCTATCTTTTTCCTGGGAAGAAGACACTTCTGTAAAATTCACTGGCTTACTTTATTACCTTCTAACTGCACCAGGAGTAACCCACTTTGCAACAAATGGGAGGAGAGACACAGAAAGGAAAAGAGAATCAACATGTTCTTAACCCTGTATTTGATGCCCTTAAGGGAGGTTTTTTATTTATTTTTGTTTGCCACTCCAAATACCATAATAGCCAGTGTAATTATTTCATTTCTACCATAATAGACAGAAAGAAAAGTTATAAGAAGTAATTAAAAAGTAAAAAAAGGTAATAAAAAGATTTCTGTTCTCGTACGTGCTTATGCATGTGTGTATGCATAGTATGGCACCGTTGACTCAAGAGGCTTATTTTTTTTTAAGTTAATATTAATGAATGCAACTCTATTTACACTTTTTTTTAGAAAGCTCCTGACCTGTCCAATATGCAGGCGATAAACACGCATGTCTGTTGCTAAATGTACATGTATTTTAGTCACTTCAAGATTCATAGAATAGAACAGAACCTGCATAGGATCATTAAGGTTGGAAAAGACCTCTAAGATCATCAGGTCCAAACATCAACTCAACACCAGCATGCCTGCTAAACCATGTCCTGCATTCAGTCTTCAAGTGTTAAACTGGTAATATGTGGAATTTGATGTGCTAGCTCATGATAGGTTTGATTTTAAGAAAAACAAAATCTAAACTGTGTATTTAAAGTTTTGCATAATAAATGCCAACAATTATTCTTTGCAGCTGAAGTGAAACTTTGCTAGTCAGTGAAGATGAAATAATTGGATAATAAAGGCTTAGCACTGGTGTGTAAATGATTGATTAACAAAGAAAAAATAAGAAAAAAACAGATTAAAGAGGTTTTTTTTTAAATTGAATTCTGAGTTTGAGTGGAACAGTGTTTGACAGACAGGTGTGGATGGATTTTGCCATTGATTTTAGAAAGAGGGGGAGTCGTAAGCCTAAATGCTTATATATAATGGATCTTATTTCTGTTATAATGGTGCTGTCGCATCATTTTAGCAAATAAAATTGCCCTAGTACAAAATAGAAGTCTGGCAGCAGTGAGTCGTTCCTGTTGATTCTTCAAGTTGTACTGGAATACAACTGGTACAAAGTAGGTCAGTACACTGGTAAATCAAGTCTTTTATATTCTTTAGGCATCATCTTTAGCATTGTGGTAGACTTAGTAGCTTAGGCTAGTGAGACGTAGTTTAACCAAAAGTATGTATTGTTTTGTTGCCTTGCCCTAAACCGATTACGTACAACAGTTTATTCTGATTCTTGTAGTTCCTCTTACTTTTCTCTCCACATTAAGTGCCCATAGCTCAGATCCTCTTGCTCTCTCTCTGAGAAGTTATGAGATACAGCATTTTGGTCAGGACTTGCATTCCCATGAGTATGGAATTGTTGAATAATTATTTCCACATTTAAGTGACAAGCCATTGTAGTTTCTAATGCCTTGCACATTTTCAGCTTCATCTTATAAATATTCTTTTTTAATTTTAGTATTTGAATAGCTAGAATATGCTCCCTTGGCATCCCTGCCAATGTTGATTATATAGCACGTGCAACCAACACTGAAGGAAGAATTTCTTTTAACAGCATTAGAAATGACCATCATAATGAGCTGCCTAAATTGAGGATGATCAAATCTTTAAATCCATTCTGTGAAGCAGTGTAGCTTTTTTGTATGCAGTACTGATTGTATGCCCATTCTGATGAACAAAACCGTGATGTTTCAGTCTACATGTGTGCAGGTGTGTAATTTATTTTTTTTATTTCTTTTTCCCTGTATCTAAAGTTGCACAATTGAACTACCTTGAAATAATGGTATCTGCACCCTTGCTGCCCTGAAACTGGCGTATTTCTATCATAGTCCTCTGGCAATACCAGAAACAAATGGGAGACTGACTTTTTTCAGTACTCTGCAAATATAGACAGTTTTCTGTTTCAACTTAAATACTTCTACAAGAAGTTTCAAAAGATTTGAAAAAACAAGTTTTCACTTCACAGTCTGATGGGAAATAATTTTATCAGATTTTGTTATAAATGGAAATGTAAACTGATCGAAATCTGGTTTGCAGGGTCCTGTCCTCCCATCTGCTGCCAGCCGTGTGTTCCTGCCTGGTGCTGCACTGGCATTTATGCCATCGTGTGGTAAGAGGGCTCAGGAAGCTGATTATCTAGAAACTAACCCTATGAAAAAAGATACCGTTTGGGTATTTAACTCCCTAAAATGGTTTATCTGGACTTGTACAAATACTAGTAATGCACAAGCGAAGGCTCTGAAATACCTAAGAAAGGGCAAGGGAAATGTCAGTTGTAAGCCTGGCTTTAGGTTAGCTTAGTGACTGTGTAACAGCACTCAAAAAACATCTAGACCTCAGTTCTGAAAACTGGTGACTGCATAACTCACCAACTGGCTGTTTATCTGAATAACATCTAGGCTCTGAATCTGCCAGAGTCACACTCCCTGTCGGTTACATGGCAGACCAATCAAATCTTCTGGAAAGCAATATAACTTAAACAGAAAGTAATTAAAATTCATCCCTAGGGATACTGATATTGAAACAGCTCATTTAAAATACAGCTGTATTTGTAAAGGGATAATATTTATGACCCGAGAACCATAACCTGCTTGTGATGTAATATAATGCCTAGAATTATCAAATTCCTTTGCAGTTTGTAATGTTTATCTATTTTACTATAGATTTAGAGAATTATGAAATAAAGTTTTAAAAACCTGAAGAAAAGTTTTTTAAAAAGTTGAGCCTGATGTGCAGCCTATTCGCAGCTACTTTTGCAAGTCTTTTTTGTAAAATAGGGAGGCTAAATGCTATCTGTTCTGAAGGAACACTGAGCAAGACAAAGTATTTGATGTGACACATTCATGCTTTGCTTGTCAGGCAAAACAGTTTTCACTATTATTCACTGCCCTCTGTATATTGAAGAACATATCTAAAGTAAGCTGAATGCTCTTGTGTTTTGTGATAGTGTGTTACTGGGAAAATAAAACAGCTACAATTATCTGCTCAACAAATAGAACTTGTCAGCTGGCAGGCATGCAGAACTAATGCAGATGGCCAGCTCAGAAAAGCTGTCAAACAGAAAGACTGAAATAAAATGTATTTGCTTCATATTCTGTAGACTTTCTAAAATACCATTTTTTTTAAAAGTCAGTTCAGAGAATTTTAGTGCTTTTTCTTCACTCCGGTGTTTTCCCAACTTCTGGAGAAAAAAATAAATTTCTAGAGGAAGAGGTATTACCAAAATCGTGACAGGTATCTTTGGATGTCACTTTGAGACTGTGGAGAGGTTCTTTGCATGCAAGTGTTCCTCTCTTTGGAATAAAAGAATGAGATTTATGTCTACTGTGTGTAGAGGTTTTGGAAACATAAAGTTAGAGATTTGGTATAATCCAGGATAGGTAACAGTTTTCCTTTTCTGAATGAATGTCCTGTTTTCCTCTGCTCTGAGTTGCATGTTGGTAGCACCTCAGAGAAACACTTTTATTGGAGGGCATTTTTATTATTTACTGTTCTGCCAGTTGTTTTATTCCTTACAGGTAATGAAAAATACTCCTTTGGAACTACTCGCCCTCACTAGGTGTTATCTCTCTGTGCAGCAGAGACATGAAAATGCTATGAAAATGTTGGACTAAAGTAAAAAGTACGTTAAACAGTTACTGTTAGCATAAGGATTGTTGTATGTATTGGAGAAATTGTACCTTCTTTATTTATTAATATGTGGTTTTGCCTACCCTGCAGGGCAATGGTATGAAGTGAGGGCTTTATGTAAAATAACGGAGTCCATCCGGAGTGTGTCTGTTAAGACTTTCATAGGTAATGGTTAAGGCGTTTTGGTTTTGTGGCATCACATTTCCAATTA
>Ga0181612_127829_pt1 | contig 10315 bp, 6 predicted proteins | sample HoacroProtozoa21_FD_119630 | JGI IMG/M metagenome (GOLD analysis project Ga0181612, IMG submission 119630) | Hoatzin crop microbial communities from Cojedes, Venezuel. Combined Assembly of Gp0051906, Gp0051904, Gp0051908 | reverse complement strand
GGAGACAATGCTGCCTGCGGCGGGCTCGGGGAAAGGGATCCCAGTGAGCGGCGAGAGGCTGGGGCCCGAGGGAGAGGGTGAGCTGGGGTCTGTGGGAGACGGGGGGTTCACTTCCAATGCAGACAGCGAGAAATGGGTGGCGGGAGATGGCCTGGAGGAGCAGGAATTTTCCATCAAGGAGGCTAACTTCACGGAGGGGAGTTTAAAACTAAAGATCCAGACCACCAAGAGAGCTAAGAAGCCCCCAAAGAACTTGGAGAACTACATTTGCCCTCCCGAGATCAAAATCACCATCAAGCAGTCTGGGGAGCAGAAGCTTTCCAGAGCTGGGAAAAATAGCAAAGCAGCTAAAGAGGAGGACAGATCACACTCCAAAAAGAAGGTAAGTCCTATTCTTTCCCCTATTTCCCCTTTCTCCTGAAAGAAGAGGATGAGGGTAGAAATAAACCTGTGCAAAGAGTTTGCGTCCAAGGCATGACATTTGCAAGGTTTGCAAAGCCCTGCCTGGATGCAGAGGAGGTAATACAGGGAGGGTGTCGTCCTGGGCTGCCGCATATGCTGTGAGGATGATCTTGAACTGTCCTTCAGATGAATCAATTCAGAAGGGATCAAAAGTTCACCCAGGCCTCTTCTATTTTTGTGCGTAATTGAGATTTAAGATTAATCATTACAGGAGTGATAAATGAAGGAGCCTGCTTCTAAACTGCTTTGTGTCTGAGCGCTAATGCTTGAGCCTTTTGGCAGTTAAAGCTTTCGACTACATTTTTAAAATACAGGTATGTGCATGGTGAACAATTGAATCCATTCCTGTATACCAGGCGAAGGGCTCCATTATTCTTGATTACAGCATTGTGCTAGCAACACTATAGTTATGCTTCAGAAAATACTTCCATTAGAAGTCTCATTTTCTTCCAGATGCGTATCATTTTCTTGAAATATCCTTCTGGAGAGAAATTTTTGATACTTTAAGTTTGGGTAAAAATTGATCTTTTTATTTTTATTTTTTTCATTTAGTCTACGAGAGGAAGAGGGTGGGGAAAAAAAAGAAAAATCCTTTCTTTGTGTGAGCTGTTTTCAGGAGCACAATTTCTTTTTGCTCTTGGCTTGATTTTTCAGTAATGTCCCCTACACTTAGTCGTTAAAACAAATTTAGTTCAAGTGTTTTAAGCAGCACTGGTGGGGGGAGGGAAACTTTGTGATTATCCATATTATTTTGTGTCTAGTGATGTTTTCTGTCCTAGGTGTTAGACAAGGGAACTTCGGTTGGGTTGAGGATTTATTACAGTACAAATACTTCACCTCTACCTCCTTAGTAACACATGGACATTATGACGACTTAAGACAGGAACTCGGATTTGATGAAAGACTCATGAGTATCTCCAAAACCTGGACAATTTCATCTGGGATGTAGGCCTCCACTAATTAGAGCTCAGGGCATGACTTGGGTTTACTGCTCATGCAGCTTGGATCCCTCATCGTGCGGAAGGTCTCCACTTCTCCCATACCTTAAACACTTGATGGATGCTCAAAGGGCTCCTTGAAGCCTTGAGGAAGCTAGCTGCCAAAGGCTTTCCTTGCAAAAGGTCTCCTAGACAGAAGGACCTAGACCTAAATTCTAAGAACTCTAAATCAGTTTTTGAAGCATCAGCATTTCCCATTGACTCAAGGCAGAGTTCAGGGAGATTATCATAGTTCACCCTGAGAATTCTTCTATTAGAAGCTGAACTTGGAAGAAAAAAATATCAAAGGCAGTTTTCTCCTGGAATCATACTAAATGGCATACTCCACATGCATGGAAAAAAATATCTGTTATTAGCACAGCAGAGGTTTGGCCCTATAATACACTGAGAAGAGATTTTTCCCACCTGTTGAGAAGGATGGGCTGTCTTCTTAACACTGAGCAATATCTTATTTCCCCTTCCCTTTCCTCCCTGAATACTTGCAGAGGTCTCAGGGGAGCTAGTGGTTGTGTGAGACCATGCTCAGTGACAGCAAAGGCGTCGCATGCAATCCCTCCATGGCAGTTCAGGGAGAAAAAAAGACTTGCAAACCACTGCTTAGCATGCATGGACCATGGAGAATACGACTGCTTAGAAATCAGAACTTTCATTTCTATTTGTCACCCAGTCAGATAGGCATGGAAGGCATGTTCTTTCCTTCATCTGGCCATCCAAAATGGTTAAATAAATAAATCTAACTATAAGGAAACTATGTGCAAAAAAAACCAACCCCAACAACAACAAAAAAAACCACCTCATAGTGTGGTTACGCTCAGGGTGAGACTTTAATTGCAGAGAGATAAGGAGTTTGAAAGAGACGGACCACGGCCCAAATGTGGCTGCATCCAGCTTGCACTTGTGCTGTGAGGTCTGAGCTGGCTGGTGCTGTGTTCGCGCCCCGTGCACAGGCTGCGAGCGCTTTGGGACAGCACTGGCCTAATCTGGCCATTAAAACAAAACAAAAAAAAAAACCAGCTCAGCAGGTGGATGCTCTGAGCAGATGGGGGGAGGGCTGCTGCACTGGCGCGTGCATTAGCATAACACCCAATGGCTGCCACATGGCAGCTGCTGAGCAGGGACCAGGGCAGAGAAGTCCCCAGCAGGGATCTGGAAGAGCCCAGTGCTGTGATCTCAAGGGGTTTGGTGCCTGGAGACCTGCAGCCTGCATCACCAGGATGGTAAATAACCTGCATCCTTGCAGCCAAAGGGGTTTTGCACTCTTAGCTCACGTGTTGCAGGATCAGACCTTGGCTGTGAGCATCTCGTATCAAGGGGTGATGAAAGGCCCTACAGGAGAGGCAGGTTGGAAAGCGGTGGGAGAAGTGTTTCCGTGCTAGCAGCGCGATTGCTGTCGTGGCCGATGCATGTGTCTCATGGCGGTTATGGTGATGTTTTGGGAAGATAGTTAGGATGAAACAGTGAGTTGAAACTGGGATGGAGCTGACGCTGTCCCAGCCACCTGTGCATTTCCCTGGGACAAAGCACCATGCAGGTACCTTCTGCATCTACCTGCAGAACTGTTGAGAGCAGCAGTAGTGATTTAAAAAAAAAAAAAGTGATTGTCACATTTAAATGATTCTGATGGTTTTGATATCTCAGAGTTAGGCTGTTTGATTGCCTGTTTTAGTCAGCACAAAGCCCAGAAAAGCAGCTACTAGAAGAAGCAGCAGAGAACAACGCATTTAAACCAGTGGGGCAGATCTTCGGCTGGCATTACTCCTCTGACCTCCATGGATTTTGGCCTGGAGACTTTGGCCCAATGTGCGCTTTTCCCTTGCACATGGGAGCAGCATCATTGTTTGAGTTTACCACCTCATTTATGGATGCAGGGCATATGTACAGGCCACACAGACCCGCATATAAAGACGAAGAGCTGCGCATAACCTAAGCTGCAAGTGCCATGCTTGTGTCTCTGGTGGGTGGGAGAGGTTGTCCTGCACCTCATAGTGCAGCACCTGAATTTATCTTTCCCCTTGAGGAGCAGCAAACTCTATCAGGACTTGAAAAATCACTTAAGTTTGTTGCATAATAATTTAGCCACATCTCCAGTAGCCCCCAGTGCTTTGAAATACCACTTCAGCATTCTTGCAGGAGTTTCAATACACACAGCACAGAGGGCAAGTAATGAAAACATGGAAGCAATTTAAGTAACAGCATGTGGGTACACAAAGGACTGGTAATGCCAGCAATGTAAAAAGGGACTGTGAACTGGGGATATAGCATTTATTCACTGGCCACTTAGGGAGGAAGAAGATATGCCTGGTCCTAAGTTTTCCACTGCTCTGATAATTAGGCAATAAGAGCTAGTGCCTGATTTCTAAAGCTGTGGTCCAGGGAGCGGCAGTGATTAGAAGGGGGCTCTGAGGAGAACCATGCTGCTCATGTGCTGAGGCTTGGTTTTTTTTGCCTTTGATTCCAGCTGCTACACACTATATTAAAAGACGTAAACATACATTAAATACTTTCCTCATGTTGCTTTTCCATGTGAGCAATTGCCCTGGGGATGTTACGCAATTGTGAATGGGAGGCGAGGGAATCCAGGAGAGGATCTGGCTGGGTGCGGTTGCTGATGCCCCGGAGCGGGGAAGGAGGCAGGGAGTGAGACAGCATCAGCGTTGGGAACCTGTGCTTTGCTGGCTTGAATGCTTGGCTGCAACCCAGCAACTTCTAGGGTTTCTTTTAAGTTGTGACCATGCGAAGTTTCACATCAGCTTCCCCTTCTTGAAAATAAGAGTGAAGGCAGTTTCCTAACCCCTTTGCTGGGGCTGCTCAGAAGGTGAATTGTAGCTTGGGCGGTCTGTGCAGCCTCTTGTGCAGCAATTGGAAAATCCACAAAGGTTCTGTAAGCATTTGCTCTTATTTCAACCCTTCCACGCCTGGGGACGGAGTGGGCTGAACCCTTGACACTTCTCAGCCCACAAATGGCTCCGTTTCTTTTAGTCTGCTTGGAGGCGAAGCCAGGAGCCCAAAGGATGTCTTGCTGGCGTGTTGGCAATCATTGCAGCCGCTGCCCTCCCACCTGCAGTGCGGTTGCTCTAGTCTAGCATCCTCAACATCACTAAGGGTGCCTTTTTCACCACGTAAGGAAACATGCTGTCAGTCTCGAAGGCACTGGAAGTGTGGCACAACATGCAACAAAGCAATGCATCAGCATTCCCTGCCTGTCATGCAGCACTTAACAAGCCCCAGATGAGCAATATTTCCCTGGTTTTGTTTTATTTCCGTTGTTTTTCCCCCCTTTCTATTATGTTGTGTCTACAAACACTTCATTCTTCCCCTTCTTTCTTTAGGCATAGCCTGACAAAGTTTCTTTGGTGCTTTCACCACATGAATAATGTCCTTCTTCAGTGGATGTAAACTCATTTTTTTGTAATTATTATTGCACTGGGATTTTTTGAGAGCTTGAGGTCGGTGAGTGCTTTTGATTACTGAGAGATAAGCAGCAGCAAGTCAATTGGAAGCAAAGCTTCCTTGTGTGCAGTCAGAGGAAACTCTATCCTTGGATTTTCTTGCAACGCTTTTTTTTTTTTTCCTCGAGTTCCTGTAGGTATTTGACATTTCTCTGCAGGATACAGTTCTAGCACTTTTCCCCTGAAACTCAGGTATTTATTTTCCTTCCCTCTGCCCACCCCCTCCCCCCAACTTTCTCCTGTGTTTCACTTTTCCTGAAGGACTCTCTCATTCACATGCATTCCCCTTTGCATCCCTCCTTCTTCCAGAAGATCATGAAGGGTTTCCCCCCCTCTCCTTCCCACTTCTTTTGCACCGCTGACTGCACATTGCACTTTTCCTCCAGGTTCTCATGTGCATCCACAGCTCCTGTCAGATTACCCCTGCGCCGGACTCCTCTCCCCAGTAGTTTGTGTGTGTGACCATCCAATTGCTCATGGTGCGTGCTTATTCCTCTTTGCTAAGGGCATCTCCATGTGAGATGTCCTCTGAGTCAGCTCTTCGTGTTGCGATCCCAGTGTGGCTCGGGGACTTGACGTAAGTGCTTGCTCCCTGTGCTGCGTGTGGCTTAGCAAGGAGTTGAAGGCACTTACGCATTTGTGGTGGTACCTGTTTAAAGTGGTAGACTCTGATTTATGGATTATTTTTCTTTTTTTTTTTCCAAAGGATGGAGCCTCCATAGCCCCTGCAGCCTGGACGTGTTTCTGTGCTGGTTAGGTCGCCACTTGTGCTCAGCAAAGCCTTGAGCCTTCTCTAAATGATGCTGATGGCATGTACCTGAAGCTCACACCAGCAGCGTAGACCTGGGCCTCTGCCCAGGTTATGGAATGGCGGTAGAGACACAGAAGTGCCAACACAGTGGGGAAGAATTCTTCTAGTTGCATTTAAGGTGAAAGTTGCTTTTGAGCAGCCGAGAGACCAATTCAGAGCTTCTCTAACAGGCACAAGGCTTCTGGCATTTTTACAGTCTTTCTACACAAGCCTACGGGTGCAAAGCTACACAAACTTAGCTCTTTGATATTCATCCCAGGTTTCTTTTCAGCTAGCTTTTCTTTTTACCGCATTCTTGAAGGCACAAGTTAAACAGCTGCAGTTTGGTATCCTCCCACCACAACTACCTTGGGCTCGTCCCAAAAAGAGAGCAGGAATGAGTTTCTTCGTAAAAACTTCAGAACTTCGGAAACCAGTTTTGCTGTGAGCTGAGAACCACTCAGGTCCAGGTTTATCTTGGTCCTTGAAGGCATGTGCGGTACCCTGACTGGGAGCTGAGTCTTCCTGGGCTGCCACGTAGTCACCTGGAGGAGGCTGGTCCCTCCTGAAGGTGGTTGAATCCTCCGTGTGAAGAGCATGGAAGGCTGGATCCTGGCTCCTACCCTCCCTTTCTTCTCCAGCCCCTGCTGGAGCAGTGTCCACTTTGCATCATGTCATGGATATCTTGTGACAGAAATAAGGCAGAGGTTTTTTTTCTAGCTCGGTGCTCTGCTGGAGTCAGCTGATGCCCGTCCCTCACTGTCTGTCTGCTCCCAAAGAATTGTGACTTTTTTTTTTTTTCATGTACTCAAGTATTCTGAAAGAAGCAAATTTCTCACAGTGAAGGGATGGGCTGGGGAAATCTAAAAAGGCTTTTACTGCTTAAAGTGGAGTGCCAAATGAGGAAGGCTCGCTGCATTTGATTAGCTGCTATATGAACAGGGCTTGTGGAGGCTGTCCATGTCCAGGACAGGTTTTCTTTTGCAGCAGTCACTCCCACAGCTGGGTATTGACAGCCCTCTGTGACATTTCCTTGTCTGTGCTGTGCCTCTCTTTTCAAACCGTGACAAACTATTCCCAGTGCTGGTCTTGGGGTTGAGGAGACGCTGCAGGGAAGGAACTGGGGAATCAACTGGGACCAGTGCTGGGAAGGTGCAGGTCCATCTGCAGGTCCCACAGTCCCCACCACCAAGCCGTGGGAGGGGGCAGATGCCATTCCTGACGCCTTGTGGAGGCTTGGCCAAGTCAATGCATGCTCATTGTGTTTCGAAAGCACCGTGGCCTCCTGGTTAACAGAGATGTGCTGGAGATGTGACGCGCTGGCATGTGCACCCAGAGCTGCAGACCTCTGTAGTGGTTGTGTCTTCGTTTGCAGAGGTTTTGTGATGCACAGACATGTTAGTCCTTCATGCATACGCTCACATTCCTCCAGCATCAACTTCTGCATGCAGCTCTCCTTCTCCCCTCCTCCCACGCATGCCTCACCACAGATACGTTCTTATTTACCTCCAGCTTTTTCATCTTCAGTCCCTTTTCCACACACACGCACACCCAGCTAGCCCCCTGAGGTCAGATCGAACTCTTCACATACTTCTTTCCCAGACGGGCTTCTCGGTGCCCACGTTCCCCTGCACAGTCAGTGGGACTGCGTGATGGACTCATCTTGAGTTCATATGAATGGAAGGAGGGGTTTCACTTGGTGCCCTCAGCTTGTCATTTTTTTCTTTTTCTGAGGGCACTCAAATTTGTGAAAGTTGGTTTCTGACCACTTTCCACTTGTGTGCCTTCTCTGGTGTATAATGATTGGTAAACTTGCTGGCCAAGCCCTCTTTGGGAGCCCCTCAGGGGTCTTTTTCTTCTGTCCAGAGAACAATTTGAACAAAACTTTTTTTAATATTGTATCTCAAAGATTTCTGTTCTTGCATCAAATTTGATCAAAATTGGTCAAAATATACCAAAAAACATTGAGGAGAGGACTATGCAGGCAGGCAAGGAGTTTGCGCATTCACATATGCACAAACACAGTGTGATCACATTAGCTTTGTTTCCTTAGGAAACGAGGCTAAAAACATCCAAAGTAAACATGCATTGTTTTGGTTTTTTAACTCTGAAACTTGTCCAGCTCTTGAACCTTAAAATGATTCTATTTGATACGCGACCCTTGAGGACAACTCCAGTTAGCTATGTTTTCATAAGAGCTTTATCTTTCATTTCTTGCCATGACCTCTAATGTGAATTAGACCAGTGGCTGTTGGCTTCTTCCTTTCAGGACATGAAGTGCTCTTTCTACACTGTGATTATATGAACTTCAGGCAGTTGTTATCAGAAGAGGGATTGTCAAGCCATGGTGCACATACCAGTAGCAGAACACTGCTTCTGAGTAGGATGGTCAGCCTGGAAAAAACTCTACTTCTCCAGGGTAGTATCAAGCAAAACACTTTTTTAGTATTTTCTTTTTTCTTTTTTTTTTTTTTTGCTGGAGCTATGGGCTAGCAGTGAAAGGAACAGTGGCAAGGCTAAAATGTCTCACTACAGAAATGACGTTGCGTATTCGAGATGTGGTTTGGACTGTGGCCACTGTGGAAAACATCATTGCTGAAGATGAGGACACGGTCGCTCAAGATGGACAGTAAACTGCAGCTGTGTTTGCAGAACGAATGGTGTCTCGTACTATTGTACATTAGTGACTACTGCTGGCAGGTCCTGTATGAAGGCATCAGGAAAGCCTGTCCTCCTACAAGAAGTTCACGAGCTCTGTAGAAATAAAAGGAGGAGAAACAAAACCGTACTGTCTCTTAGTACACTATGTGAAATATACTAATAAGATTAAGTGACTCACTCAAGGAACCTGTCACAGGCCAGGGTAACATTTAGACTTTTTTTCACTGATCTGTGATTGCTTCACCGTGACCCAACTGAGCCTCCCAGGTGATGGCCTGATCCTCAAACTTAGAGTGCACACACCTTCTGGAAGCCAGTTCTCTTCTACTTGTCATTGAAAATGGTGAATATGTTTCAACATTATTAACTCTCTGCATCTTCACTGCTAGCTTAAAACTAAAATTAATTTCAAAGAAGAGTTAGAGCCTGATGCAAAAATGAAAGGGGTGGAGTTTTGGGGCCAGAGTGCAATCAGTCGATCTAGATGCCTTTAATAGTCCCTTCTGGTCAGTAAACTCTAAAAAGCGGTTAGAGTCAAATCAGGAATATTTACTGGAGGACTCGTTATCTTCTCATCAGTTTCTCATGGCTCCCTGTCTCACCAGGGTGGCAAGGTTTGTAGAGAGAGATGGTATCTTTTATTGACACCGGTGTTACAACAACTCCACCACTATAAACCTGGGTGGTTCATTGAGGAATCTCAGCACTTTGCGGCATCGTAACTTTGTGTGAGCTGGTCTCCGTCCGCAGGGCTGAAAGATGAGAATCGTCCCAGAGGATATTTGCAGGTAATTTTGCCTTTCCCAATGCTCTTGGGAGGAATGCAGTGGCACAAGCAAATGAACCAGAGGCCACAGCCCCGTTCTTCTCACTGAAGGCTCTGTCTGACCAGGAGAGGGCTGAGCAGTAGGTGCTAGGATGTGTCACCACCCATCATGCCCTTTCTTCACTGCGGGTCAATGTCGCTGGTTCCCCACCTGGTGCTTCTGTGAAAAGGCACTTCTGTAATGCACTTGGCAAGCGTTTCTCAGGAGGATACATAGGAAATAGTTTCCTCATACCTTTAAGGTAGAGCCTACAGTGTAATTTCTAAACGGACTTTTTTTTTCAGTAATCTCTCCTGCAGACCAGTGTATTCTGAAATATTGTGCTGGCTTGGGTAGCTTCACCTAAATTTTACCTGCTCTATTTCCAGGTGGGTAATTGGATGAAAACTCACCATTAAGACAAAGAAAAATATAGCTGAGGCAGATGTTTTTCCACTGGGGAGCAGCAGCACCAACAGGGGCTTGATCAGCCCTCATTTCTGCCTCCCACCAAAGTCTTTTCAGCTGCAGCCAGTCCCTACGTCAGTACCCTGTGTAATCTGTGTTAGCAGGGAGCTTGAAGGCACTCGTTTTGTTGCATCTTTCACTGGGAACTGATGGTACTGGGTTGACGTTGTGTTTTACTTCTTACAGCCCACGTATGTGCAGGTTAGATGGGGATAATTAATTTGTCTTGCCTGTTTTCTGACATTGTGTTCACCAGCACTCAGCTGAGTACTCTTCCCAAAGATACCCTCTCGCTTTCCATGGGATACTTTTCTTCAATAATTTATGTAATGATTAAGATGAATCCCCTCCAGCTTTTTGTCTCTCTTGTCCTAATCCCATTGCATTACTTGTAATTATATTCCTGATTTGAGGAACAGGCTGGGGGGAAAGCCTGTTTCCTTCTGCGACTACATCACAGCGATAGCAAGAGGAACTGGGAAGAGCGTGGTGGGGAGGGATCAGTCTGCTGCCAGCCTCACCTCTGTGCCTGGGAAGATCATGGAACAGATCCTCCTAGAAGATATGCTAAGGCACATGGAGGCCAGGGAGGTGATTCGAGACAGCCAGCATGGCTTCACCAAGGGCAAGTCCTGCCTGACCAACCTAGTGGCTTTCTATGATGGTGTAACAACAAGAGTG
>Ga0181612_112690_pt1 | contig 10315 bp, 12 predicted proteins | sample HoacroProtozoa21_FD_119630 | JGI IMG/M metagenome (GOLD analysis project Ga0181612, IMG submission 119630) | Hoatzin crop microbial communities from Cojedes, Venezuel. Combined Assembly of Gp0051906, Gp0051904, Gp0051908 | reverse complement strand
TGGAGAAGAACGTTCGATCGGGTGTAACCCCCGAATCCTTGAAATGCGATAAAGGCATCAGGATCGCTCATAATGAAACGAACTTCGGTTCGCAGGCTAAACAAAAGTCTGACCTTTTTATCTTCAAGAATGGTGAAACTCCATTCAACCAAATAACGTAACCCAAAGTGGGTACGAATTTTAAGGAGGTATCTTTATGAGAAACAACAACATGAACGTAGTGGAAATGGTACTTAGTCAGGCAGCAACTGGCCGCGACGTAATCGGCACCCTGGTAACGGTGGTTCCTGACAATAAGCAGTTTTCTGTAACCGCCATTGATGCGGAGCAGGAGACGGTTACTGTTACCGAACTTTTACCTGATGATTCCGCAGCCGTGGCTGAGGTAATCACCCTTTCTGGTGCGAATGCACGGATTGCGCATTACGTAAGAAACCCCCACGAAAAGCCCGTTCCTGACGTGGATCTTTTAAGACGGGGTGGGAAGAACTACCTGGTAATCGATGGCGAGAAGGAGATCTTCTGTGGCCAGATTAAGGTCGCAAAGGTACTTGGTGCCATCAAGGGTCTGGTGTTAATGCTTGCAGAGGGAGCAAACGATACGTTCGATTATGTCGTATACGATGTACAGAACGATGAATTTCGTACCGAAATCAGCGGCTTTACCGCAAGCGAAGACGTTCGGCTCTTTAATTTCGGCTACGAAGGAGCGCTCATTAACGACCGCTTAATTGTGGGAGAGGAAGAAAAGGACGAAAACGGTAGCCCGATTGGCTTTGTTGATAAGCTTAAGTACAATAATCTGTATAAGGTTTCCCGCGACGGCTCCTTAACGCTTTGCACCTCTTTTGATGATGAGTACGACGATTATGAGGACGTGGAGTTTTCCGTACCTTTAATCGATGATATGTACATCGTTGAGCAGGCAGGTCGCCGTGATTTAGTCATCGTTTCTACGGAAGGCGTAAATGAGTATGCTGAAATCGAGCCGCTTTCTAAGCCCGAACTTAATCTTTATCGCTACGAAGACTATGGCGTTTCTACTCATGTAGCGACGTATAGTGTTCTTGATAAGAACGCTAAGGTTTACCTTGGCGGTGCTACGGGATACGCGCCTGTAATTACGGTAAAGGATAAGGACACCATTTACGTCACCACGAACCGTGGAACTTTGGTGATTGATGATCCTGAGGTTGTAGAAACCTTAGACGGTTTCAACATCTTTGACGGCGTGTACTCTTACACCACTGAAAACGGTGAAAGCGGCGCCAAGTGGTATTACTCCAATAAGGCCCGTGAAGAGAAGTGCTTTATCTCCGTAAACACTGACCGTGGAACCTTAATTTCCATCGCTTAAACCAAAAAAAAGAGAGGCCCCTTGTGGGTCTCTTTTTTTTGTGCGCCTTAAAACATCGCCCATATTTAAGGCATCAAATTATTTTAGACCCAAGAAAGGAGACTATAATTATGGGCACAGGTATTTATTCAAGCGTAAAAGCAACAGAGGCTGGTTTAGGTGAAGTGGGAATGATAAACTCCCGCGCGAAGTTAGAGCGCGCCAAAAAACGAAACCGAAACGTTTCGGAGCGAAAAGGGCACGTAAAAAAGAGCGCCAAAAGAAACCGCCCCTTAGGCTGGGACGACTTTGATGACGAAGATTACATGTTCTAAAGGCAAAAAGAGACTCTTTATGGGTCTCTTTTTTGTTTGCCCATATTTAAGTACGTAAACTTTAATGCCAAATTAAGAAAGGAGATTAAAACTATGGCAAAAAGAACAGCTACAAAGGAAATGAAGGAACAGTGGTTAAGTCAGATTTTATCCCACTTCTTGCACATCACGTTTACCGATGCTGCAACAAAGGAAATGGGAGAGCGTATCGCGGGCAAATGCTTAGGACGGGGCTATAACATCGACGTTAATATGCTTCCTGTTTTAACGTTCAACGCCTTCGATATGGACTTACTTCATAAGTTCTATCAGGATTTAGACTACGCAGTACAGCCTACGGTTGTAGACGTAAATCCGATCCGACAGGTAGACAAGGTAATGCCGCTTGTTACTGGCGAAAACCAGATTGACGGCTTAAATTACCAGATTCCCGTATCTATGGATATGGGTGTAAAAGGGGCACAAGGAGCGCTTCCTATTGCTTTCGCGGCGTTCAACTTAATTAAGGAAGAGGGCCTTACTAACGGCTCTGAACTTAGAAACGCAATGATTAAGGCGGGATACGGCAAGAAAATCAGTGATGACAGTGCCTACGATGCGCTTTTTAACGTATTTAACGAATACGAAAGCATCTTAAAGGCTGAGGGTCTTATTACCTTTGCCGATCAGGAGCCCATTGGTATTTCCCTTTTGGATATGCACCCTGACTACTTAAATGGTCTCGGTTTCTGGCACGTAGTAATCGATGAGTTTCAGGACTCTAATGATTACAATATGGAGTTTGTTCGCAGACTTCAGGCGTGTCGCGACATCCATGGCGGTACCATTAAATCGATTCTTGTAATCGGAGATTCCGATCAGTCCATTTATGCGTTTCGTAACGCCGTAGTGGACAACTTCAACAACTTCGAGGCAAAGATTCACGAAAAGGCAGAATTTGCTTCAGACCCGATTGATCATTTCAATCTGGTAAACAATTATCGTTCCTCTTCAAACATCTTAGAGCCCTCCAATAAGTTCGTTGAAAACAATGAGTACCGTATTCAGAAGCGGCTTATTGCAGCAAACGGCCCTGGAGAAGCCGTAACCTTTAAAGGTTTCGCAAATTGGGAAGACGAGCTTTCTTACTGCATTGAAGAGGCCAAAAAGGCTCGTGAAGATCACCCCGATTGGACGATTTGCTTTATGACCCGAAACAAGAAAAACCTGGCAAACGTCTCTCAGGCTCTTTCCAAGGCGAATCAGACCTGGGTTATGAAGGCGCCTATGAAGTTATCCGAAAACACGCGCGTTATTGCAGCAACGAACCTGTTCGAATGCTTTGATGACGACTCTACGCAGGGTATTTTTGATTACCTTACGGTTGTATCGGATAATACGTTTAAGGGTTTGTCTGAAGAGAAGCAGTCTGAAATGATTGCCGACTTGCGCCGCGAAATTACGGCCCTTAAATCAAAGAGCGCCTATACCCAGCGCCAGAAGATGCACGAGCTTTTAGACTCCTTAGATAAGGACGATGAACTTTACATCAACTGGAAGGAAATGATTTACCAGGAGGCTTTAATCGGCTGCCAGAAGGAGGGTTCCATCAACAACGAGCCTTATTGGATTTTCGAGTCGATTCGGAAGTTTAAGCTCTATGGAAGCCGCGTAGAAATGAAGATGACAAAGGATTATGTATCCGATTTTATCTTAACTACGGCACATTCTTCTAAGGGGCTTGAATATGACTGCGTGTTCGTCCTTATGGATGACTTCGATTCCTTTATGTACCACAAGGGTAAGGCCGATTTTGAGCGGGAAGAGGAGCGGAGACTGATCTTCGTGGCCATGACCCGTGCGAAAAAGAAGCTTTACTGCACTGGCTCTTACGTCTGCTACAAAAACGACTTCGACGGAGAAGTGTTTAATCAGTTCTTACAGGAGTTATATGTAGCCCGCGACGGTGATTCCAAGGTTTGGGAAGGCGAATGCTTAGCGTATCGTCAGAACAAGCAGATTGAGCTTGCAAATCGGCGCCGTTTAAATAACGAAAAGGCTAAAAAGCGCCGCGCAGATAAAAAGGCTCAGATTATGGATCAGGTAATGAAGGGACAGTTAAAGTTCAATGTTTAAAATGAAAAGCGGTCACCATGGTAGTGGCCGCTTTTTTTTGTGTCGTTTTTTTTGGAACATATTTATAGTATAAACCATTTTTTTTATAAAGAAAGGAGTGCAATTATGAAGATTACACTAAAAAAAGAAGCAAAGAAGGTTTTGCGTAAGGCGTTTTTCACACCCTTTGTTGGCGTGGGAATTGTTGGCGCTTTAATTGGCCGTGGCGCACATGAAGGTGCCGTTATGGATGCCGCAAGACACACTACACCCTTACTTGGTGAATGGAACCAGTTAGAGGCCGTTCTTACCATCGTGGGAACCAGTACATTCTTTGGCATCGCTTCCCTTCTTATCTTCGCAGTTTATCTGCACGTTGCAGGCGAACTTGTAAAGTAAGTCTTCACTTTGTAACAAGAAAAAAAGAGCCCGTGGTAGGCTCTTTTTTTTGCGCTAATAACAAAGTACCACAACGTCTTTCCCCCAGGTAAGTTTCGATGCACTATTTAAGTTCATAGACTTTTTTACCTGATAAAGCGCGTTGCTTTTAGCTTTTGCTTCGGATACGGCATAGGTTTCCTTTTCTACGGTTCCAATGCAGCGCCCAAAGCACATTACGGAACCCCGAATCTGGTATCTGTTCATTTGTTTCTCCTTTCTATACATATTGGTGCGTCTCTATGCCTTAAATATGGAAAGAAGAGGAAAGAGCGAAGCAGATACCCATATAAACTTAGCGGTAAAATTATAGTTTTATGGACAACTATTTTATTTTGACCTATAATAAAGAAAACCAATGAATCGAGGCGTTTATGAGCACTGATTTAACAAAGAAAATCGTCGAACTTTCAAATGAGATCCCTGTAATTTCATCGTTTTTAATTAACACGTCTACAGAGCGGGAAATCTCGACACGATTTATGTACGCAGAAGAATTAAAACTGTTCTTTTTGTACTTAATTTCATATAGTCCCATGTTTTGCGATAAAAGGTTACAGGACATCACTGAAAAAGACCTTGCCTTGGTTACCTCTGAAGACGTATCGCTTTATTTGTCGCTGTCTTTAGATCACGGCCTAAAGGAGCGCACCGTGGCCCGAAAACGGGCATCTATTTCATCGTTTTTCCGATATATGTGCGACAATAAAAAGGTACCTTCTAACCCCGTTTCTGCGGCTTCCAGAGTAAAGATTCATAGTTCTGACCAGGTGGTTCATTTAACGCTTGAAGAGCAAATCCGCTTTATTGAAGCTGTATTTTCTGGGGACGATTTAGACGAACGGAAAAAGGTATACCATAAAAAGTACGCATTTCGAGATAAGGCAATCGTTGTAATGCTCCTTGATACAGGAATGCGAAACTCAGAGCTTCGCGGAATTGACATAAAAGACGTAGACTTTGAAGATTGCAGCGTTTTAATTAAACGAAAAGGTGGCTCCTTTCAAACGCTTTATTTTTCAGACTATACAAAGGATGCGCTTTTAGAATATTTAAACGACCGAAATGAAAAGCACATTTCCTGCGACAAAGATATGCCACTTTTTGTAACCTTAAAGGGCTCTCGTCTGTCTTCGGACGCATTACAGCGACTCATTAAAAAGTACGCCCTCTCTTCTATTCCTGGAAAGGGGCAACTGATTACGCCACATAAAATGCGCTCTTCTTCTGCCATGGGGTTTTACGCGGAAACAAAGGACATTTTGGCACTGCAGCGAAAGTTAGGCCACGCATCACTTCAGGCCACGAATATTTACGCAAAGGCTACGAACGAACAAATGAAGGAACAGAGAAACGTATTTAAAAACCGTTTAAGCGATCTATAACGTTTATAATGTTTATAAGGTTTATGTTGTTGCATCAAGGAGACGCTCTTAGGGGCGCCTCTTTTTCGTTCCATGTTTAAGACGTACAAAAAAAAGCATTCAAATTAAGAAAGGAGATTATACTATGAATGAACGTACAAACAATGGAACGGGAAACTTGCTTGTAATTGATGGGTCTGCACTTTTAAACATCATCTTTTATGCGTCTATTTCGGACGTAAATAAGCAGATTAAGGACGTAGACCTCTTGGATTCGGTGATTGACGGCTATTTTCGTACGGGCCACGGCCACTATACGGAAAACGTCGGATCTTTTATCTCTATGGTCGTATCTTTAAAGACGCAGAGTAAAGCGGATTCTGTGGTGGTATGCTTTGATAAAAACTCCGATACTACGTTTCGAAAGAAAATGTATCCCGCTTATAAAGCAAACCGAACACAGCACCCCAAAGCAATTAAAGACCAGATGAACGTCCTTCACTGCATCCTTAATAATGTTGGTATTAAGTGTTTCTGGAGTGACATGTTTGAGGCAGATGACTTGGCAGGTTCCATTATATCGCACTTTAAGGACGAATATGAGAACGTATACTTTTATACGAAAGACAGAGACTGGTTTCAGCTCTTAGATAAAAACGTAAAAGGTATCATTCCCATGAAGTCTGAAGAAGAGGCCGATGGTTTTCGCTGCTACTACGCTTCGATTCCTGAAAACAATCCCCTTGTGCCTGGTGGCGCAAAGGCATGTGGTAAGAATCTGTGCGTAAATGATGATGTGTGCAAGGAATTGTTCGGCGTATATCCGAGCCAGGTGATTGATTTTAAGGCCTTAGCGGGCGATAAATCCGATAATATTCCTGGCGCGCGTGGCATTGGTGACGAAACAGCCAAGGGTCTTTTAGAACTCTTTGGAACGCTGGAAAACACCATACAAAGCGCACTCAATACGGATGAGGAGACTTTTAAGTACACTGTAAAGCCGTATATGAGGCGAAACCCCTATAACAGTTTACTTAGTGGCCAAAGCGATGCAAAGGTTTCTAAAAGTCTTGCCACCATTAAGACGGACATTCCGATTCCCTTTGAAAAGGGCACCTTGAAGTGGAGGTTAAACAAAGCGATGCTTCTTCGCGCCATTGAAGTTTATAACTTAGAAAGCGACTTAGATTGGATCGTAAAGCCCACGTTCGAAGGTTAAACGCAACAAAAAAAAAGAGTCCTATGTGGGCTCTTTTTTATTGCTCCACTCCTTTATATACGAAAGCCCGATACAAATTGCATCTGCTTCGTCGTCAGAGATAAGTGTGTGAGTGTCTAGTTTTACGTGTTTTGTTACAAACTCTATGTCTTTTTTCTTTTGTTCGGGCCGTTTTAGACGCTTTCCGTTCTCACTTTGTTCGATTCCAAGCAGCGCCCGCCATTCGGACGGATAATAGGAATCTACAAAAACCCATTTCTTCTGCGCTAAGGCGAATCCCTTAAAGAGACCGTTTAAGTAGTCGTTATATTTATGCCCCAACGCTCCGCCCTTTCCTTCATACGTCTTTTCAGAAACGATAATATCAGGTGCGTACTGTTTTAACACGCTAATTAAGTTCCTAGCCATAGAATCGATTTTTACGTCAGCGTTTTTATCGGGCGTTACCACAAAGCTTTCTTTATATGTTCCGTTTACAAAGATTGCCACACCAGAAGCAGTTGCCGACTCATCGATTGCAATTAAAACAGTGTCGCTCATGCTGCATCTCCAAACATCATTTCGGAAAATACGTTATTTACGTCACGAATAATCCGTTTCCTTGTATCCTGAGACAAATTCGAAATCTTTACATAGTCCTTTAGTAAATCGCGCCGCACTTCTTCGTCTACCCAAGGGCACTCACAAGGCAAATAAAGAGAGCCCCAGTTTTCAGACGCTTTTTGAAGTGCTCGAAAACAGCTTTGTAACTTAAAATATGCACAAGTCTTTTCGTCGTCAAAAGAGGCTCCTAAAACCGCGGTGCCAACAATGACGCTAAATACGGCGCGTTCTACTTCAAGCCAAAACACGTCTAAATTCGTAATCTTCTTTTCTGCTAAGCGCTTTACGTCCTCATAAGTTTCTACGTTAATATGTTCCATAAAATGCCTTTCTATATAAATTCAAAAAATGCGTTCGCCTTATTCGTCTTTAAACATGCAGGCACTTTTTGGAAACCCATAAAAAAAAAGAGACCGCTCTTCGCAGCCTCTCTTTTCGTTAATAGTCCCACTGAACCTCATCAGACTCGTTTGATACGGCCTTTGGCTCCGAATCTAAGGGTACCTCTGTAGGCTCCATTTTGGCCTCAATTTCCGCGGCAAGGGTGCTTGCGTCCTCTTTTGCCTCGGGCTTTAAAACGGCCGCCAAATCGCCAATTACGCCGCCAAAAAGGGCATCAATTTGGGCCTCTACTTCCTTAGAGGGGCTATCAATAACCACATAAATCCGTGAACCCTCTTTAAACGTCTTAATTGCCTGTTCTTTTGCCATAATCTTAATCTCCTTTCATAATGCTTGTTGATTTATGACACTTTAAATATGGGAATAAAAAAGAGGATACCAAGGTTTGATACCCTCTCCTTTACTTAAAACTGCAGCAAATCCGTTGCTTCTTTTGCAAGCCTACTTCTTACGCACGTTTCCGAATCAAAAGTAATCTGTGCACATAAGGGCGAATCGATAAAGCGCTGGGCCGCAAATACCAGACCGTTATTATAGCGGTCAAGGTTATGGGCATCGACCTGTCCTGGATCCCCGCAAAGCACAATCTTTGTGCCCTCTCCTGCGCGAGTAATAATGTCTCGAATTTGAGTACGGGTAGCGTTTTGTACCTCATCAACGATTAAGTAAGAATGCGTAATCGAACGACCCCGCATATATGCCAAGGGGCAAATATCCACCTTTTTTGATGCAAAAAGGTCTTCAACGGCTGCGTTAATCTGCTCTTCCTCTTCTTTGGGCTCGTAGTTTCGGAACAAATTCTCCAGGTTATCATAAAAAGGTGCAAGGAGTGGGGTCATCTTATCGTTTAAGTCACCAGGTAAGAATCCAAACTCCGCATCAGCCATAACATTGTTTCTTGAAATAAGCATTCTGTGATACATGCTATCGAAGGTGCCATCCAATCCCGCTGCCAATGAAAGAAACGTTTTCGCAGACCCAGGGGAACCCTTTAAGATCACAAGAGGAAGTTCCTGGACAGGAGCCGATAAGGCATAAAGCGCTGCAATCTGATGTTCGTTTTTGGGAGTAACTCCAAAAATGCCACCAGAAGGAAGCGAAATTGCATATAATCTTTCACTTTTATAAATGGATACAAGTTTTTCGTCACCATATTCAATGATTGCAAACTCGTTTTCGTGAAAATTATGTTCTTCTAAACAAGTGTCCTTTACAGGCACACCGCTAATCAAGCTACTCTTTAAAAGTTCCAAAAACTTGCCGCTTTTATCCGTATACTTATAGATTCCCGTATAGGTTTCCGCATCTTCTGGCACGTGGTCATTTCGGTACTCTTCTACGTTGTTAAAATGCGCTGCGGATGCGTTGATTCGCATGGAAACATCATTGGTTACTAAAATCACATGTTTGTTTTTCTGTTCCAAATAAAGTGCCGTACCGATGATGCGATTATCAGGGCGGTCGCTTTTAAAAGTGCTTGGAAGGTAATCTGTGTTATCTGACACCAAAACAAAGGTTCCTCCCGTTTCTAATGCCGTTTTATTCGTTAAGTCGTTGTTTTCTGCGTCCACACGAATGGACTCTAAAATACGAATCGCCTCTCTTGCGTTAAATCCGAGTTCACCCTTTGCAGTCTTTTTTGAGTCCAATTCCTGCAATGTAGTCTGCGTAATTACCACGTCGTTATCTTCGAACCCGAAAATAGAACGCGGATCGGAAAGCAAAATGTTTGTGTCTAAAATGTAAGTCTTTTTCAAATGGTTCCCTCCTTAGTTTAAAATGTCGTCAATGCTTGTTGCGATGTCTGTTACGATTCCGTAGTTTTTAGCCTCATTTGGAAGCATGTACCACTCTACGCGATACTTTTGGTCGTATACTTCGTTTGAAATCGAAGTTCTGCTTGTTACGTATTCTTTGGTCATCTCTTCAATCTGATTCTCAAATTCCATGCGATCTCTGGCCTTTGCCGTAGAATCCATTGCAAGCATCGACCCATCGTGCATCAAAAACTCCGCGTGTGGCATGGAAATCCGCTTATCGCCTGCTAAAAAAATTAAGAACCCCATAGATGCACAAAGGCCCTGGTTTACGGTGTAAATAGGTGTCTTAGAAGTAAGAATCGCGTCAATTAGGCCGTAGCCGTCAGAAACCACTCCACCAGGCGTATTGATGTACAAAATAATCGGCTTTCTATCTTCTACGGGAAGCCCACGGTCGATGCGATTAAAGCGCATAATGTGAAACACAATGGTCTCAAAAATGCTATCGCTTACCACATCGTTTAAATACAACCGTCGCTCCTCAATTTCCTCGATCTCAAATCGGTCAAAGTAATTGGCGCTAATGGTCATCTTTGCCTTGTCCAAATTAAATGTCTTATTTTCGTCCATCTTGTAACCCTCCTTAGTTTTATTTGAACCGTTTAGGTTCGTTATTATAAATATGCGCAAAAATCCTGGACACCTTTAATTGCAAAAAAAAAGCAGCCACCCGAAGGTGACCACTTTTTCTTGTTACTGAAGTA
>Ga0181612_176564_pt1 | contig 10316 bp, 4 predicted proteins | sample HoacroProtozoa21_FD_119630 | JGI IMG/M metagenome (GOLD analysis project Ga0181612, IMG submission 119630) | Hoatzin crop microbial communities from Cojedes, Venezuel. Combined Assembly of Gp0051906, Gp0051904, Gp0051908 | reverse complement strand
TTTCAGTTGACTACAATAGAGGACTGGGATTCAACTCAGTAATAAAGACATGTAAGTGTGGGTATCTACAGATAAGCTGGTGTCTAAGCCCATATTAAAGTCAATGTATAGTAGTTGAAGAAGTTAACAGAACTAGTCAGAGGACTAAAAGAACCCCAAAACATCTGAACTGAAAAGCTCACTGAATTCCCTGGTCTGGGAACATAGACTTCCACCTTCTTGGGCTGGGAATGTAGATTACCATCTCATGTAGACACACTGGGGACATCTATGTGAGGGTACTGTGAGGGCCTTCAGCCCTTAACGGCAGTACACCAAGGGCAGCCATGGTAGATCCTCCCTGTTCAGGGCCCTATCCCACAACACCCAGCAAGGGAGCAGGGCTGGAAGGGGCTGAGGGTTTCGACCAGTGCCAGTCCAGAGATCAGTGACTTCTTGCCAAGATCATTATGACAGGGCAGTGCCAAAGTTCAGGAGGGAGTTCATGTCCATGGACTGGAACTAGAATCAAGAAGACACATGACCAGAGCTAGGTAAGTAGCTATAGCATAGCTCGGAGATTAAGCAGAACAGACTCTACTTAAAAGTTGCTCCAAATCAAAATGAGTGAGACCCATTGGGGCTTCTTATCAATGTTCTTCAAGGGGAACCCTTGCTGACGTGTCTTCCATCTCTTTCTTCAAAATAGCTTTTATCACTTGGCTGCATCTGGGGTTTAATCCTATCCCAGATAACTGGGTTACACTCTCCCTTATTCTTGTTGTTCAGCCAACATGCAGTCAGGAATGTACAAGTCATAGCAGAAAAGGAGTACAGGCTTAGGAAATTCTAAATCTTGCTGAGGTGTTGTGGAATAGAATGATGGGATTTTGATTTAAATATATGTTATGTATTTTATACTATAATCTGCTAAGCTTTCATTCATAATAGATGGAAACCTCTCATTTTCTCTCCAAGCCAGATACAAAGCACAAACGAAAAAGAGGCACTCCAACAAACATGCACTTACGACATTTTCTGTTGCCTAGGATTTGGGTTGCTTTCCCTTTACCACTGACAAGCTCAGGCATTTATTTGAGCCGACCGGTATTTTCTTGCTGGGACAAATGATTATATGTTAAATGACGTTCTGCCTTACTTTATCCATACCTCACAAAAACTACATTTCCAAAGCAAAAAGGAAGAAATAAATAGCATATTTTCAAGTTTATCTTTAAGTATTTGCCTGAAAATCATTACAATACTATATAATGAGAGATAACAAGAATTGTTTTAAATTTTAACTGAACTGTGTCGCCCTTTCAGTTTTCTATATCTTTGTGAACTCTCTGCCTTTGATATGGGAGTAATGCAATGTGACAAGACAGCCACCAGCCATGCTAAGCGAAGCTAGCAGTTTCAAATGGTAAAGTATTCTGCAAAACACATTTAAAAATGCATGCAAAGGTTCAGGCACAATATGCCACCTTTTACAGCTTGTGATCAAACCACAGTGAGCCCAAGTGGCCTCACATCCCCATGTGATACATTGCTATATTCCCCGTAACATCTCTTCATACATCTATGTATAAGGTAGTAATGTCTTGTTCCCCAGCCATTAATAAGTAGAAGATTGCCATTTCAAGTTTTAATCTTCAAGATATTAATAATTTACGAACTTCATTTTTCTAATCCTGCAATTGGTGTCGATCCCATCTGGGACTGTGGTCATAGATGGCCTTGACAGCAGCAGGTGCATGGAACAGCAATGTGTGATAGTTGAACACAGTGCTGCAGGTGTCCAGCACAGTTGTAGGCTCTTTTTTCTTCTCAAGATAGTAGGCTCTGTGATTCCTGTTGTAGTTGTGAGACAAAGAATATAGTTTGCCCGATGCGTTCTTCTGCTGTTTCTCAAATACAGTAAAGGTTTATAGGGAAATATGGTATTGCTATTACCCTACAACACTAGCGTTCTCTACTCTGAGTGTGCTTAATAACCTTTTTCATTAGTTCTACGTAATGGATCTTGCACTTGAGTAAGGATTTAACCCTGAAATATATGCTGTAGTCTTAAATTTAAATATATGTTCTATTCAATACTGGCTTAGAATCAAAATTACGTGAACACTTCCATAAGACAAAAAGTTCTCTAGCTTGTCTTTGCTGACAGCAAAGTAATAATACTGCTATTGATATCTCTGTAAGAAAAAAATGGACTTTAAAAAAACCCATGTAGTTCAAAATTTCATATTGCTCTATATTGGCTAGATTCAAAACTTGCTGACATTAAGTGGGAAAATTCCATTCTTTCTTGAAACAAAGCTTTTCTGATTAAAATGTTTTACAGTTTAAGTTAGCAAGTTAAAAATAAACAAAAAATAAAAAAAAACCCAAACTAGAATAATTTGGCAGATCAGACTGTAATTCTTTACCTTATCAGAACACAACAGCTCAATACCGTTAGTAATAATATTCTGGTACATATTCACTTTCCTTCAATAAAAAAAAAATTGCTTTCTAAAATAAACATTAGTCCCTAAATATTTTTGTGGCAGGAACGGGAACATTTCTTCACCACTCTGTGAGTGTGTTTTTTTTTTCTTCAGAGAGTTAAACATTCATCCCACAAAATCTAGTGCAACTGAATCAATCACTCTCCAAGATCAGCATGATAGAAAACACTTTTATTCCCTGACATACTGTCACTTAACTCACAAGAATGAGTTTAGTCCGCTTTGCAAATGATTCTCCATAGAAGATCTCTTACCCAACTAAAATTAACTAGTTTTGAGGGGAAGGGTAAGGAAAAAAATAAAAAATCTATTTTCAATACTTGGAAAATAAACGCTTCAGCTGTTTCTTTTTTGCTTTCCAGTCTTTCTTGCCTGCAAAACCTACAGGAAAAAAGAAATATTTGTCTGTTACCACTAACAATTCTTTCTGCTAAAATTCATTTTTTGTGATATTATAACAACATCCAGAGAAAACAGAATGAATAAAAATTTCAGAAAAAAAATAATTATAGCTTCACAAACCTATGTCCATGAAGATGCAGTATTTATGCAAATCAATGAATGTGTAGGAACTATCATTAAAATAAAATAAAAAACATATAAACATAAAAAATCACAACTCTTAGAAATCAAGCCAGCAAGATTGCTATGTATCCTTTTAGTTCCTCTGAAATACACAGCCTGTGTGCATGTAAAAAAATGTATTTTCTTGATAGCTGACTTTCTTATGTTATTATGTGTTTTTTACCAAATCATTATTACTGATGCTACAAAAGGCTTGTTTTTGTTTGTATGTGTGTCTGTGCTAGGGAGTTTACCTTTAGACCTCAGGTTGTGAAAAACTTAGAAGCATGGCTGATGATTTAAGCATTTCTTGCAGTGAAGTAACCCCTTATTGTGCTCAGAGATGAAGAAGTGGTGTGCTTCTTCAGGTAAGAAGAATCAGCAGAAAAAAAAAATATGCAAAAGTTAATTTCATGTTGCTTTCCCTACTCTGAGTAGTAAAGGGTAAAAGAGTGAAATAGACAATGCAAAAATGTTTCTAAGTAAATTTATTTTCCTTTTTCTATGCAAGCTCATTATTATTTACCTTATCTTCTCAAAAGGTTCCTTGAAAGAGATGTATTACACACATGTTTTGGAAAATAAACTTTGTATAGCTGCACGTATCTCAGAATGTGTGTTCTGAGACGGTTTACTGAAAAAATAGCAGTAGTTTTCATAGGGTCTTAGCCTTCATTTTTAGACATTTATAGAATAACTTACTTTTAGCATATGTCTACTTTGTGTAAGAGTCTGAGTTTGATTATTCTACTCCTACATCTTCATTGATGAAGTCATACAGCATTATAAGCAAGACAATCTAAGCTACAGAAAAAAATCCACTGAAGCACATTTGATTCAGAATGTGTTGTTTAGAAAGCTGAGCGAGTAAAAGTTGGAGAGTAAAACCTCAAACTTCTACTAGTAGAGATTTCAACAGGGAAAAGAAAAAAAGATAAATTAAACCTTAAATGATGGTCAAGAAGCTTCAACCTGAATGTATGTAAAGATATTCAATAATTGTGAGAGCAGGAGGCTTGAAGAAACAAGTATGAATGATTTCTGTTAGAAATGGCACATTGAGAGTGTGCTATGCACATGCTGTCTGAAATTCTGAATCAAATGTAACTAGTACTTTTACATTTAATCCTTCATGCAAACTACTGGGACAGAGGTTGATTTAGACGGATTTATTACTTAAACTTTATATGAATGTACACTGTCTCAAAAGTGGAAACAATTGACTAATCAGTCAGGAAAAATCTATTTAAAATTGGACTGTGACATTTAGCTGCTCTTTTAGAAGTAAGTTGAAACACACTTTGCTGATGTAAGACCACAACAAAACTGTGCTCCTGTAAATTCTACATCATTGGGGCCACAGTCTGTATGTGGGTTATTTTGAAATTGCTACATGACTAATCAGAAGTAGAAATTGGTTAGGCCTTGAAAGGTCAAAAAAATTTAGGGTGAAATTCCCATTCTCTTCATTCAGAAGAAAGCCAGGACATATCCTTAACTCTGCAGGTTTCTGGCTTAGTTTTCTCTTTTAGTCCAATTATTTTCCAAGGGGAGTTTGGCACATTGGAAAACCCCAATCAGAAAGGGATGTAATCATTTAGCACTCCATTTAGATACTGCAAGACACTCCCACTCGGTCGATAATCCGCCTGAAAAGCAGAAAGCAATATCTGTGAAAAAGGAATACTAACTATGAAACAAAGTGAAAATATATGAAACCCATACTATAGAAATCCTTATAAGCATAGCTCAAACTGAATGCTTTATTTTTGGTTATGAGTCTAACCCTGTAATCCTTTTTCTAGAACACATGTCACTATCTCTAGGTGGAGGATAGCGACAGAAATGAGAAACAGTGTTTAGGATACAAAAAAGACAAGAAGGGATTGGAAATCATACTCTGTAAGAAATTTATTGTATGGACTTAGAACTAACTTATTGAAGACACTGGGGTACTACAACATCCAGATTTGACCCTTTAATATCCAATGCTGAGGTACAGAGCCGGTAACCCAGAGGATGTCTACAGCCTGACAAAATAATAATAATTTTCTCCCAGGGTATTTCTTTCCTCAGGAGAGGTAGATAGTTCTAGTATCAAGTATCTTACTCCCAGTTCCCTTGCATATAGCCTCACCTGAACTGTAGAAGAGAACTGAGAACCTCCCAAAAAAATGACAGCCATCAGCAATTTGCACTGTCTGTGCCCTGTCTGGTTCTGATGACTGCCTGGGTGGACAAAACTGGGCTGGTCAATCAGTCTGTTAGTCACAGTGACAATCTGAAGGTTTCCAGAGTGATTTTCTGCATGTAAGCAGTGATATCCCTGAATCTCTAAGAAAAGTTTGACACTAGTCAGATATGGAGTTCTTACTACCGGTAAACATGGAGGGTCCAGTCAAGTGGCTGGGGAAGGACAGTAACATTCACCCTTGGAGAATGGTTGGAGAGAGGTGTCCCCCTCCCCATAGATACAGGGGTTTCATTAATTCAAGAGAACCTGAACTGGCAAGTCACACAGTCTTACTTGAAAATGCACAAAGATAGTACATATGCCTCAGCTGTGCTATCTGACAATACCAGTTTGTGATGAGAAATGGTATCATTTATTAGATCAGGTGATAGGGTTACTGAAAAAAACAAACCAAAACAAAACAAAAAGAGTGGGAAGACATACTTTTTAACCTTCAGACTTTTCTTCATGCCTCCTAATAAAAATAAAGGAACTAAAATGGAGATCTTCAGAATATCATTGAGTGAACCTCTCAAGAGAGTCAGATGTTAAATGTGGGAACTTAATTTGGGTGCTCAACCTCATGTGTCTATTTGAAAGTAGGAACTCTTTCAGTTAGACCTCAATCCTTGGCCTTAGAGCCACAAGAGCTGCCCAGACCTCAAGGCCACATTAGCTGACGAAATAATCTATATTCATCTTTCACACATCAACACACAATAAAAGGAACTGAATATTTTACAGGGACTGGATGTTCACTGGCCTTTTAAAAAGAACTTAAAATTAGGTTGTGCTGAGGAGGGACAGAAGCCTGCCTGGGATGGAAGTGCTTTTGACGTATTTTGGCTTTTGGTTGCTCTATTGCCTGTCACTATGTTTTGAGTTATGACCCTTTTTTTTTTGACTCACAAATTTTAAAAAGTGAAAAATCATTAAATGCTCATATAGGATTTAATTCAAAATAAAAAGAAGTATAAATACTACATAGCTTCTATTAATTTTACAAATACAAAACTTTCAGCATTTCTCATGAGTACGACTCAAAATATACAGCATGTTATTCAAATAACTACTAAGCAGAAAAAAACCCAATGTATGTTCTATACAAAACAAAGGATGAAGATTTAAACATTTAGTTTTACATTTTTTTTATTTACTTACTGTGACCAGGTATTAATAATGATAAAATAAGAGAATAAATATGCCATGGTTTTCAGTGTGTATACGTATATGTGTGTGTGTGCATATGCTGGGATTTTTTAATGGTCTGCTGCTTTTTAATTTGGAAAAACATTTTTTTTTTAATTTTCACAAGAAATTGAGAGTTTCTATTAAACTAAACACACGGGTCAGAAGTTTTTTTAAAAATACTAATGTCTTTAATGATTAATTTTGAGCAGGAATTTTAATTAAAACTGAAAATAAAAAATGCACTGTGTCAAGATTGAACAATAGCATAAGCAATTTTGAGAGTTATTGTTTTCTACTTAAGAATGCCTAAACAAGGAAAGAGAAAATATTCTTTATGCTTTTATAGTGAACCAGAAAGTTTGTTTCCTTTAAATTTTGAACAACACAAATTGACACTGCTTGGGATTTTTTCGCATATATCTTTATGTCAATATTATGCTTTAATTGCAGCTATTGCTTACATCCAGACAAAATGTTCATACTTTCCACATAGTGGTTTCAAATTACATAACCTGAAAATAGTATGGTTATAAAAATGCAGAAATGACAAAGTTGTTCATAAGTAAAAGATTTTAAGACTAGCAAGTCTTTTCCCTTCTATGACTGAGGGGAGAAGCTTAAGCACTACTTGAAAATAAGTAACATTATCATTACAGAAAATGGGAAAATGGGAAATTATGTAGTTGATGGTGGGAAATATGGACACAAGTTGCCATTGAAAACAAGCATTAATATATGTAGCTAAGAGCATTTCCAGTAACACTGTAGAAGCTATAGATCATGCATTTGACCAACATTATTCTTGAGTCAGCATGCAAAAAAAGCATATGAAAACCCTGGTCTTCCTTTAAGATAGCTGTTCAAGAAATTATATATAAGTTATAGTGACACGGGGGAAAGACAACAGCAGGAAACGAGGCACTGATAAACTGAATTTGCTAACTGGACCAAGTAAGGAATAAGCTGTGTCAGGGCAAGATCTGCACATGTGCGAACACACACACAGACACACAGATACACACACACACACTTGGAGTTCCCTGAGACCTTCTCCCATCCTCAGTGTAGAATGCCAGCACAGTGGAGCCAGCCAGGGGAAAGGCAACTCTTGCTCTCAACAGCCTCAGGGTCAGCCTCTGAGCATCACTTGGGCACCAATGTGTAGCCCTTCTCCCTGGTACTCTGCCTCCATGTGCTGTCAAATGGCCTCATAACAATGTCCTCCTCATGTCCCTTAGTGGGGTTGTTATAGTTAAATATTGGCATGTGCTGCCACGATTGGTCACACTGTGCTTTTCTGGCAGTTTCAGGTGTTGCTCTGCTGTCACTTGTTGACCGCTCACCCATCCACAGGCTCATAGCACTCATATCTCCTTGTATTGCTACTGGCCACAGCTCATTGTACTCAGTCACTCACCTCCCAGTCAAGGCAAGGCTGTGATGGTTCCATGACACAGGGTATAATGAGGGCAGCAATTGCAGAGAAGAAATTGACAGAAATGTAGAGTCATTGATGAACTAGATAGTTTGCTCTTTTTGGTTGTTTTTTTATTCAAACATGGTAAAAAATCTGGTCGGGAAGGTAAGGTTGGTTTATTTATTTTGCACTAAGTTCATGGTTTAACGTGTAAGAAAGTGACCTAATTTTAGCCTGCGTATCTGTAGGGTACTGAACTTGGATGAGTAAAAACTACAACACAAAAAGTTAAGCACCTCTGTGAAAGCACAAAAAAGGGTATATGCTTGGGTAACCTCACAAACCTACTTTAACTCCAGAGTAGATTTTGGGACAGAACACTTCATAAGTAAAACCAACAGAAGTGGGAGTGGAGAAAACCAGAACTAATGCTGCGGTATTTTACTTTGAGACTATGTCTGTGCTTGCACACTGAAGGCAGTTTGGGCACAGTCGCAGGCACTGGCACCACGTTAGCCCTACTGTTTATTTGTCAGAAAGCTTCTTGCTGTTTCTGACTGTGCTCAACCGCTCTCTCCCACACAATGCAGGGTGAGTGCAGGGTGAGGGAAAGTACATACCAGAGGTTACTCAGTCTAGGTAATATAGATAAGGCCTCCCTGCTTTCTGAGAGGATGAGTTTAGCTCAAGAAATGTGCAGATTGCCCTTTCACCTGCCACAGAAATGAGCTTGGGTGACTATGAACCTAGGCACAGCCTGAACAACCATTCACAGCCCAGGCCTGGAAACAGCTTTCTGTTTGGGTTTGAGGGTTTTCTGGAAGCAATTTACAAAAGGAAAGAAATAAACTACCAAAAACCAACAACAGCAGAAGCAAACCCTTAAGTCATCATAACAAACTTGTCAGGTAAATCTAATTCCAAATTAATCTGAGGAATGGTTTTGACTTCTATTTTGGCCTGTGGATAGTTTTCACTTCAGAATACAAGGCAGGATTCAGCTACCTTACACATAGACATCCACTTTAATTTCAGAAGAACCTTCGTCTCCTATGGATGCTGTGTCTTCTTTTCTCGTGCTATAGGGCCCTTTTGATACTTAATGTGTCCAAAGTTGCACTGGAGCCTACGTGGAAGCAACCAAATCTAGCCTGCTTGCCCAGCTGTTTATGCAGCAGCATTTCTCAAAATGCACACACAATCAGTCTGCACTTGTTTTCTCTGTATCTCTGAGTGCAATGCAAGATATTACACCTCCTCCTCACGGATTTCTGCTTAAAAACCTGCCTCCACTGGCTCCATCCCGCTGAATATCAGTAGGAAGAGCTGGGTCCCTCCCATTTTCTCTTCCAGCACCCACTGATTTTCTCTATAGGTTCCTAGGGTCGTCTCCTAGACCACTCACTGCTCCTCAGCTGACGCTTAGAAGTGCTGACTACAGTCTGACCTCAGCAGTACCTATGCTCAGAGATGCAATACAGACTGGAAGGAAATAGACTTTTCTTGGACATGTTGTTTCCACATCAGGAGTAACAGCGAGGGGACAATGTCTGTATGAAGACATTCTTCAGGTCCCTGAATCACGGGAGAGAAAGTTTTGCATCAAATGGCATATACTTTACTTTCATAAAGAACCAAGAACATGCGCTGTCTGGCATGAAACATTTTGCTCTCTCCGTCTCTGTAAAGCTGTGAGCAAAGAACTGATCCCCAGAATAATTATAAACCCAGGAAGATAATGAGACATTCACTACCTGCAGTCAGGGAAGGCACTGGACAAGGCAAAACTGTCTCCCAGCTTATCCCTGTACCTTTGAAAAATGGGTATCCAACACAGACCTCACTGATGGGTATCAGAGAGCTGAGACGAAGACTCACAGAAGCCATGTGAAATCAGGTGAGGCCTCTCAGCTTTGGTTCTCCACAAAAAGCTCCTTCATTATCTATGTCCCCCTCTACACAACATGTGGGCAACACGTGAGTAATGCTGAAATCCATCAGAAAAGAAACCACCAATTCTGTCACATCACATTACTTTCCAAGCAAAGAGTCAGGGATATCAGCCTAGACACTAAGACAGCTGACCTAGACAGAACAAACCAAATATGTATTTCAATGCATTATTGCTTTAAAAGTTTCAAATGACAAAAAACGTAGTGAAAGCAATTAAAATTATATTTAATCGGACCAAACCAGGACATATATTCTGGTCATTCAGAAGCTAAACATAGAAGATTATTTTGGTTTAATAATCATAGTATCATAGAATCATAGAAAGTTTTGGGTTGGAAAGGACCCCTAGAGGTCATCTAGTCCAACCCCCCCCCGCAGCGAGCAGGGACACCACTAACTAGATCAGGTTGCTCAGAGCCCTGTCCAACCTGGTCTTGAATGTTTCCAGGGATGGGGCCTCCACTAC
>Ga0181612_167300_pt1 | contig 10316 bp, 6 predicted proteins | sample HoacroProtozoa21_FD_119630 | JGI IMG/M metagenome (GOLD analysis project Ga0181612, IMG submission 119630) | Hoatzin crop microbial communities from Cojedes, Venezuel. Combined Assembly of Gp0051906, Gp0051904, Gp0051908 | reverse complement strand
CGGCAGATCGGGCCCTCTGTTCCCCTCAGAAGGGAATCATCTGTGACAATTACCCTCGTTTTTTTAATTAGCTGAGGCAGTTGTAATACACGTGGCTGACTGACTCATCCTGGGCACTCATCAGTCCATATTAAATGTATTTGCTTAGTGGAAAGCTATGAAGAACAGGTTCCCATAAAATGCCCAAAACTTTACCCATCCAGTTGGTCAGCCAAAAGGCTGCCTTTTGGTATTTTTTCCATTTTCTTTGGGAGATACTTGAATATATTTATGTTTAAGAGATTAAACTATCAGTGAAAGTCAATTAAATCATATGTCCTCATCTTTAACTTTAATACCGTAGTTCCTAAAGCGAGTGTCGTTGTCACTGAACTGATCATCTCTGGAAGCATCAACAGAGACGTGACTTCAAAGTGATGAGCCCTTCACAACAGCCACCTCAGGTAAGCAGCAGACTGTTTTACAGGACACTTAGTGAAACGCTGTCACGGATGTTGCACACATTTTCCCTGCTGATTTGAAACCCCATTCATATTCCTTTAAAGACTCAAGCCTTCCAATTACCAGAGTTTGCTTTCAAATACAATATTATGAATGGTCATTCAGGAGCTGGGTAAAACTTTTAGTTTAGTTTTGTGGAAGAAAAAAGCAATAACTTATAGTTCTACTTTATTTTTTACTAAATAAGTCTTTTTGAACCAGTTGGTCTCAGCAATTAAAATTTCAGTCTTTATGCCTCTTAAAATGAATAAATACATCTAACTAAAAGTGGGGAAACCTGATCAAGCAATACAGAGTATGTGAAAAACAGTAATTGCTATGAAGGATGGATGTAACAGAACATTTATTGAAGTTAGTGTCATGTAATATTTTTTTTTCCATAAAATCAGAGTGGCTCTTCCGAAATCATGGATAGTGGCCTCAAATTTCCTCCTTCCTCGCTTCTCTCCCTTTTTTTCTGGATTGTTTTCTGTGTTTTTTGACACCCAATGCCCAAAAAATACATGTTGAAATGCCCTTCTTGACTTTCCACATGGATTTCTCTGACAACGCATTTTGCTTTCATTGCTAGAGGCAGGAGCCACTTCAGCACCACCTTCAGAGCCATGGCATTGTCTTTAGTAGAGTCCACGCTATTGTTTTTATTCATCTTTCACTGGAACATCATTTCTATTAGATAATGACAACAGCATTGAGGATGAGCATCTATCCAAAAGATAAATAACTGTACTTTGAAGAGCCAGGCATACACTCTACCATGGTGGGTTCCAGCAATGCAAATACAGACTGTCTCAATCTAGCTCTTCCTCCAGGCTTCAAGTTAACTAAGTGCTCCATATCTCCATCAGTCCATGGGTCCACACCTTCACAGGTCAGACCCATATTCTTGGCTAAATTTTGTGCACCGCCATAGCAAGTTATGCTAATGAATTCCATAATTATGTAGAAGAAAATGAGTGGAAATAAATAAGGACAAGGAGGTAGTCCCTTCCAATTTTTTGTCCCTGTGCTTATGGTAACAGCCTTTTTGAGAATAAATGTCATGGATCAAGTGGTGAAAAGTCTTTTTCTCTTAGTAGCATTTCAGTGGCTTTTTTCTAAAACCAAAATTTGCTAAATGTGTTCTGTATTGTGACAAAAATCTGCTAAGTCCTAGCTATTACAGAAAGATTTCTGAAAAGTCCAATAACAATTAAATTATTACAAGACAAAGACATTTATAAATAACCTTAAAGGTAAGTAAAGCAGACTTGAACAGATGAGATTTTACAGCCAGTTCAAAATCGGGAGCCGAAATAAAGCTTTACATTATTCACGATTCTTCTAGAAAATTCTTAAAAAAAAGAAAATACTGTATGTATTTTACAATATGGTTGTTTACATCCTGTGCTAGGTGCATTAAAAAGAAAATAAAAGATGCCATCCCCTCCAGGAAGATTTTATGATCTAACTTTATATGTCACGCAGATGAAAACAATGAGATAGAACAGGGCAAGAAAAGAACACCTTACAACAGTAAACTTACACAATTTATTGGAATCTTTCATGTTTCCTGTTAGCTCAACTACATGCTATTTGATTTTCTTGCCTGGATCCTTTTCTTATTTCCAGTTTTATGCTATTGTGGGGCAAAGAACACTTCTGGCTGATAGAGTTTGGATTGGAAGAGATGTGTGTCTTGTGAAGAAACAAGGAGAGAGGAGGTTTTGGGTTACAGAACTAGGGAATATACTGTGGGGCACCCCAAAGAAACCTCAAAGAACATGAAGAAGATCTGGAAAAATTAAGGGAACCTAGAAATAAAGGCTACACAATGAGATCTGATAGGTAGGTCCAAATACAACAGGGCAGAGAATTCAAAAAATACAGTGCAAAGCCAGAAAAATAGCTGGAAGATGGCATGTTATGGGAAGGTCAGTAAAAGGATAGAGTTCTGATGAAGTGGAAGAAAACAGCATCGACAACAGAGATAAGGGGGAAGGAGTATCCTGTGGAGAAAATGACTGAACCCAAATAACGTTTTGAGCACAATGGCAGTGGTAGGTGGATTTACAAATGGACTCACCAAGGAAAAATCAGAAAAACTTCAACTCCTCCAAGACCGTAAAAAAATCCATAGCAAATTGTCATTGATGCCATCTTCAGGAATAAAAATGCCATGGCAATTTTTTTATGCAGATACTCAGTTTTAACACATTAAATTTGATCTTGAGATGATTTGTGAGTATATAAATAAAGGTTGAGAGAACCAGATAGGTAAGATTGGGCAGAGGGACACGAGTCTGAGGAGGAGAAACATTTTTGCAAGTCCTGAACGATAGCTGCATCCAGAAAACCCGACACCATTCTACAGAGGTGCATTACAGAGAAAGAACGAGAAAAAGAAGTTGCAGAACTCTCTGTGTAGCTGTTACACAGAGAGGTTGCATGAATTCGTACCTTTCTGGAATGTTTGCACATCCTGAACAAGCAGAGAAGGCTGCTTGTTCCCACACTTAATGAGTTTACTTTTTGACCTCTGTATGACCCTGTTTAAGTACGTTTTTCTTAAAACAGAAGTCAGGCTGCTTACATCTAATAACTTTAGCAGAAAAAAATGATATCATTCTTGTCTCAGAAGAGTTCAGAGCTACAAGTTATTTGCAATTCTTTGTCATAGACTTACTGTTTTAATTTTGGACAACATATGGTTTCCCTTTGCCTCTGACACCCTGTTTTTGAAAATGAACACTTCTTCCTCTAGTAAGATTTTTGGTGAAACTAAAACCACTTGATTGTCAAATACCTGAAATACTAAAATGTTTCAAAGGCGATTAGCTGTGGTACAAGTATAAATTTTTACTTGATGACATTAAGCACAAGAGCTAAGCTTGGAGGGGAAAAGCAGAGATGAAAAGGACAGGGTTCTTAACAAAAAAAGAAAAATTTGCAAATTTCTGTCAACGTTTTGCAGTTTGCATTGGCATATATTGTTTCTCAAATATATCTATGTTGAGAATGCGCTGAAATCTCTTGCTTTTCCTATAACCAAACCATTCTTCTGAGTCTATATAGGTTTTCTTGGTCTTTCTTCTGTTTCCCATCTGCATGTCTATTGCTAGTGACCATGTCACAGGCTCTAGCAGACTTCCAGATTCTTCTCTGATCTCACTTACCACATGGTTTGCTGAGAAGAAACAGACAATAATTTGAAGACAGCATAAACGACAAAAATACAAAAGGCCAGCAGTGAAAGCAGACACACAGAGGAACCAGGGGTACACAGGGAGCTGGTCAGGAGCACTGGGTCCAGTTCTGGATTCCCCAGTATGAGAGAGACATGGACAGACTGGACAAAGTCCAATGAATGGCCATCAAGCTAATTAAGGGACCAAAGCATCTTTCCTGTGAGGAAAGTCTGAGAGAGCTGGGACTGTTTGGAAGGCTCAGAGGGATTTTACTGATGTGCAGAAGTGTTTGAAGGGAGGGTGCAAAGAGGACGGTGCTCTACGACAGGACCACAGTCAATGGGCAAACACTGAAACACAGGAGGCTCTATCTGAGCGTCAGGAAGCATTTTTTCACCCCGATGGTGACCAAGTACTGTCACAGGATGCCCAGAGAGGCTGTGGAGTCTCCATCCTTGGAAATATTCAAAAACCACCTGCACATGGGGCTGGGACACCTGCTCCAGGTTTGGGCTAAGATTAGGAGATCTCAAAAGGATCAGATGTTAAAATCTTACATGCTTCCATCAGTATTTTTAACAAAAATGAATTTAATTAAAAGAAACACAAAGAAAATATAAGGTTTAGCTGCCAGACTAGTAACTAGTGTCATGCAGTTAAAATTAGTAGGCTACCAAATGAAGTGGAAAACGACTGTAGCTAAGTGATATTACTGCTCACAGCAAACAGGATTTTAAATTAATAAACATGTATATATTACTCCACTATACATTGTGTAATAATGTGGGATGCTGATGACACACATGCATCAAATGACAGACCACGGTGTGACAGAACAGTTCATAGCAATGTAGAGGAATGTGCAGAAGCCTGGGAGAAGACCTCCACTGAAGAAGTCATCCAGTGTGGAATCACCCCAACAATCTCACTGAAACTCTTTATTCTAAAATACATCATGAAATCCTGAGTTACAGAAAGAAAAAAGGATCAAAAGACTAGAGACACAATAGATCTTACTCTTCCTATTCTCTGCTTCATAGAGGGAGAGAGGCAGAGACTCTTTCTGATTCTCAGAGAACCTCTTCCCTGTGTTTTCAGTAGCGAAGGGGCCAAATCTTGTCCACTCACTGCTATACCAGAGAGAGAGAAGAGAGCTTCTTAGAGTGGGGCACATTGACAGTCCAAGGAAGAGGCAGAAATACTGCCTGCTTTCAAGACGTGAAGAAAAATCTCTGATACCACCTAATATGTAAACCCTTTCTCCATTTTCCTTATGGGCTGCCACCGTCTGGCCCCAATCCTGCAACTAACAGGAAGCTCATTGTTCTTAATTAGGTCTCAAGAAAATATTAGCCTCCATTTTGTGGACGACAAGTTGACCATGAGCCAGCAGTGTGCCCTGGTTGCCAAGAAGGCCAATGGCATCCATCAAGAGGAGTGTGGCCAGCTGGTCAAGGGAGGTTCTTTCTTACTACAGTGAAGGAATAAACAGTCAAACAAAATTCCCGAATTCACATTTAAAGTAGAGCAAAAGGAGTTTATGATAGGGATTAGTGCTTTAGATAGCAGTGGAGCAGAGTAGAACTTCATGTCATTTTCCTCTCTCCTCCACTCTCCCAGCACGTTCTCCATGAGCATTATCCTCCATGCTAGCTGAAATCACAATTGTTTGTCTGTCACATAACAAATGACTTGGTGCTCCCCAGTGTGGATCTGTGCTTCAAGCCATAGTAGCTTCATCAAATTAACAACTTTTGTAAATATATAGTATAATTATAATGAAAAAAGACCAGGTAAAAATGATTCAAAATTCTTCTATTTTTGTTTGCTCTCTGGAATAAAAATTCCAATTTGAAGTGCATTATGCAAAAAGATTTACTGAGAACTGGCTTATACCAAGGCTTGTCACAGAAAGTGCCTCCAATGCAAGTCAACACCACACTGTGAAAAATTGCTTTTTCTCAGCAAAATGCAATCATCAGGCAGGAGTTTTATGCTAATAAGAGCAGTTCCTATTGTAAAACAATCAGCAAAGACTGATTTGAGCCTATGTGAAAAAAAAACGTTAAAATAAACAAAGCTGTTGGACTTTACTAACCTGGTTATATCAAAGAGCATGTTGTACTTTACTCTTTTCAAAACTTTAAAAAGCATAAAAATAATTCCTCATGAAGATAAGTCAGTGCAAAAATTATGCCAATTCTAGTCAAATAATTGTAGATCAAACCCAGAAGGGAATATCCAAGAGACTTCCAACTCCCAATATTTTCATAAATTGCATTTCAAATCTTAAAGGCAATTTTTATGTTTAGTATCCCAAAATAATCTCTACTCTAAACACGGCCCATCAAAAGCGATCAGTGAATATATTTATGTTTTTAAATGCTGCATTTTCCATCATAATATAACGCTGTTGCCTCAGGTGTTAAACAATGTTTAGCACCTTGCATTATGATGGAACTAGTAGAGCAACAAGATTACACTAAAAGGAGTAACAGGATGTTAACCTATACATCTCTAAAGACCTGTCTTTGAAAGTACTGTTGTTGGAAAAAAGTTACATGCGAAAACATTACAAAGAAGAGGGATGAGGGGAAAATTATCTCTGCAGTCATTCCACTGATAATTAGAACTGTCTGCACTAAAACCAGTAATGCAAGATATATAGCCAAAAAAACTAGAATCACATTTTCTAATTTCATTCACAGGACTTACACAAACATTTGGCATTAACTTGAACAACGCATGAGCCTACAGAGTTATCAGTCATCCCATATTTCAGTGGAAACACACACACAAACAACGAGGACAAAGGATAAATAAAGAGATAGCCTAGAATCACACACGGAATTCCTTGTGAATAAGTGACCCCAAGGTTTGCAGTTTTTTCTAGACAAGCCTGTGTTAGAGTAAGTTCCCTTTATGGACAAAACCTAGCTGTCTGCAGACCAACCACGGCAAATTAAAAAATAATCATTAAATCTTAAACTGAGTGGTTTTCTCTTATCTTACTTTGCTATAGAGCATATCATACCCACTATTGCTAAAACGATTACTTGACATCCCCAGTACCTGTGCAGGTGCTTTAGATTCAGACATCCAAATAAAGCATGATCCAATGCCTTTTTATAGGATGTTAAATAATAAAAAATTTTAAAAGCCCTAAAAAAAAAAATCAGATCAATTTATATTCAGGATTTGACTTAGAACTATTAAAATCTATATCACAAGTGCTAAAATTAGGAATACAATTGGTTAAAATAATCGTGATCTGCTTAAACATATCACTTAGTTGCATTCACCCAGTTTCTGTTTAAGACTCTTGCAAAGAAAACAACCATAGGTTTTACTGAATAAAACATATGATAGGGACAGATGGAGAACAAGACTGTTTCAGCGTGCTCACAGATGGAGGAGACTAAGTGATATATTGAAGATATTTTACATGACTATTTTGTGTAAACAATGAAATAATACACCAAAAGGCTATCACTGTTGTTGGCAGAAGTGACAGTTCCTATTTGCAAAACTATGCTAGCATGCTATACGTGAAACATTTCACCTTGAAACAGTTTGAATTTCTGAAACGCCCTCGTTTCTCAATTCCAAGAAAACGGTTTCAGTAACTACTGGGTACAGCAGCTCAGTGTAAACCAATGTCAGGATAATTAGCAATAGAACCCTAGTAATTGTCTAATCTAATTGCTCTCAAATGGAGGAACGTCAACAGTACTGGTCAAATAATTAGATGGACATTCTCAAGTTACATAAACAAAGATTTACTTCTTTAAATGAAGAGATCACTTGATTCCACACGAGATGTATCAAAGTGGTAAATTAGTTTAGCTCAGCTACAAAACAAAACTAAGTTCCTAAATTGTAGCAGTTGTCAATTTTAATGTAATGGTTTTTTAATGTCATATTACTAACTATGCCACAGGTAATACACAGAAGTTCTCTTACAAATCATCACAGGAAAAAAAAATTAACAAAAGTGAATGCATCTGAAATGAGGTTAAGAATAATGGTTCTTTCCAGACAAAATTTGTAAAATTAACTTATTCCTTCATAAAAGGCAGTATAGTAGTTATATAAGTATGAATACTTAATAGTCTGTCTACAACGAAGCATTAATTTCAAGGAATTGTCATTAACATTCTTTCTAAGCACCTAAGAAATCTTCAGATTATACAGTATCTTTGTTTTAAGGAAAAAAAATCTACTGGTTTTATAACTAAAAAGGCAATACGCTGGAGCCTTGAACTAAGATTAATGAAGTTTAATTAAGCCAACAGTTGTAATCTATACAGATTTAATATAATAGATTTAATTCAAAATTAAAGCAGTATTACTCAAGTTTATGATGAAGTGTGCTATAAATATGTTACAAATTAATATAAAAAATTCTGTGGTCCTCTTAATTTCTTTTCCTCTAAGAGGACAGAGTGCTACCACTTGCTTACACCTTTATTACAGAAATCAGTTCCTGTAACTAACTATTCAGTCATGTGCCACAGAACTGAGGAGGTAACCAGTCCAATTTCATGCGGAATTTTGTTGGGCAGTGTTATAAAACTCACTTTTGGCCTTTTTCAGCATTTAGAAAAGTTGGGTTTTTTTTCCTAAGAAGTTATAACATAGACCTAGGAGAACAATCAGCAAAGGAATAGGCCTTCCTCTCATATGCTTTACTTAGGCTTTGAGCAGTTTCTCCAAGTCTCCTCCAATCTCCAGTAGCCTAATTTACAACATAGTATTTGTAAATGAATGTTTAAGATATAACTTCCTTGTTTAATTTCTTTTTTTTAAAGAGTTATCCAGCTTTGCCATAGCACAGGTACCAGTTTGAGACTTGGCCAGGCAGAGGGTAAGCACCCGTTTTACCCCAGCAGCAATGTTACTCTTCTTCTATTGCACACCCTGGAATTCTATCCAAGAGGTGTCCATGCTTATGTAAAGCCATCTGCCTCTACACTATGCACCAAGAGCTCCGCAATAGTATCCACTCTTACGCTTCACCTTCCCTTACAAGGACATCATTATTTGCTGCAGTGTCTATTGGCTGGCTTTTATATTTACCAAGCTGCATTATTTAGTACTTAGATGAAGTGCTACCCTCCTGTCCTTGACTGCATTGTCCTTTACCCATCACAGATGAATGTCAGATTTTAAATATTTACAGAGGTTTACACCAAGAGTCTAACTCCTACCAAAAGAGCAGAGAAAAGTGAATCCCATTGACTCTGCACCACATTGGACCAAATGTGGGATCCCTCATATTGGGCAAAACTCTGCTGACTAAGGCAAGAAGAAACAAATCAGAGCATCTCAGGTAGCCTCCACCAGTTGTGTAGAGAACCATACACTTACTATATACGTGCTATATGAAAAGCACAAAGGAGCCTAAAGACACTTTGTGCTTCTTCACACATTTTCTCAAGACCATGTTATGTCCTTGTCCTTCCGCATAAAATCTCACAACACTGGCATTTGAACAGCCAAAAAGTATTAATTCCTACTCCTGTGAAATATGCCACGGTATCTTAATAACATTCTTCATTAAGACAAGTTTCTCTGTGGGAGAGTATCTCTGGAAGGTAACAGGGCTCATGTCACAGAATGATTTCAGTTTGATATCAGATCTGATGAAAGCATAGCCCTAACCTTGGCTGTCTCTACTTGACCGAGAAGTGAGGACTAATAGCAGCAGATCTGCAGCGTAAACCCAAAGATGCTAAAGTCCCAAGATCCACAAAACACCCACTTCATATGATTCTATTTTGTAGTTTAGTCCTGTGGACCACCATCCAAAATGACAAAAGTTACACACTCCATGATGTGGAGTAAAGAATGGTAGATGGGAACGATCAGGAGATTCATTTTGAAAGCATAACCAGTCAAACAAGAACACTATTGTAGGCATAACTTATGAGTTCTTATTTCAAAGAATCTAGGCTTAGCATTCTGTGCACTCTTAACATTTGCCTCCTGAAGAACTTGCATAATTAACAAAATTTCAGATCGTATTTCCTCTGCTCAATACTAATTGTCTGGCTAACCATAGGTCCTCACAATCTGCTATAATAAATGAAGTGTAATATTTATTTCAATGATTTCACACATTATTTTAAATCACTTTTTCTTTGGTTTAGGGAATGAAATACAGCAGCATCTTTTAGTGTAATTGGCTAGTAGTAGTTAAGGACAATGACTAAGTCAATCCAGGGCCAGGCCACTGTATAGGTTTAAGTGGCATTGCTGCTCCTAGGATAACTCTACCCCACAAGCAGATGAGAACCCCAAAGGATAACCTTAAGTTTTCAAGTCTCCTACCTCATACAGTGCATAGTCTCCTCATCAGTATGGGTGATATAAAGAGAGTGATATTATAAAACCTCTACTATATGCTTCCAGCTCAGGATGTAAAACACTCTAGGACGTGCCTGAAAGCAGATGGACCTCTGCACAGATCATCTAAACCCATGGCAGCCTGGGGACACTCCAAGGATAGTACAGTACCATAGGACACTATCTCGTTGAAAACATGGGGTAAAAAAACTAAACATCTGCTGAAGTATTCTCCATGGCAGATCAGGCTAAATTTAAATAACATTCCATGATACAAATAGGGAAGTGGTCACTTCGTAT
>Ga0181612_132871_pt1 | contig 10316 bp, 3 predicted proteins | sample HoacroProtozoa21_FD_119630 | JGI IMG/M metagenome (GOLD analysis project Ga0181612, IMG submission 119630) | Hoatzin crop microbial communities from Cojedes, Venezuel. Combined Assembly of Gp0051906, Gp0051904, Gp0051908 | reverse complement strand
TATATTTCTTCCCCCCCCCCCCCCCCCCCCGCTCAGTCTTGCTGATCATTCCTCTAAATGTAGCATTTACTATTGTCAAAACCCAAGTGTTTAGTATTGTCATTATTTTTTCATTCACAAGGCAAAGTAAAACTAACTGTGTTTTTCAGCTTTGCTTTATCAAAGTATGTGAGAGGCTGCATGTTCACTATTAACTGCTGCTAAGTGTGTGTAGTAACTCTCACTTTAGCTCTTGCTCCTGTGTTAAACAAACTTTCACAGGCTAAAAACATCAGTAAACCCTGTCTTAAAACAGATTTCAGATGTAAAAAAGGGAAGATATCTACCTGTTCATTTATTTTAGTACTGCTGATGACCTCTAGAAAATGAATGAAAAGAATTTAGGAAATTCTGAATCCTCTGAACCATTAAATCAATATTACATGTATTTTGGTTCAGAACTCAGAGCGGCCTCTGTGTGAGATCACATAAATTTGAATTGAAATAAATCATTGACACTAGAAATGCAGAAAACACGCTTCCACCAATTATTTCAAGTTCTGTAGAGTCTGGAGAACGGGTGAGAAATTCACGGACAGCAGTACTTTTCCTGTTTTCTTAGAATTAGACTACAAAGCATTTTATTCTGCAAGATACACAGAATATGGCAAATACCAAAGTAAGGTGACAGGTCACTTGGTGATATATAATAGGAAGGAATGCAGAATGCATACTGTGAGAAATATAAGCTTGGGCTAAAATCACGTTAGACAGTTTAATCTAACTGTGTTTTGAACCTGAACGTTTTCTGATTCACCTGCTTAACTTTCTTTTCTTTTACAGCCAGGAGGAATATAAGAGTTAAACTGACTTTTATGTCCTTTTCAATTTGGAGTGCGGACCTTATAAAACATATAATTCCTTTAATGCTGGTGTGCTTGTACATTTTATTTCTGCTGGTTTGCACATTTGCTTAGCTGGCCTATTTTTGTCCAAATTGTAGGTCTTCGAAGAAGAGCATCATATCTTGTACCTGGACCATGGTGGAGTTATTGTGGCCATCAAAGACACCTCTATCCCTCTGAAAATACTCAAGTAATCCTACAGTCAAGTAGAGTAGAGCTGTTGTGTATTTGAGACCTCAGGCAAAGTTCAGAGTTTAAGATGAGCATTTCAATGTCATCATGTACAAAATTCAGTTGGAGTCAGCTTAATTTAACATCCACTAAGCCAACAAAATGCAGGTGGATGTTTCCTAAAGACTACTTCATGGTGCTGAAGTTACCATGAAATAATGCATTAAGCATAATAAAATTTTCTTGCATCGATGTAGATATTTTAGCTTAAAAGGCTGTCCTGGACCTCTACAGTATAAGCCATGCTCAGCTTGATTGTTATCTGCTACTGGTTTGCACCAGCAGTATATGGCAATAATGCTCAACCTACGATGCACGTGCGGCTTAGGTATCCAGCCAGGATAGTTCATTCATCTGTAATAAAGCTCTGTCCCCTCCAAGGGCCACAGGGAACAAAGATGTTGAAGAATAGCCCTGAGTTGCTCTGGCAAGAGCAATATAATATTTCCTAGTGGGGAAAGGACTTATGTGTGCTTATGTGCTGTGTAACACAGTATGCAAGAAGCCAAATTCATCTGAGATATTCATGCGCAAATTAACTGTAGTATGCATAGATCCTGTATATAGTGATAGTGCAGCAAATGGCCTTCTTACCTTCTCTGGAAGGGAAGATGTGCTGCAAAGCATTTTGTTTTAAATAATAAATCAAATATCAAGTTTTAAACTCTGTCATAGTTAAACTAAATACCGTATGTAATGGCATAAAAAACTATAATCTTCAGCATAAAAAAGGTAAAAGACCTTTGTCATTTGTGACTAGGTTCATTTTTGCACAATACTGTATACACTAATAGGAACCCAGTTATGTACTTGGTTAGCTAGAATGAAAGCAATAATTAACCTACTATCCAGAAGACCTGGAGGAAAAGTACAGAAGAAAAGAGACTCTGAATCACAAATTTTGGGTGCACAGAGTATTTGAAATATGTTTTGCTGATTCACCAGCATCTTTTGCAAATTTTTAAGTGGATGGAAGCAGCTGTGAAGGGCCATCACCTTGATGCCTGCAGTTACTGCACCTTCCACAATTTAGCAATTGAGCTGTTTTACCTCTCATGTTTCACTGACCTCTGCTTAACAGGCTTGTAGCTTAGAGACTATTAGAAAGAATGAAGTGTAAATTAACTTGCTCTCAAACCTACAAGGTAGCAAGATAATTCGTTGACGACGTCAGTTTTTATCTGCCTGACAATTTCCATTGTAGTGGCAAATAGATTACACACCTTCTAATAAAGATGTGAGCCCCTGGAAACGTTGCTGAGGAAAAGATCACATTAATACAATATACCCTCCAGGCATATTATATTTTTGTGATCATAAATCCTGGGCATTAGTAGGGAGGGGATTCTTTTTTTTGAAGGAATGAATGAATGAAGTTTTGTGTAATAATAGTTGTAAATGAAAACCATTTCTGCTTTCTTACAGATTCAGCATAGATGAAGGCCAGACTTGGAGTACACATAATTTTACCAGCACTTCAGTCTTTGTAGATGGATTACTTAGTGAACCCGGAGATGAGACGCTGGTCATGACGTAAGTTTCTGGTTTCATCTCTCTTTTCAGGGCGCTCTCTGCTTATGCACTTAAGCATATTTTTAATCGTGGATGTTTGAGATAGTCCTTGAGTCAATGTGCAGTCACACAGACTCTTATGCTGATGTCCAAAGAGCCCTGGCATGCAATCTGTCTTTGAAATTATCTGAGTGCACTGTTTCAGACTTGTAAAGATGAAGTGTTACGTCCGTATGAAATTTTGCAAAGTTACCACTAGGGAGAGGTGGAATAATAGGACTGCAAATACAAATCAGAGAAACTTAGATTAAAAAAATAACGATTTTCTGCATTTTTTCTGTTTTCCACAGATTCTTAGGCAGACTTCAGAAATGCTAAATATCTGTCCCTTCTGCTTGTGAAAATTGTCTTCACAGTGTAAACAACTGTGTTGTTGTCCTAGTAACTAGCCTTGCAGTACTTTGTGTAACCGAGCATTATGCTAACAAATAAATACACGTTCTAATTCTGTGCCGTGACTGAGGCAGATGCTGTGAACAGAAATTCTGCAGCTTAGGCCCCTGTTTATCTGTTTCAAAGGACCAGGGACATCTGGATCTGAGCTGCATATTTTGCTCCATCTGTAGGATGAATGCTAATATTTTAGAAGTGTCTGAGACTAAAAAACAGCTGTCCAATTAGAGAGAAAGGAACATGCTGACTGCAGCAGGAAAGGGGAACGCACTCAGAGATGTGCAGGTTGTTAGGTGTGCTTCTATCCGAACAGCTTGTGTCATCCTTTGTATTGGAGCTCAGTCTGTTCCTGACAAGCTGCTTCTCCTAGGAGTTACAAAGAGAGCTGCCTTTGACTTGTACCAGTAGCATTTTCCCCAGGGGAAAAACAAAATGCCCAGTGTGGAGCTGTGTAAAGGATCCTTAGCAAAACAGAAATCCTACCCAATGTACTCAAAAGCATTGTGCCAAGTTCACAATGCTGTACTGTGCAGGGATCATTTTGGTCTGTTCTCTCGTTCTTTCTCCATTGTCTCATTTATCCTCTGTTATACATATATGACCTGAGAAGAACAATATTACTCCACCGATTTCCCCTTCTATCAGCATAGTTTTTTTTTTTATGGTATAATATATGCTACATGGAGATACTTATGCCTTTGAATGAAGGATTTCCATTGATTTTAGTGGAAGCAGAGAGATCAAAATCTTATCGTAAACTGTACTTACTGGCAGATAAAACGATGTGTGATGACTTTGTGTTCTGAGGGTTTTTTTATTATTAAGTATCTTTAAAAACAGTGATTTTGTGAAGATGTACTTAAATATCTGGCTGAACAGGCTAAAGAGCTCATGTAAAACACTACCTTTTTGAAATTTTCCATCTCAAGTGTATAAAACTGTAGCCAGATTTCATACATGAGCCCAGACTGACAAAAAAGCATCATATGACTTTTATTTTTCTAAGGGCAGAACTTGAGTCTGACTCCATCATCTCAATGTCAGGCTTGTAGGATCTTACTTTGCAGCTAGTTCTACTGAATATGGAGGACGTCAACCACTTACTGTCACAGGCTAACCATGAAAAAACTTGCAGCCTTCCTACCAGACTCTGAAGATAATGGGAAGAATAAACTTGGAGTATGTGTTTCCTTGTTGCTATTATATAATCTTACTTGTCTCTCCTACTGCTTTTGATTGGGTTTTATCTTCAGGGTGACATTGTTGGCCCAGAGGTGCTCTATCTGACTTTACATCCAGATCTTTGGTTGTTCTGTCTGGCTTAGGTCATTTTCTCTTAAAACTTCATGCTTGCACTGAGCTGCTGGGAATGACTTAATCTACAGTGATTTGCTTTTTTTGAGAAATGTCATCCACTGATACACACTCCTTGAAAAAAAAAATCAGCTATGCCATTATTTCCATTTTATTAGATAAAAAGTGGGGTTTTTTTGGGAGAACAAGGTAAGATGAAGTTGGGTATGGTAATGGGAGTAAATTAATTGTGACATTCACCTTGAAGAATCCAAATCCATTACTAAGGACCTAGTCTGACATTTTTTACTTGAACAGGAATTGCATTTTCTCCCTTTGGTAAAGAGTTTGTTTGAATACGAACTTTGAATAAAGAGTCAGTGTCAAAATCTGCATAAATTAGCAGAGATAAATTAATTCTGAAGTGGGAAGGTAGTAACTGAAAAGGTTTACAGCAAAATGGTGGAACAGACATGGTTTAATTTAAAGTTTCTAAAATAAACTCACAAAAGAGTCAAAGAATATTTTACTTTTATGGAAAGCAGCTGTTACTGTAAAGTCTTGGTTCTGCTGGAGTCAGCGTAGGGATTTCGTTCAAGATTTTTAATTTTTATTAAAAAAATGAAATCCAGAAAAAGATTATCTGGGAAAGATGTTAAGGGACCTGGTAACACTGTGTGTATGAGTGACATCTCATTCTCCAGCATGGTGACTGGGACATTGACCTGACTTGTAAGGGACTTCCATTTGAATTCCCGTTCTGTCCTAACTTCCCCAAAATGAAGTGGTCTGGAAAGCTTTACTGAAGAAACAGGAGAATGGGAACCTGATTGCCTCAAGTCTTCATTTCAGAAAGTTTCGTGTGTTCTCCAAAATAGAAAAAAACCCCAAATGTTGACTTGTCAACAGTTTTCATAGACTGAGTTGTCATCTGTCAGTCGACATTAATCTAAATCATTCATCCAAATCCCCTGTAGTATTCAAAATATGTGCACACAAATGCTAAGGAAAATATATTTTATTCCATTGTTCTCTGCGATAGACCTAGTTAAGATTTTTAGGAGTTTTAAGCAGTAAGGTATTCATAAAGTTTAGGAAACTCGTTCTGTGTGAAAAAATCAATGTCTAAATGAAGAGCTCAAATCCACTCTATTGCTAAATGAATAAGTACAGTTTGCTAAGAAATTTTCTCAACAAATTGATATATATTCATAAAAATAGTGCATGGTCTGGTAGGATTTATTTTGTTCTAAATTCTTTAAGAATGAAAGTTACTGCAACCCAGTGTTATGCTTAACAATATATTGAGTTTGGGAGAAATTACTTAATAACAGTGGATTGAGTAATGGCCTAACTCAGTGGAAAAAGGAAGACTTTTTGTGTGTCTGAAATATTGATGTTCCTCTCCAGAGGAAGTAGTTCGTATAATGAAAGTTTCAAACCTGTTAAAATGACTTCTAAATCACAGTTCAGCTTCTGGGAGTGTGTCCCAAGCCGGGTGATTTAGATTGCAGTGTAAACCCAGTAGGCAAGATAACCGTGGTACCACAGACCATGGCCTCTTTTATAAGGCCAATAAAAGGTTATATAAAAGGACTGCTTTTCTGTATGTGAAGTAGAATCAAAGTCTTCCTCATGGGTAATAGTATTTTTTTTCCAGAGGAATTTTTATTCTAAGGTCTTGTAGAGTAACAACTTCAGATGCTGCTGGGAGCTTCATGACGTCTCTGGACTGCAGAACTCCTGTGGATGCATCTTGTTCTCTTGAAAGTCCATTGTTGCATTCCTGTTGTGTTCCTAGATGATAATGGAAGCAAGAAAATAGTCTAATTTAAAGTTAATCAAAACAAGGTGGATATAACAGGTGTTAGATATTAGGGAGAACCCTCTGGGTTTTTGCAGCTGTTGATTCTGCTAGGAATATCAACCTCGGCTTTAACAACATCAATAATGTTCAACATTACATGTAGTTTGTGGGGCTTATTGTGCCACACATGGCAGCACACTACTCCTGTTGTCTTTGAGTATCTTACTAGGTGGACATACGTCTCTGTGTTGTGAACTTTTCACTGAATTTCTCATACTGTAATGCTTACAAAAGGTAGAAAAATAGTAGATAAAACCTCGTTATGTAATAGAATAGCAGATTTCCAAAGGCAAATTCTAGGTTTTGTTTGCAACTAGCTAATCTCTCATTGAGAAGCATTGCTCAGTTACGAAATGGTTGTTCTGCTCTCTGCATAATGAAGAACGTACGTATCTCTCAACAGATGGAGGAAACATATAGAAACACAGGAAGAGAATGGTGACCTTGCTGAAGGAGCATTGAAAAAGCAAGCCTATTTCAGTCTAATTTAGATGTCAGCTAAGCCAGACATACAGGTGCCTCTTTATGGGCAAGTTTCAGCTAGTGCTTTTGCTGGCACCTCCGTGGACACAGAATTTAACAGAGTAAGTCAGTGTTGTAGTGTCACTGCAAACCCCTGGTCTTGGAGCCAAGACCCTGGGACTGCCCTTTCTCTCCCTCTGCTCAAAAGAAGACTTGGAAATATGTTTGAATATGAGGAACTGAAAGGTTAAGAATCCATGTCCTGTAAAAGTTTTTTTTATCACTTTGTCCCTGTTTAAAGGAGGAGAGCAGGACATAAAAAAGGGTGACAAGTGACTTTTTTATTCAGATCGAGTCTTTGGGTCGTTTTGAGCCCTTGTCACTGAGTGAGTGCCTGCAGCTGTGGTGCTCTAACTTCTCTGTCAGGGAGACAGTTCCTTTATAGACTCTACTTCTGATAAAAGGTGATGATGAGTTAGACATTAGAAACTATGAACCATAATAAAATTGTTCAAATATTTTCACTTAGATTTTGATGGGGCCTTGAACTCCATTTTACTCTATTTTGCTCTCAGAATGAAGAAGCTACAGTTTTGGTGACCACAAGCTATTTAGTCTGGCTTTGCCAGGTAAAGTCTGAATGAAGAATTGTCAATGTCCTACCTGTGACAAAAGAGATCTGATTTTTAACTATGTGAGTAGAAGAAAAAAATAGCTAAAGAATTAATTATAGAATTGTGTAACTATCCCAAATTAATTTCATCTTTAAGTAAGATGACAGCAGAGAGCTAAATGATGCAAAGCTGTCCTTTATAATGTCATCTGTTTCTTCTTAAATTAATCCATTTTGTTCACTACCCACCTTGTATTTACTTCTGCATAAAACATCAGGCTAGGCATTAAATATGCAATTTTTTCAAAACAGCTTACATGTTAAAAGGTTATTCTTGGAGAGGAATTTACCAAATAGATGGAAAAAATGTTGGAGGTAATTCACAAACAACACAGAGCCACTGAGCTTCTGGATAAAATATGAACACGCTCATCCTGCTCCTCCCCAGCATTTCTCAGAATCTAAGCATTCACTTCCATTCTTTTTCCCTGAAAGAGCTGAAGCCAATATGTTTAGGCACAAAAAATGATTGGCAGTTATTATTTTTGGGGGACGGGAAACAGTCAAAAAACATATTTGGGTTCAATTTCAACTAAATTATTTCCTCCCTTCATTTTTCACTTTGGCAACCAAACAAAAAAAAAAAAAAGAAAACGTACTCTTCTCTTTAGTACATTAAGTTTATGCATGTGTTTGTAGTTTAAGGCACTTGAATCATAAGTGTCTTAGCATATTTGCACGTGATCTGTTGTGTACGCAAGCACTGTTTATCTGCAGTTGCTTTGTGTAGGCAGGTGTCTACTTTTGCACATGGAAGCATTCATCATTTCTGTAGTTGTAATTTAGGAAGGTCATTGAAAATGTGATCTCTCATGTTCTTTTGGGGAATTAGAAAAATATGTGGAATTATAATCTTGATGTATTACAGACTGCAGCTTGAATCTTACATTACTTTCATCCATTTTACTCGTATGAACCCTTTGACTTCTCTAGTTTTTGTTGATTTTACAATGGTGTAAAAGAAGCAAAGACAACTGTTGGAAAGAAAGCATGTCTATAATGATTTTTCTGTCATTTTCTTTTTGAAAATTGTAGCTTTTAAATAGCACTGTAGACATAGTCATGGCTAACCGGGTCTTCCAACCCATATCCCCTTGAAAATCTTTGCTTAATAATGTTACTGCTTCTGTGAGTTCAGGAGCTACCTGTTGGCAACGGTTACGCTAGAGATAAAGTGCAGCCTGCCATGCCACGACCTCAACACTTCACTCACAGAATCACAGAATGTTAGGGGTTGGAAGGGACCTCTGTGGGTCCTTCAACTTGGTAATTTCATTACAGATTTTGGCATGGGGAAGTCATGAGTTTTGCTGTATATTCAAAGGCACTGTAATAATATAAACTACAACAGGCCAAAAAAGAAGATTGTCACATTTCTTTGCATTTTTAGTTATATTGTCATTGTTTGTAATAAAGGTCTAAGTGAAGCAATGAACTCGGCTCTTTGAGCTCACCATAAATTGACAAGAAGCTTCTAACACACTGTTCCTTTTAGGCGAGAGACAACTGAGAAAATTGCTGCTGTTTTAATGTAAATGGCTTCTGATATCTAGTGAACTATAATGTGGATTAAGTATTCAATCTGAAATTGCGATCGTGTTATAAAAATAGTCAGGGAGGTGTGACAGCTGGAAAAAATATTTTAACAGTACAGTAGGTTCACTGAGAATTGTGATTGCTACTAATATGATTTACTACGGGAGAGGAAGCCTTTCTTGGGAACAAGAACTAAACACCACTTTTCAGTACAGCTCGGTGACTGCTTCCATTTCAATGAATACTTTCCAAGAGACAGACTGAAAGTTGTTTAAATAGTTAACTAGCATCTCTGAGAGTCTGGTTTCCTTTCCCAGCTTGATCACATGCTCACTGTTGGATTTTGAGGTTTAAATCCATAAAGAATTTCAGTTACCTGCCTTTTATGCATATGCTTGGTCATCTTTGCTTAGGTGGTGCCCAGAAGAAATTAGATGTGTTATCCAAGATAGAGCCACGGAGACAGCCCACATTATCTGTATGTGGGGTCCTCAACTGAGTCTGACTCAAACCCCAGGTTTTACTGTCGATAGTTTTATACATTTGAAGGCTCTCCCAAAAGACTTGAGGTCCTGTTCCACACCTAGCTGGCATGCTAAGCGAGCAGAGGGTATCAACAGGGCAGTACAGGGCTGTGCAGACAATTTCTGCTACCTGGCAGCATGCTGTGTCAAATATCACAGTTGAAGACAAAGTCATGTAGAGGAGAGCAAAAGCCAATGCAGCACTTGGGAAATTAAAGCAACATGTCTAGAATGAAGGAGACATCTGATTTCAAACAAAAGTAGCTATGCATCATGCAGTTGTCACGTAGTCTTCAGTACGACTGCAAAACTTGGACAATTTAAGTTGCTGTGTTGAACATCTGAATAAATTCCACATCTGCTGTCTTCATGACCTTGGTGGGGTAGTACAGCAGGAGCACTTCCACTGCTCTGAGGTCTTTGAGTGTTCTTGGATATTCAGCAGTAAAGCAAAAATATTGCAGGTTCAGCTATGCTGCTCTGAACATCTGATGGGTATATCAGACATCAGGCTGCTCAAAGACATTTTCTTCATCTGGAGACAATATGGCTAGCAGCTCAAAGGTAAACCACCATAATATTACAAAAAGATGCTCAAGGCATGTATTTATATAGCATTGGATCCATGATATGGGACACTATAGCTAAAATCCATCTGCTCTGACAAAGAATCACAGAATCACAGAATGGTAGGGGTTGGAAGGGACCTCTGTGGGTCATCTAGTCCAACCCTTCTGCCGAAGCAGGGTCACCTACAGTGGGTTGTAGAGGATCTTGTCTAGGCAGGTCTTGAATATCTCCAGAGAAGGAGACTCCACAACCTCCCTGGGCAGCCTGTTCCAGGGCTCCGTCACCCTCAGAGGGAAGAAGTTCTTCCTCAT
>Ga0181612_116850_pt1 | contig 10316 bp, 7 predicted proteins | sample HoacroProtozoa21_FD_119630 | JGI IMG/M metagenome (GOLD analysis project Ga0181612, IMG submission 119630) | Hoatzin crop microbial communities from Cojedes, Venezuel. Combined Assembly of Gp0051906, Gp0051904, Gp0051908 | reverse complement strand
TACTGTAGGTGACCCTGCTTTGGCAGGAGGGTTGGACTAGATGACCCACAGAGGTCCCTTCCAACCCCTGCCATTCTGTGATTCTGTGCTTCTTGACTCTTGTGAGGCCAGAAAATGCAGATATTTGACAAACATTTCCAACACACACTGAAGTCTGAAAACCCCTGAGGTTTCCGAGTGAACGTTTGGCTTACGCCTCACCTCCACACGCATCCTGGAGCAGGCTGGATATTAAGGACTGCAGATGGCCTGCCTGTAGCACTCAGCAGACTGAACAGGTAGTCACGTGCGTCTGTCAACTTCATGGAAGTCAAACACTCACAAACCTCCTAATATCCTCCTGGATACCTGGACTGACTACTCTTGATCACCCCCTGCCTACCTCATCTTCTATTAATCATCAGGAGGAGAAGGTGGTCACAATCTGACCACACTTGTTCTGTGCACTGAACCTCAAGTGATAAATCATTGCTGAGCAAATACTCAGGCATCCAAGTTCCAAAATGTAGATTCAGACATCACATCTCCATTAATGGAGCCATTTGTTCAATACAGGACTCATCACATGCAGTTTCTCACAGCAATATTTCACCAGGTATCAGCTTTTTGCTTCCTCCAGAAAGCACTCCTGGCTAGTATAATCCAGTCTCCGGAAACACAAGAAGTGTGCAATTAAATTCTCATTCGTGGCCTTGCTCCAGCTCTTCTCTAATTTATTGCCACCCTGGAGACCTGCGCAGACTTTGCTCTCCGGACACCCACCTTCTGTTTGTCCCTCCGGTTTACAGGGGGGCAGCAGCTGCCCAAAGCCTCTCCTACTGCTCTGCCATCTGGTCAGAAAGATTTTGCCTGCAAACATGGGAATACCACTCCATGCCTTTGTTTCAAGTTGCAGGAAAACAATCGGCTTCTTTTGAAGCCTAAGAAATAGATTTGGTTTGAGGTCTGCTGAAGACACAGGATTAGCCAGCTGTCATGGAGGAGGATTGAAGCTGCTCTACCCCACTACAGAAATGTTCCACCTCGAGTCCCCCGATGGAAAGCACCTGACCACCACCATCTCTTGGCAATGGAGGCTGGATGAGACCCTGGTACTATGCCCCAGAATGGGGTGACTGAGCATGACTGAGCATAACTGAGCACCCTATGGGAAACATAGAAGCCAAGCGTCTCGTTGCTCATGCACAACCATGCATGGATAATACGCGTTTAAGGAAGAGTGATCACAGCCTCGTTTGAAAGCAACCCCCAAGAGAGGGCTCTCAAAGGACCCTGATACCATGAAGCCACAAGACCACAGCAATGTGTTTTAGCACCTATGGTTAGAATGAGCAAAATAGATACAGTTAGAGCCTGTACTCACAGTAGTTTCGTAGACATTCAGCAAAACACTAGTAGATCAGGAGACAGTAGCCACAGAACAGCCCTGCAGACACAGCAACTGTGCACGCGGCGATGGTCTCTGTAGCTAGCCTAGATGTTTGTGCCCCAGCGCAGCAGGTAATCTGCTTGCTGCGAGTTCAGATCACCTCAGGGAACACAGGACAGCCTGGGTCTTGGTAGGAGGGGTTTATTTGATCTACCCCAGCCGTATCCTAATCAAACCACTTGAAATTTTAGCTTAGTTACACATGGCATAGTAAACTAGATCAGCAAATAGTAAGTCTTAGTTTGAAACTTTTCCAAGCAAAGTCAAAAGATACCAGCTTCAGAACCTGGCTACAGTTTTCTACCTTCCCATCATTTCGCAGCTATAGGTAGCATTAAGCTGCTTTTAGTATTTGCCTCTCCTGAGCAAGCGTAGCAGAAGAAACTCCACTAGTGAGCACCTCCACCTCCCTGTCCCATCAACTCTGGCTCAGAGACGAAGAGGAAGTTCAACACATATCCAGGGTGGTTCAAACCCTGAGTACACGCCAAGCTCATACAAGCTGCAATGCTGAAAGTCCACATCATCACTAGCAGAACGCTACCACCATTTTTCATGCTATCTACAGGACTAACTCCTGCCCAAGCCTAAACAACCTTGGGTTTAATAACCTAAAACCCACTCAATTCCTCCAGTATCACATTAATCTCATAAATCAATTCTACATCTCAGATTGTCCTGGATGCACACAAGCATTTTTTTATCATCCTGTTTTGCTGGCCTACCCCATTATTCCTGTAACACTCAGCACCAAGTGCTCTCTCCTCCCAGCATTACACATCTGAATGCTCAGTGCATGCCATGAAATATTAAAGGAGAATACAGAGATGATTTCAGGGATCTAGAAAGCCCCATAAGTAACGAGGCTGCTGCATCAGAGCCGCTCTCTCAGCCCGAGATCTGCAGAGCTCCATCTTGGCTCTTACAGAGAAGGCTTAGAGAATGAGTCAGCTTTTGCTGGTAATTACCAAGAGGTTTTGTGTTCCTGTAAGCAAAGCCGATCTTTGCAGAAATACACATGCTTTAATGTTGAAATACATTTGGAAACTGTTATTGTTGTTCCACCAAACAATAGATCCCTTGAGAAGCAAAACATTTTCTATTTACACATCTATACAAACTGCTGTTTAGAGAGGGAAAGGCTGATTCGCCTGATATACAGGAGAATCAGTTAGTGCTCTTACCAACCCAAACCATACATCATGGGGGATATTTTGTGTTACAAGGAAAGGAGCAGCATTTGGCCCTTCCTCACAGTAAGAGCTAGAGCCATCTTTATTCTTGATAGAAGATTCCTTCAGCAGCTCCATCACCCCTCTCCAGATCTTTGTGCTTTTATTTTGTATTACAGCTTCTGGGAAGCACAAAGCTGCACGCTCCACAGGAGGAAGCTGGGAAAGGACAACCCCAGCAGATGAGGGAAGAGGGCTGAAATGGAGCTGCATGGATCCCACCGGCAGGGAGACTGCTGCAAGACCTGCTCACCGCCCGGGAGGGAGGAGGATGCGCAGGGCGCTGCGAGGAAGGAAGGGACAACGTTTCCATTCACACGGTCTGGTAGGACCGGCCAGCCTGGTTGATAAACCATTCCTGGGCCATCGCAGCCCAAGCAAGCGATCAGTATGCTGCAGTTCGTGATAATCCAGTGCTCCCTGAAGGGACCTGCTCTACCTCCTTCCCCATGTTGTACTGGAAGCGTCTCCAGCTCTACCAGTGCAGAGCTTTCTGGAAGAAAGGCTTGCTGAAGCTCAAGCAGATAGCTTTTCTAGTGCTGTATTGGGCAGGTGCAAGACTCAACATGCAATAGATCTGCATGGGACAAGCAGCAGCAAGAGTGCAAGACAAAGAAATACAGCAAGAACCTTGCAGGGTGCATTTAAAACATCTTCATAGTGTCTCAAGAGCATTTTTAAGGCTGAATAAAGAAGAGCTTTAAGTCAAGCTTGAACTAAGGCCAGGCACCTACCTGATTTTAGCTTGGTAACAAAGAAGAGGAATACATAGAGCATAGTTGAAAGGTCCTGGTGAGAAACACAAGATGGGTCCTCACATCCTGCCACAGCCCTTCTGCATCTCCCACCTCACGCAGCACCTACCTGGCAGTCTGTAGTCCCCTATCCCCTTGTGCTGCCTGCATTGGTGTTAACTGCACAGCCACACAAACCACCTGCAACACAGAGTCTCCTAGAGCACCTCCTGCCCCTCCTCCTTTTGTAGCCTCCTGGAGGAAACGAGTTGATTCTCCACAGCTGGCCCAAGCCAGGCTGCTTTATGGAGGTTTGCACTCAGGAGAATCTCCTCCTGCTAGGAGCTCGCTGCCTTTCTCCAGGGCAGGCTGCAGCACTGCTGCCTTCCCCTGCTCAAACGGGTAGGTTACGTTTACCTCTGTTACGTGTGGTTTTTGGGGCACGGTGCTCCTCAGCCAGCTATGGGTCAGTACAGTGTCTGTGTGTTTGCAGCACAGGTGGGTTCTGGTTGGAGAAGGCATCCTTTGCTCGAAGGGCTTGCATATCCTCTGCAGATAAAAAGCTCAGAATCAAAGTGTTCTGTCTGTCGTGTATTTTAATTCCATTTTAATTCGGTTTTTATAAAAGCTCCATTTAAGCATAGAGTTGCATTACTTATTTTTGAGATGTGAGCAAGTCATATTTCTGGATCACTTGCTTCAGCCCTTTCTCCAAAGGGAACTTACACAAAAGTCCAGATTCTTGTATGCTCAACAACTGGAAGAGACAGTGCCTCTTTTGAGGGGTGCTCCTCTGACAGTTGGGAGTTCTTGCTGTCTCATCCGCATTCTTCGCCAGCTGTGCTGTTTGTAAAGGTGCAGATACGATATTATTTCATGGAAATTCATTGGGTAACTGAATAGCATCAGAGCGTTGTAAATAAAGGTATGTATTTGACTTTCAAAATAAGTTTCAAATGCACTGTATCCCTGTATATCCTATCTTTATTTTTCATATTTATGTCTCTTCTTTTGCATTTTCTCTTTGAATTATTCTTATATCTGAGACATGATTTACATTTCATATAGCTCAGAACAACAAAATGTAGCATTACCTTATACAAGGCTAATCTTTCCTTATATAAATTTAATTCCAAGCAGTAGTGTGTATTCACAGATCTAGTATGATCTAGCAAGGCAGATTGTTGTGTTTAAACAAGTCCCAGATAGGAATTTGTTATAGGTGACAATCCCTAAGCTGTTACACATACACTTGAAACACGTTCCTAATGATAGTACTGTGATCATGAAATGGTGGTTAAAGAGTAGATGACATTGTCGACTGTGCTTTATGTTCTCTCGAACAGTACGACTTCAATGACAGGAAAAAAAACATTAAAAATTTCACCTACTTATCTGTCTCTTGTGCTACCACATGCTGAAAAAATAGATATATAAGAAGATTATAACTAAAACCATCCTCCTCTAACCAAAATACAGTTTTTGAAATATGTAAGGGTAATCCTGTTGATTTGGTAATATTATGTAAACAAATTTAAACTGGGGAAAGTCTGCTCTAGGTGACCCTGCTTTGGCAGGGGGCTTGGACTAGATGACCCAGAGAGGTCCCTTCCGACCCCGACCATTCTGCGATTCTGTGAAAGGCAGAAACCTTACAGTGGAGCAATAGGATCATACTGAAATCCACTTCTGAGAAGGATGCCAAGAGTAAAAGAGGAAGATGGGAAGGTGGCTCCAGAGGATCATGAGCGTGTTAATTTCTTGTGCAAGGAGCACAGTGAGACTCGTTACTCCCACCCAGGGCCTGCTCAAGGCTCCACCTTAACCACGGCTGGAGTGACTCAGTAGGTCAGGCTTTGTCCCAGGACGGCAATTTCTGTCTCAAACCCCTCAGATGCCTCAGGACCCTCCGCACACAAAGCCACGCGCAGAGGAGCTGCGCGGTTTGTTGGTGTAAACCCTGCTGCTGCTTGTGAGCAAATGGACCGTGGAGGTTGTCAACAGGGCCCATCTCGGAGGATTAGCCAGACTCCTTTGAAGTCTTCAGCACAGAAAGACCAGACCCAGTGACTGCAGCAACCTCAGCTGCCCTGTGCACAAGCACGGCTCTGCAGTCACTTTTTGTAGGGTTCTATGGTATGGCACATTTTGCAACTAAACAAGAGTTATATCTTCTTGTAGGAAAGCTGTAGAATCAAAAAAAAGGAAAACTTCTGCCAGCTTTCTCTTCCTCAGACATTTTTTATTTTCCCCTCAGCCATTTGCCTGGGAATGGGAAGTGGAGGGAACTTGCCTTCATTTCCAGTAAGATCCAGTTCCCTGCTCTGGCAGGTTTCTCAGCATTGTCCAGGATGTCAGGGCTTCATCCCATATTAGCTTCAAGCTCCTGGTGCTCCTGCAGCCCACCTGCTCCGGGACGGGCACAGTCCGACAGCTCCTGTGGATGGACACAGCAGGGTGCTGCTTCTTCTCCGGGGCTGGCAGCGGTGGAAAATCCCCCTGGGCTCACTGCCTGCCCGAGCTACCCGTGCAAATGTGTGTGGGCAGGGGATGGGTCTGGTGGGAGAGGACCTGGTGGACCACTCCACACTGCCCAGCATCATAGTGTGGTCCAACCAGCTCTATGCCTGTTCTGAAAATTGTTAATTTTCCTAAATTGGGTAGCTTGGCAACAGTCAAAACTGGAATGTGATTTTGTGGGTATAAAAGTTCAGTGATTTTGGCTGGGGTCTAAATGATGACACTTCAGCCTATCTTCAAACACCCCGGAATAGAAATGGACAGTTTTCTTTTCCTAGAGGAGCTCTAAGCAGAATTAACATAGAAGCTGAAGTAAGGATGGATGTGTGTTTTTAAAAACAGCATTCTTAGAAATCAACTGCATGCACCGGAATATCTTTCAATATTGCTGCCCTGCCCCAGCACTTGTGCGCAGGGGAGGGAGGAAGGGATGCCCTGGACCTTCGCTCTGAACCCTGTGAGCTTTGTGTTTTCGAAATCTCACCCAGGATTTGGCATTGATATGGCTTTCCCATCATATATTCTGAATTGCAGTGTCGGGATGACAAAGCACTGACAATCTTAAAGTCAGGCCGTGGCAAGCCTACCCTTCAACATTAAAATGGATGAAACGGAAGTCAATTTTTCAGCTTCCAAAGAGTCTGTGGTAGGGGAAAAACATCTCCGCTCTACTTGACTCTTCTTATCTCCTTTTTCATTCCCAGCATGGCTGGAGGATTTAACATGTTTCTTGCTATCGCCAAGTGCTCTGCAGGAAAGCAGCCGGCGTTGCGGCGCGAACAGCGTGCATGGCTTGGCACGTGCCATGGCAGGGAGCATCCTCCGGCCCCGACACATGTGCCTGGTGCCGCTGCTCCCTGCACAGGGAGGAAGGGAGGCAGAAGCTGATAGTTCTGACTATATCTCCCTAAATGCCACGTCTGCCGTGGCCGCTGCGCGCTGGTCAGGGTTCCCCATGGCCGTGGCACGGCGGTTTTGCTGTTGCTGACGTTACTCATTGGCGTCAGAGAGGCAGCAGCGGCTAGCGGGGAGGTCAGGGCAGTGCTGCAGAAATATTTGGCAAGATGCAGCCTCTGTCTTGAGGCACTGATAGTCTGAAAAGCAACACTAAGCAAAACCTGAAGAATGGGAATGCAGCTGCACCTTTTTATCTTCAGGGAGGTAACCGAGAGCACTCCACAGGACAGCGACGTACTCTGGGTTGTGGGGCAGAAATCATCCCAGACAGCCCAAATCCCAGGTTGTGCCTTTACCTCGGCACCGCTCGCTCCCAGTAACCAGGGTAAAATACTTTACCTTTCACTCTGGAACAACAACTGTGTGATAATACTGGCACTTGCTTTTCTTCCATTTAAAGTGGTGTGATAACAAGGAAAGTGAGGCCAAACTTGTCCACTTGTCTTTGTGTTATGTCCCATTTTTTATTCTTTCTTTCATTAACAAAAAGAACAGTGTCTTAAACCAAGAGTCCTTCAATTGTTTCTGGCTACAGCATAAATAGAGTTTTAGGGATTTTACTTTTGTTAGATTGGGCGTCCTGTGATTTAGATGACCAGAAAGATATTTTTCCATTAAGCAAGCTAAAACTACGTAGACAAATATCTGTCTTCCTTTACCAGCCATTCCTACACCTACCCTCGCCCGTAGGGACAGGAGCTATTCATGACTCCTTTGTAGCAGCTAAAGCCTCACCAGGAAATACCAGCATCGGAAGTAGCCAAGTCCTGGGAGAGGGGTCTGCAGGTTACTGTTAGCTCCATCACCAGCTTTTGGTTAGATATATGGGGAACGTGGGAGAGCGCAAGCAACACGTCTAAAAAGCCAAACTTAATACGTGACTGTGAAAGATGCTAAAGCAAGAAGATACAAGTGAGAAATACTCCGGAGTCGGGATGTGATAGATGGAGGGGCAGCGCACCCTGTTTCCTCTGCTGCAGGGGGGAGCGTTTCCACCCTGCCTGGCACGGAGGATGACCTCTGCAGTGACTCCGGGCATCTCTCTTTCCGGATGGAGGTGAATGGTTTGTGATAGATTTTTTTGAAACTATTACAGTTGGCTGGGAAAATATTGGAAAAAAGAAAAAAAGAAAAGAAAAAAGGAAGAACTTCATGCCTGAAGGCACTTTCAGCAGCACACAAAATAAAAAATACATATTTTAAAGCATGTGGAAGAAAACAAAATGTAGCTATGTACAGAAGGAGGGCACATTTTGTAGTGATCTTTTGCAGCTTGACCCACAAGCATCCTGCTATTATTACCAATACATCTATTTAAAATTCCAGAGCGTTTCTGAAAAAGTAAAATGAAAAATAATGCAGTTTAAGTTAGGGCCTCAAAATGGACTGGCAAAGGTGCCAGACCAGCACGCCACCTTTGCTGCTGAACACTTTCCTAATCTGTAGAAGCTGACAGAAATTTACTTTCTCCTCTGTGGAAGCCTTTTTCTTACTGAGGAGCCTTGGGCTGTAAATCCCCAACACGTGTCGTCTCTCCTGCTGTCCCGAGGAGCAGCCAGATTTCAGACTTTGGACACACTTTTAAATGCTGCAGAATTCACAGTACTGGCACAGAGCAGACAGATGCTGAACTGGCATGGCTGAGGGCAGGGAAATTTTGAAAAAGGAGATAAATGCTGTTGAAAGCGGAAGCTTTTGGTAAATGACAAAAGGCTGGTAGCCTGCTGTACCAACGTCCTGGCTCCATCACACACATCCCTGTCCATCACTAGCCCTGAAATATTAGGGGAAAAGGAACAGGTGACCTGAAAACCCTTAGAAACATGGTAAAAGTATCTAAAATACACGACTGGTGAGGAAGTGTTCACCTTGTGCCTTTGTGTGGCACCCACTTTCTGTGGAAACCAGGAAACTCAACTGTGGGCTTGCCAGGTAGGTGCATCTCACTTAGCTGACCTGAGTTCAGCCTGGAACAGTTGTGTTTGATTTGCGTGACCATGATGTGTGCTGTGTATATCAAGGACACCGAAAAAGTGGGACAGCTTACATCTCTTGTTAAAAATGGATGGGGGACTGGTGTGTGCTCACAGCTGCCCGTGAATGCGCTCACGGTTGAGCATCGTGTGTGTCACACCAGAAGCACTGCCGATGAGCTGCACCGGTGGTGTGCCTTGAGCTCACAATAGCTGGGCATGTCAGCGTTGTGTTGTGAACCAGGAGACCGCACCTTCATTGGCTCTTTTTCCTTTGTTACTGGAGTTCTCCCTTTGTTTTTGTTTCATTCCCAGACTTCTGCTTTTTTCGGTTAATGATATCATGCTATGATACTATAAAGCTGGAAATATTTAAGTATCAACCAATCATTTTTCAAGGGCTTACTTTTACTGAAAATTAGCTCATTAGATTTGTAGCGCAGCCCAATAAATGCACATTTGAAAGCAGCAGAGAGAAGGTCTGCCAAAGTTGTTATTAATCCTTTGCTTTTCTGCTTGTGCAGTCTTGAAGGGGCAGCTCCCTCAGCAAGGGGTTCACAAACCAAAGACTCACGGAGTTAAGGGCAAAAATCCAGGTGGTTTCCCTGGAACAGGAATGGGAGCCACGATGGACAACACCAACTACGGGTCTGCCACAGCTGCGATTCCGTTGAAACGTATGACCAAAATGTAACGATGCTCAAGAATAATGTTTGTGTTCCATGGGTAGTTTTGATCCAGTTGTATTTTCTAAATTCCTGTTATGACCGCTAGATTTCAAATGAGCATTCATAAATAAGCAGTGAAAACCCGAAATGCTTTCCACTGCAGAGTTACTGTGTTTTTAATTGAAGATATTTTTTGCTTGTGCAGCTAATAAAATTTTGTGGCAAATTGATACATTTTAGCAAAACCAAATATTTCAGATAATACATTTTTTGTTCATGTCAAAAGTCCTTTGTTCATTGAAAAAGCACTTAATGGAAATATTTTAATCAGAGCTTTGAAATATCAGATGTCTTCAATGAAAGGTCAGTCCTCCAGAGCAGAAAAGGGAGCAAATAGCTCAGGAGGGTTAATTAGCAACGAAAGACTAAACAAAAGCTGGGAGCTTGAAAGAGAGTCTTTGAAGGAGAGAGGGCAGTTAAGATACATTAATGGGTTTTGAAAAACAGGATGGACTTTTTCTGTAATAAAATCCCTGATGCACTGAGGTGAAGTTCCAGCTCATGCTAAACTGCATGTTATTTAATGTAAATATGGGTTTGTGCTTATTAGGTTACTTGTTTTGTTATGTTTTTTCACAGACTCCTTGGTGAGCCACCTGAACTGTCCCAGGACGGCTCGGCCAGGCGGCCGCCCCGTGCCCTGTCCCACCAGGTGGAGGGAAGCGATGCCGGGCGGTGGGATGTGATGCCTTTGGCAGGGGGGTGAGGGGCATCTGGCAGGCAAGGGACGGGCGTAGTGCCGC
>Ga0181612_101738_pt1 | contig 10316 bp, 8 predicted proteins | sample HoacroProtozoa21_FD_119630 | JGI IMG/M metagenome (GOLD analysis project Ga0181612, IMG submission 119630) | Hoatzin crop microbial communities from Cojedes, Venezuel. Combined Assembly of Gp0051906, Gp0051904, Gp0051908 | reverse complement strand
TTATTATTATTTCCTTTGTTGTCTTATTAAACTGTCTTTATCTCAACCCATGAGTTTTACCTTTTGTCCATTCTCCTCCCCATCCCACTGGGGGGAAGGGGAGGGTGTGCAAGTGGATGTCTGGTGCTTAGTTGCCAGCTGATGGGTTAAACCACGACAAGAGCTCTCAACCCAAGTATAAAAGGAGAGACACTAGACAAACAAATTACCATTATGGCACAAGGAACTGATAAAAAACCATTGGTCATCATGGTAAGTGGGGCTTGCACACCTAAATACAGCGAAGAACCTTTGTTTTCTCTCAGATTTGGTGCTTAGAAAACCTTACAACAAGGATATGAAAAAAATCACAACTACTGTTCCAGAACAAGTGGAAACATTTCAAGTATTCTTTTTTTTGATTATAATCCCTTTAAATTGGGAGACTGCATCACTAAGAGGATCGAATCCTGGTACACTCAGTTTTCAACTGCATTGCAACTTTTTTGTTCCTCCTGTACCTTTGATAAGATGTGCAAGCTCCTAGTTTCCTAATTCACCAGCCAGGGTGGTGAGGCACTAGTGCTGGAACAGGTTGCCCAGAGAAGCTGTGGATGCCCCCTCCTCCCTGGCAGTGTTCAAGGCCGGGTTGGACGGGGCTTGGAGCACCCTGGGGTGGCAGGAGGGTCCCTGCCCATGGCAGGGGGGTGGAATGAGATGATCTGTAAGGTCCCTTCAAACCCAAACCGTTGTAAGATTCTGTGAACAACCTCAGCGCTAGTTTTCCTGGTTCATCGCCGCTCAGGTAGCTCACTTAGCATGAAGAAGAAGCTTATGTAATTATTGCATTAAAGAATTTGAAAAGAAACTGATAGAAATTGCTTTGATAGTTGCCCATGTGCCTTCTGTATTGAGAATTTCCAAACTTCTGACAATGAGGACCGTGTTTTTATAGTGCTGAAATGGAGAGACTTGTCCATGTGATTTTGTGGACATAAATATCTTTCAGGTACTTAGTGATTACCTGACAACAGCTGCTAAATATGAAGCTGCTCAGAAAAGATGACAAGGTGATCCACATGCTGCAAGCAGCGTCAGTGACGTGATTTGCCCAGTCCTCTTGACTGCTCTGGGTATCCAGTATGGAAACAACGCGTTACTGGCAGATACAGGCCATGTAGGTTTTACGATGAATTCTTGTTAGTCTAGTACTCTCAGCAAGGCTGAATGTTTACTTGAGAATTTTTTATCCTGAAATCATTGACGAATAGGAAAATCTTCACTTTTGGTGTAGCTGGTTTCTCGAGCCGGCACTGTGGCAAATTTACACAGCGCAGATCCTAGAGCTGGATCGTGCAAACAGGAGGGTTGGACTAGATGACCCACAGAGGTCCCTTCCAACCTCTACTATTCTGTGGTTCTGTGATTCTGTGAAACAGCATTTCCATTGTCATAGAGCTGTACGCGCAGTGGCGTGTAGGGAACAAGACCATGACACTTTTCTGTTGTTGTATACAACTTATTAGCTCTATACTGGTGTGCCAGCTGAGTGAAGTTCAGAAAATAAGATCTCTCATCTGCAAATTGAAAACAAGGAGAGATTTCAAGTGGAATTGGGTGCCCAGTATTTTGAGACTGATAAGGTGAACCACAAGTGCATTTTTTCACTTAGAAGAAGACTGTTACCTTCTTTCCTATTTTTTTTTTAAGTGTGCAGGAGGAAGATTTTGTGGGTTTGGGGCTTTTTATTTCATTTTGGTGTTTTGTTCACAAGAACACTGAAACAGAGAGTGTCAAACTCTTAGTGTCTGAAGTTCAGATACTGTTTGGGCCCCTCTCTCTCTTCCTGCCCCCCTGTATACTTGCACGAAGTGAATGACTTGAGAAGTTTGAAACGAGACTGTTAATGTAATTAGACCGGTGTTTGTCATTCTTGTCTTGATCTCTCTTTTGTCTTGGTCTGCCCTTCTTTCCTCTCGTTCCTGCATTCTGAGTTTGTTTTCTTCTGATGTTCTGTTGCTTTGTGGTGTTCTCCTCAAAATCAAGTTGTACCACTGTGATTAGCATGTGATTATTATTATTAATAATAGTATTTCCACCCACTCCCACCCCGCTGTGCCCCGTGTACCCTGTAGCAGCTAAAGGATAGCAGCAGATTGGGATTGACGGTGGTGAATCACTTTCCGTGTTGCACTCGGGTGCTTGTGTGGAACTTCAGCACTGAACTGTGTTCAGAGGTAACGTGGACAACCTGAGGAAGTCTCACCGGTTTGAGAGTACAGGGAGGGCAGGGAAGATTTAATTTTTTTTTTTTAAGACTCCTCTTCTGAGTCCTTGCCTTGAATTTTGTTATTTGTCACCCTGCTTCTGATCTTTCGTTGCTTTTCTGTTGTGTAATCTCTCTCGAAGAATGAACAGGACTTACATGTTAAAAAGAATCATCCTGAAAATTCCTGATGACCTGTTTATGTTATAAAATACCACTTGGTATTGTTGTAGAAAATATGAGTCAGAGGCTAGTCTTAGTATTTTGCACTGGTGAATAGAGTAAGCAAGTGATACCCGTAAATGTAAAATTTCCACTTACTAGAGTGATTGTAATTAAACTAAAGTAGATCCTTGCTGTTTTGAGAAGACAGGAAAGCTCTGAGATAGAGAGGCTTCTCAGTAACGCTGCTTAGACAAACTGAACTTGCTGTTTTGGGGGGAACAGGCATCACAAGCTTATTTTGGAGCCACTGTACAGTGGTTTACCTGATCATATTTGAAAAAAAAAAACAGTTTTCAGGCATACAGTTTACTTCATCCATATTAAAAGTGAAATCACTACACAGTTCAGTGACTACAAACGTGTTCTGCAAAACAAAACTTTTCAGAGGCCGATGAATAGTCCAGTCGTGGAACAAGTTATGGAGGGAGGTTGTGCAGTTTCTGTCCATGGAGGTTTTTAACACCAGACTGGATAAAGCTGCAAAGAGCCTGATCTGACCTCAGATCTGACCTTGCTTTCAGCAGGAGACTGAGTTGGCAATTCCTGAGGTCCCTTCCTCCCGGGATTGTCCCGTGATCATAGATGAATCAGTGGTGTCTGTGCCCATTCCAGTTTATTTCCATCTGGGATGGATTGCATTGCATTAGTTGCAGAAATGACTCTTGATATGTGTAGTACAACCACTTACATAGGTTTTACTATCTCTAATCTCTACCAGTTGGACTCATACCTGAAGAGAAACTTGCAAGTGTTATGCTGCTAATTCAACTACTTTATTTAGCTTTTTGCATCGCTTCTTTTGGCGTGGCCCTTCTTGTGACATACATGTTGGGACATGTTGGTATCGGAGCTCTCCTGTTGGTTTTGTCCTCTATTATTCTGTGCTTGGAGGTCAGCTTGTGCAAACTAAGGAGATCTGCCTGCCTGGATGGTGTAATAATTGGTGTTTTCTGTAGGAGAACAGTCTTGGGAAATCAATTAGCCTGCCCTTCATAGGCGTTTAAATAAGATCATAGGATACTTGGTTTGGAAGAGACTTTGGGAGGTTTCTGGTCCAACCTCCCGCTGAAAGCAAGGTCAGGTCAACCCTGAGGCTCCTCAGGACTTTACTCAGTAAGGTCTTGAAAACCCACACAGGTACCACACAACCTCTCTGGGCACCCTCCTCCACTGCTTGGCTGTCCTAATGGTGAAAAAGCTTTTGCTTACATCCGGTGTAAAGGGCTGTGTTGTTTCAATTTATATCCATTGTCTCTTCTCCTCCCACCATGTGCTTCTGTGAAGATCTTGCTACATCGTCTTGATGGCCTCCTTGTAGATACTGTGGGCTGCTTCGTAGGTCTCCCCCAAACCATCTCTTCTCTAGGAGGGACAAACCCAGTTCCTTCCGTCTCTCCTCATAAGACAGCTCTTCAGCCTCCCGACCGTCTTGTGGCCCTCTGCCAAACTTCAGTTTGTCCTTCCTGTGTTGGTGGGCCGAAACTGGACTGATGCGTAGAAGAGGATAATCGTTTTACTTGAGCTACAGCCTATATTCCCCATGTTAATACAGCTCAGGATGATGTTGACCTTCTTGCACCGAATCACCTTCAGCTTGCTGTCCACCGAGACCCCCCGGTCCTTTTGAGCAGAGCTGCTCCCCAGCCAGTCATTCTTGAGCCCGTGTTGTTGCAAGACATTATTCCTTTCGGGGCAGGACTTTGCATTTCTCCTTGCTGAATTCCATGGAATTAACAAACCACTCAAAAAACTAAAGCCCCCAACCCCCCACCCTGTAGAACTTCCTCTGGCAAAACATCTAGGCGTGTGCTTGAGTGCTTTGGATACTGAAATGCTTAGATCCGTGTTGAAGCTGAGCACAGCATTCTTCTACCCCTGTGCTACCCAAATTCTATGACTGAAAGTACCTTAATGTTCAGGACCTCTGTGTGTATCCTTTGACTTAGGCATATGTTGAAGGAACCTACTTTGCTTATAGAATAGATGGGGGAGGGATATTGGATGAGGTCCTAATACTGCAGGACAAGAAAGAATTGTGTGTAGTCTAATTCCACTCTGTTTTGTTCCTGTTTTCTGCTCCTATTTTCCTGCTCCTCCGGATCACACACCTGTAGCAGTCATTGGAGTAGAGATTTGCAGTGAGTGAGTTACGCTGGATGATTTTTGTTGATATGTATTTCATGTGAACAATATTTGCTTTCAGTCTTGATGATGGTTAGCTTTGTCACACTGTATTTTGTGCGGTGTGTTGACTAGTTAAATTCATGGGGAACCGGGCGTTGTTTGTGTTTGGAATTCTGCCCTTGCGATACACGTCTCTGTGTGCTGCCTAAAAACATGTTTGAAAGACCAACGCTTGTTGCTCGGGACAGGTGGTTGCTGCTGAACATATCTTGAATTTGTGATGTTTAGAAACAAAAAGTTTTATCTACGAAATGTTAATTTTAACCACAGAAAGGTCTTTTTTCATGGGATCAGAGCTTCAAAACATCTGGTGTAGTTGGTTAGATACGGAGGTTGTGTCAGTTGTGTGGAAATACAGCTATGCTGGTGGTGTAATATTTTTGGTGGAAGAAATGCTGAAGTACTAGTTTTGAAAGTATACTGTTATCTTAACTGTCCAGAGATGCCTAAAATAACTATTTGTCGCTTCAGTGAAGCATTTTTACCGTTAAAATTTAAATTAATACTTTGAAACTTTGGTAGTACTGATCTGTTAATTCTGTAAATGTTCCAAGGCCAGAATTAACATACCAGCAACTTAAAACCAAAATCAGCCAAGCAAGCAAAAGCCCAGAAACTCAACGTTAAATTTTATTTGCTGATACTGAATTTAAACAAGGCTTTAAATTACCTTTCCTGTATGTTATGTTGGAATCTGTTATGATGCAGACTTGTTACCCATTCCTAAGTAGCAAAGTTACTGCTTCAGCTGGCAACCCCAGGGTCCAGATGCTGGTTCCTAGATTTCCACCTAAAAAACATGGTTAAAAAGGTTTAGTGCGCACTCTGGGACGTCAGTAGGTCAGGACTGGTTTGTCCCCGAAGTTCAGAGATCGCAATCTGGAGTGTCTTCGAGAAGAACGCCCTTCCAGAAGTCTGCGTGCAGAAGTGGAAGCTGCTGAGCTGAAGGCAGCCGCAGCAGCGGGCTGTGGAGAGAGACTGCCTGCGTTGGGGCGACGTGAAGCCTTAACACGGAGCGAGCAAACTCTGGAAGGAGCTGTGGAGTTGTGTTCCGTGCGACCTGTAACCATCTGCTCTCGAAGTTCTGGGAGCCTAAGCCATGTACAAACACATGAATGTAGTGTTTGTTTTTAAGTGCGTGATTCCACACCAGGGTGGATGGGAAGGGTGAGGAAGAAAGCAGTAACATGAAGGATGCTTATGTGATGATTAAGCCTTCAGCTTTTCAGCTGTCTTTATGTTGTTCCTGCCTCCTCCCAACTCCATACACACCCAGTCTTGTAACTGGTGATCTGGCTGACCTGCCCTCGGAAAGCTCCTCGCTCTCTGTAGGCAGCCGGTGGCAGCCCTCGGCGGAGCAGGGAGCGAGCCGCTGCGGAATGCCGGGGCAGGACTGCTTTAGCTGCTGAGCTGTTGGGGTAGCTTTGTTCCGATGCTGAAACGAGAAGTGAGCAAGTGACTCTGGCTACTTAAAATTTTGAGCGCTTAATAACTGAATCAGTCCCACAATTCTCTTTCAACCCTTTGTCACGACTAAAAGCGAAGCCAGGTTTTTATCTTACCTGGCATTGCAACAAAATGATAATTCAAGATGCTTTGTTGCTTTTTAAAGAAGGAATGAAATCTCAGTGTTGATGAGTGGGAAAAGAGCTGCCTTGCTACTGTTTGGAAATAACAAATTTTTCGTAAAACATGAATAGTCTTGCACAGAACACTTAATCTCATTAGAGGCTCAACCTCAAAATATTTGAGAGGGTAAGATTGACAATTACAAAATAACTTGAACTTTTTTTTAACTTGGGCATACATCTCGGCTCCATTGTGTGAAAAATTACTGGGGATTTCTGACCAAATTCCTTTGGACAAAAAGTCACTAGAATTGGTCTTTATGCCTGTACCACGTGATACCTTTTTCTAGATTATTTAGCTATTATGAAGAGAGCTGCGAAGGAAATGAGGAGCTTCCTATGTAATCAAGTGGTCAGCTGGTGTTTCCTCTATCGGGAATCGCGTTGGCCATTACTCACAGCGGCCACATCTGCGTTGTTGTGCCGAGCGTGGAGCGAGAGACTCCGAGGCAGGAGGAGGGACGCGGAAAGTACAGCGGCCGTGGCTGAAACACTGCAGTCGCAGAAAGAGAGCAGCTTCTTACTCCCGTGGTTAGGAGGTGCTTTACGGTGGTTCTTTGCTTTAATGACTCTTTGGTGGCACAATTAAATGTCACTTTTAGCAGGTTTAATTGAGCTTTTTTAAACACATTTAACCCACCCTGTCTCTGAACTGTCTTTCTTAAATATGACTGCTTCCTCAAAGCTCGTTTTCTGTGAATAATTTTGCTTACTTTCCTCTTCTGGCCTGCTTTGTTGAAATGATGCTGCTGCGATCCCTGTGGGACGTCGGGGACTCTCAGGGCTATAAAACTCTGTCAGTGTTTGCGTGCGGACATCATCTGGTGTAGTGTTTTGCGGGTCTCTTGGCACCACTGAGTAATTCCTCCACCTTTTGCGTTGTTCCTACTTTAGCTGAACAGCGTTGTCTTTTTATGCCCAGGACAAGACAGATGTTTGAGGCTCGTGTTGGCAGCCCGTGATTGTAGCTCCAGTGTACTTGGTGGCTCCTGATGTTTTGGGGAAAAGGTTATTTCCAGTAGAAAATGACATCACCACGGTATTTGGTAATTTCATAACTATTAGTTGGTTATTTTTAGTTGAAAGAATAAAGCTGCATTTATTTTTATGCAGTGCTACTCTCAGACATTAGATGCTACTTACTCTAGTGTTAGAAATGAAAATATGACTTCTGTTCTCTGCAGTTAAATGATTTACTAATTGAATTGCAGCCTGATTTTAATAGCTTTTCTTCAGCCTTTTATACTGAGTTTCAAATACTATATTAGTTTCATAATGTTTTGTTTGTTGAGCCTTAGTCAGGTGAAATAGATGTTTAGGCAGGGATGGTGAAATACCTGGATTCCCGTGGGTGACGAGGTGTGCATCGCTCCATGCTGTTCAGGCTGGACTCCGACGTCCTCCCGCTTGGTTGGGGTTCTGGATCCGCAGAGGCGTTCCTTGCTTCTGTACATTACTGTGCTTGGTTTTATTTTGAGTGCCAGTAGCTACAAAAGGGAAAAGTATGAGGATGAGATTTCATATTTACCATTTAAGCTAGTAAAATGGCTTTCTAGCAGCAAGGGAGTGCTCCCCTTGCCCCTTCTTCCACTGAGCATTTTTTTTTAATCCCTCCTTTACGCTGGCATTGGGTTTTACACAAATTCATGGTGAAGTTTTTAAGAAAGCCGGGGGACGAGGATTAATTCTCCTTGGGCTTTTCTCTCTGAACTAGCTCATTAGCCACAAGTAAATGCCAGTGTTGAAGCAATGGAACTGACAGGGAGCTGGAGAGGGGGTAGGCAGGGAGAGGGGAGAGCCCCTTCCAATGTAACTGGTGGTTGCTGTTGAATTAGCTTAATGTCATACTCTGCCTTACTGCCACGTACAAACGGGACAGGTGGAGTAATTTTTCTCCTGACATAACCTTCCAGTAATGGACAGTTAGGGACTTTGGGGGAATTTATTTCTATGTCTATGGGAGCAGTACATTCCATGTTCTGTTCTAATAATAACAACATGGAGGACACGTAAAAGAGGAGAGCGTTCAGATACAGAGTTTTTCTTGTTAGGTGAACTTGTTTGCAGAGCAAGATCTTTCAGCCAGTGGACTCACTTCCAGTCTGGAAAAACAGATGTTGTGGATGGGAAGAGTGTGGAACTGGGAGGTAATGGGAGGGTAAAATGCTTGTTCAGGAGAAGGGGGTGCCAGCTCAAGTACAGAGCATTGAAGTGTGTTGTTACGTTGGTAGCTACACAGTGTCTTCTGTTTCAGACCTGCAAGTGAATAGAGTAGCGAGGGAATAAAATGGGAACCAAAGCAGTGTTTTGGTTGTGCAAGTACCTTAGTAAGTAATATGTTTGTATCTTTAGGGCTGCTTTGAACTAGCTTTTGTGTTGGAATGGAGGAATGTCGTAGTATGAGAATAGTCAAAAGAAAGCTTCACAGAACAGTGAGTGTGAGATCGCTGTCAGTCTGAAGATACCGTAGATGGTGTTACTACGGAGAAAGCCCCTTTTTAACTTGCCAGTGGTTCTTAAATGCAACTAACTGCAGGTGGATGTCGTTCGCCAAGCACAGTGCTTGATGAAATTGTTGCCAAAGATTATACAACAGGATTAAGTAGGATTTGTGGAGAGAAGGCTATTGACAAATAAATTTTACCAAAGTATTGCAACTACTATAAAGATTTTTTTTTTCCAAGCTGTCTGTGCCCTTGGTAGTCCTGTCAACCAACGTTAAGATAACTAATGGCATTAATAAGCTGCCTCATAGGTTTTGAGAAATGACCTGATTCCTTTAAATAAAAAAATAAACAACTCGTTCCAAATGCGATTTCCTGCAGGGGTTTTTGGGTATCAGAATTTTAAAAAACCCTCTTTTTTGGACTCTCTCCTGTTTGGAAGTTGCAACGTGGACCTAGTATTTCTTTTAAATGTTCCAAAAGGTTCAAGTTAGTGCTCCTAATCCTGTCTAAAACTGCGTGGCGCTTCCATGTGTAAATTCAGCTACCTGTTTCGGTTGTCTCTGTAGTGAATGGATGCATGGTTTTCTGGATGCAGGGCAGAAGTAACTAGCAGGATGCCTGAGCAGTTTGTGTGTGCGTGCTCCAGATGAAGCTGCATAGAAACACCGTGGTTGTGCATCTTCGGCTGCGACACAGCTGGTCCCAGGAAATTCCATTCAACAGTGCAGATTTTGGGTTTGGGGTTTTTTTGCAGAGCTGGTACTGTAGATCTTGATGTTTGTATAGCCTGAAGTATGGCTGGCCATTTTTTCTTAAAAAGGAAAAGGGAAGGTTAGTAGTTCAGGTAGAGAAGGAAAATGATAGCTCAGAAAGAGGTCCTTCCCTTTATTTCCATAGTATTTGTTACAACAAAATTGCATTTTAGGCTACACTTTGAAATGGTATTATTCCTTCAAACTTTCTTAACTAACCTGATTTACTTGGAAAATAACTTTTTGAAATCTAGTCAAATGTTGGATTTGAATCAATATGATGTGGATTATATGAATTTAATAATTGTAGAGTGAATTCCAAGACAGTGCGACAAGAATTGTACAACTGGAATGAATTTAAACGTTGCGCATTAATGTCTCTCGAGGTTGTAAAACTGGTAATAAGGTTAATGAAGCTGGCAACAGTCCAGTGCAATTCCTGTGCTATCACATTGCTTTTTGGCAAGATCTTGACCTGCTATAAAACCTTCAGCAATGTCAATTTGGCAGTGAGCTCGTAACAGCGTCATAAACAAAAGAACACAGATTGAGAGGGGTTTTTTTTTTGCATTTGGGACCCCCTGCTTCCCAAATTTACGTGCACAATAATCCCTTGTAGGACTGCCTTTTTTGCATTTTGCCAGATAGCGTCCTCTTACATTTTGTTTGGCTGTATAGTTCTTCATATCCATGGCTACCCTAAGGTCTCCAAGGAAAGGAGGAGATACTTTGCTCCTTGTAAAATGTTTTTAAAGTGGGTCTGTCCCGTCTCAGAGGATAGAGCAGGACAATTGGGTCCAGTCAAGAGTAGATTTTGTGTTAAGGTAAGGGTGTG
>Ga0181612_170241_pt1 | contig 10317 bp, 6 predicted proteins | sample HoacroProtozoa21_FD_119630 | JGI IMG/M metagenome (GOLD analysis project Ga0181612, IMG submission 119630) | Hoatzin crop microbial communities from Cojedes, Venezuel. Combined Assembly of Gp0051906, Gp0051904, Gp0051908 | reverse complement strand
TTTTTTTTATTACAAAATTTATGGAAAGGGGGTGGGGGAAAAAAAAAGAGGGGGCCAAGAAAAAAAGTTTTTGATGATGTAAATTTTTAAAAAAAAAAAAAAAAAAAAAAAAAAAAATCAGTGGGTAGTATGAGAGATCTGCATTTGTAACGTGGCAAATAAGATGTATATGTTAGGAAACAAATACTGTAAGTAAAATAAATATTATGTGACTTAACCTCTTAATGCCTTGAACATGAAGTGGTTGGATAGGATAGCTACCCAAAAGCTGAAGTAACGTAAAAAAAACAAACCTGCTCCCCTCCTCTGTTTCAGAGTGATTGAACAACTTGGTGGTAAACAGCTGGTAATGAACCACATGCATCATGAAGACCAACAAGTTCGTTATAATGCACTACTGGCTGTGCAGAAGCTGATGGTTCACAACTGGTATGTGGAGATTATTTGACATACTACTAACACTAAGAAATATTGGGCTGTGGAGAAAGGATTCAAGACAGTAGGTTTCCTTAAGGGGGGGAATAATGTTTTAATGTGGTAAGACTGCAGTTCTTAAATGACAGAGCAATATGATGCTGATGTGTGAGATCTTAGCTAGTTTTTCTGTGTATTTTTGTTGCAGCTGAATTGAGTAGCTTGACCTTGCCTGATTGAATGTCACATGAGTAATTCACTTGAACAATATATTTTAACTTATTTGAACTGCTTAATATTTAATGTGAGCTGTCATTTAGGCTTGCAAAACTACAGTCTTCAAAATGTTAAGGCTATGTGTAGGTATTTTAGCAAGTTTACTTAATCTCAGCTGAAGGAATTAGTAGCTTGATGTAATAGTTGATGCTTCAAGTACTTAATTGGCTTTGCAAAGTGCATGCCTGACCATTCTTTTGCATTGTTACTTTTTGCTGTAGTCCTTTTCCCCCACTCTACACTGTTACTTTTCTCTTGCCTTTTTAAGGGGTGCAAGTACAATTTTTCTTGAGCTCCTGGAGTAGCAGAAGCTTGTGGGCTGGTGGATTAGATGAAGTTGGGAATCACTTGCTGGTATCTCTTTCATCAGTTGCTGAGAAAAGCATTTGAAATTAGGTTTTTCTTTCATTGTTTGACTAGTTCTGTAACTATTTCTCTAATAAAGTTCCAAAAACCCCGAAGTCCTGGCGTGTTCTGCCACAGAAGTTGCTGATGGGTGATGCTACCTTTCCAACAGAGCCCAGGACTTTTATAGTGAAGCATTGAAGGGCTGAAGTTCCGAAAAACTTAAGTGTTCACGTAACAACTTTGCCAAACTAGTTAGGTATGCTAAGCATAAAGCATGGAGAGCTAAAAATACTAATAATTCTTAATCTGATTATTAATTATGATTTCACCAAAGCTCTTATTTCCAATTTGGTATTGCCTTTAGAGAAAGATAAAGTGCAACAGTACATCTAAGTACACTGGAACATAGATGTTGGGATACAAACAATTAATTTAAGTTTGAACTTAAACTAATCTTTTATTTCTGAAAAGCTTGTGCTTGGAAGTACTTGTAAAATTTGTCATTTTTTTCCCTTCTAGAAGAATGTGGCCTTTTTAAAAGGCTGAGTACTGATGATGCTAACAGTGTGAAAGTGGTAGAGGAACAAGGTTTATCAAGCATGTTCTTACAGCTTAAGTCACTTGCTGTAGAAGGCAGGCTAGCAAGGCTGACAGTAAGCTCCTGTCCCCTCTCCCTGCAGTGTATCTTCTCTAAAAGAAGCTAGTTTTTCCCCTTTTCTTCTGAGGAATATGGTTTTAACTCTCGTGCGTGTTATGGTATTAATTCTATCCTGCTTCCTCCTGCTCCCTGTACTATGGAAACCTCTTATAGCAGACAAAAACACATTTAAATAACCTACTATGAGAAATCCAGAGTTAACGTTCTCCACCTGTAAGGAGGGCTTTGGTAAACAACAATGAATTTCACAGTGTGTGGAGTTGGAGACTAAATGTGTGGTCATGTGCAACCTAATTATGGGGCAGTACTGTATATTGTGCTCCACCCTGCTTCTCGATTTGGTGATATGCTGCTTTTCTCACATTGCTGTTCTAATATATTTGAAGCATTCTGAGTATTATAAACTGGCTATAGCTAAATAGACATTACAGTGTGGAAGGCTAAATTACTGAATTTACCTTCTGCAGGAGGGACAGGTCTTATGTGTGTTCTGATGCCTTGAAAATCTGGTAATAAAAATGTAAAACTCTGATCTTTCTCCAGCACAAACGTCACTGGTAGTAAAAGTTTTCCTGGTTGCCTGTCTTGGCTCTTTCTCATTTTCGGCTTAAGCAGACTAATTTTAAAAACATCACATCTGGTGTTCTGGATTCGTCTTGGGGTTTTAATGGCATGAACATTTCTGTGTCTGCATTTCACAGTTTATGAACCTTTAGACTTGAGACTGAGAGAGATTGCACTTCCATCTAGTTTCAGATCTTCAGAGGTGTCTGTAAAAAGGATGTTTGAGCTTGTGCTATTTGCAGATTCATATTGTCATGTCTGGAGGGAGTATGTTCTTGTTTAATTCTTACTGGGACACGTTGTTCTTGGCTCTTATTTTCCAGAGCAGTGTTACCCTGGAATGGACATCAAATAGCTTGAGCTAAGGAAATGATGCATCGTTTGTATGTGGGAAGCTAGATCTGTCTTTGTGTAGATCTGGCGTTTGATGTGTGTCAGGAGTGTGTCCGTTCCATCGCTTGTGTGGGGAAAAGAGAAAACAGTGTCCCCTGACTGCTACACAGTGCAGTTTAAGTGTCCACTTACTTAGCTTTGCATTGTCATAAGATGGATTGCTCAGTGGCTTCAAGATTTTGCTTACCTTGCTCTTCACAGTTGGGGAAGCAATAACCTTTTTTCCCCTTGCTTCCATGTGCTTTGGAATTAGTTATTTCACTCAAAGCCATTTTTTTTTTCTTGAATTTAATTGCCATGGAACAAATCTGTGTTAATATGTCACGTGTGACAGAGGTGGTCAGGCATTTCCTAGACCTGGAGGCTAGTGGAGAGAGGGATGAGAAGATAAGGGCTTGTTCTGCTGGCCTAAGGCTTGGTGTAAGTGTTGTATCTGAAGCAGCAGAGTAAGTAAAACTTCTGGCTCCTGAAGCAAGAGACTGTTGGGGCAGCTGAAGTGGTGTTCTGCTTAAAATGCAGCTGTATTGTTAGATTGCTAATAACTCAACTTGGAGACAATTAACTCCTAAGTAATTTGAATAGTTCATTACAGGCTGATCAACTGGCTTTTCCTTAGGGGTTTTTAAGTCAGGGATAAAGGGAGGGAAATCAGACTGTCAGGCAATCTGTTTAATGATGAAACTAGGATGGCAAAAGCAGTAAGCTGCTGTCAGCTTTTCATATGAGGTAAGTTCGGGTGAAATATTCCCGTTGCATTTGCTTGTTAAATGATCATGCATTTGAAGCAGGGAGCGAAGGTATTTTTTTTAGCATCACTTAATGTCTTTAAATGTTAATTTATCCTGTGCTTTAATCTCACTTGAACTAATTGTGTTAGTTGTGGCAGTAATGGTAAAAAACTTGTTATTGGCAGATGGGGCAGTTTGGCATGGCAGTGATGTGCAGATTTTCTTGTGTCCTGTTCAATTTGTGCTTTAACTCTTTATGAGAAATATCATGCTGGTGTTCAGAGGCAATACCCAACTTGACCATTTTAGTATTGGGAAATGGTTTTGGGAACCTAATGCTGTTTGGAACAATGTTTTTAATGATGTAAAAGAATCAAATAATTAAGTTTTAAACTGATAGCGCTAACATATGTCCCTTTAAAGAAATGTAGTATGTTAATCTCCACAGATGAAGCAAGTGCCTTTCATGTGCTTTAGAGCATAACATCTTACTGAACTTCAGGGATGGAATGTTGTAATGCAAAGCACCTACAGTTAGAAGCCCAAGTTCCTGCTATGAACAACACAGAGAAGCAGGTTGTTTTTCAGGACAATGCAGAGCAGCTTCATTGCCTGAAGTTGAACAGTGGGAATAATCTTCTGTCTTTAAGATTTGTGAACCTGTAGTCACCTGGCTTCATTCTAAAGGGTTTCCAACTGTATTATTAGATTAAAATAAGAGCTAGGTGAATTCTAGATGTTCTGCTTTTAATGTGTAACTTATTTATGACCTTACTGGTCACCTAGAACATAGTGTATTAGTTTCCACCACTTGCTTGTCTTCTAGCCAGGTTAGGCACAGGGAAGTTTGCTAATGACTCATGTAGTAAGTGTAGCATGTTACTTCTTTTTTTTTTCTTGCTCTGTCAGTAGCAGTGCTGTTGGGAGTTGGGGACCAGAGGTCAGAAATAAGAGAATTGTTACAACATGCAGACTAGCTGAGATGTGCAGAGGTGTGTGCTCTTTGTTCATGCAAATGTAAAGTATGCAGTGGTTTAACCTCTGTAGATCAATAGTTCTTCAGTATTCATAGAGGTGCTACTGGAACTGTGGTGGATCTGCCTGCAAACTCATTTGTTTTTCCTCTGGCTGAGTGAGGGCAATGGCAGAACTCACGCATCTTTTGGCATTTGCTCCCATTGACTGAAATATTGGTCTGTTGCCCCACCTTTCTGCTCATGCCTTAGCAGTGAGCTGATGTTAGTGATGGATTGCATCTCTTACCTCTAGGTTCAGGCATGATGCCTCATCTCCCCAGGGTCCTTTCACCTGTGCAGGCTCTGAGCTGTAAACCTCCTCTAAACAGGCAGACTTTTAGAATTAACCACTAGCGGACCAATTGATACTGACATGGAGAGTATAAGTATGCTGGAGGATAGGATCCTAAACAGTGGGATTTAGGATGCGTCATTGCTGCACGATCAAGTATGGTATTGGAAGTAAAATTAATAAATGGCATACTGAGGGAAGCAAAAAATTCAGATAAGCTTGGAATATGCAACAGATTCATATATGATTTTCAGAGTGCACATCCCAGACAAAATTACTTGCTTTCCATCTTTTTTAAAATGAGTAGTTATGCAGAGAGACATTAAAAATCTGAAACTGCCTAGGATTTGCAGTATATTATATTTAGAAGCTGTTGTTCTTTAGAGTTAGTGTGGAACATTCAACATTTGTCACTATTCTTCATTGGTATAAACTTTGTTCTCCAAAGCCTGTGTATCTCCAAAGATAGCTTCTGTGTTGTGCTTGCTTTTGGTGTAGTGAGAGGTGCAAGGTGTTATGATAGTTAACTGACAGCCATGGAGTTTGCCCCCGCCATTTTTTTTTTCCCTATCCCAACACTCAGACGTGTAGTGCTTAGTAGAGTAGGCTTAAATCTAGAAAACAATGCCTACGTGATAATGCAGTCCACTGTATTTATCTATGCTTTTTCTTAGCCTTCATCATCAATACAATTCCTTTTTAGTGGTTAACAGAAGTTAACTAACTGATAAGTTTGAGAAGGTAGATTGTGTCCCTCATAAAAAGTTGGGTTTTTTTAAGAGGACAGTTCCTAGCTAGAATGAGACAAGTTAGGCAAAAATCCGATTAGTTATAGGCACACTTGATCTCAAGTATGAGTGCTTTGTCTTTTTATTGGAACATATATATGTATTCTTGTAAAGCTTCATTCCAGACAGGTAGGGACTGTGGTTTGTACTGTCCATACGCTCTCTGGGATTTCACACTGTGATCATGTTTTCTGTCATGAGATTTGCACTGTTCACAAAACACACTTTAATATTTCTAGAGCTTCTGTTAACATGGAGCAAGTATTTTGCAAATTTCGAACGTCCTGTTCAATTTGCATTTTCTTTTTTCAACGAAATTGTTCATTTTCATGTGCTGTGATGAAAAAGCATGTCACCAAAGTAGTAACTTTTTGATAGTTTCATTTCTGATTAGTGTTACTGTAAAGGTTTGATTTTCTGATAGGAAAATTCAATTAAACATTATTTTTGTGAGTAATTCTGAAATATTCTGTGCAAACTTAAAGCTCTTAAGTGTTGAAAGCATTTTGTTTACTTTTCATTGTGGCAACTAAATCTTCTGATTAAGTATAAAACCCCTTTCAAACCAAGTTGCATGGTTTAGTCAAATTGGTTCTTTTTAATTCACATAATGGCTCTGTGTAAGTGTTAGATCATAGCACATCTTACAGGTGAAAAATGACTTATACCTTGCCCCTAATAGAAAGGCATATATTGAATTGAATTTCATAGATTTTTCTTTCAAAATCTAATAAAATGTTTGAGTAATAGCCTTGTAATAGGACCTCGTTAGTCTGCTGTTTCTTTATGGCCTGTATGTAAAATTGTGAACTGTAAGTCTAGAATTATTCTGAAAAATGGACAAACCCTCTCTGAAGGGAAACTGCTGAGCAAAAGGGAGGTTCTTGCAGTGTCTCAGTCTGAAGACACAATTTTGCATTTCACGTGATAAGGAGGACTATAAACCATGCTATGATTCAGTAATAAGGCACTGATCTGTAGATTGTCTATTAATGTTATTGCATTCAGCTGAAGACAGGATCCATCTGGAGAAAAAAAACAAACTGACAAACTTTCACTTAATGTTTGTAATCCCTCTGCTCAACCATTCAAGATGTTTAGTTTTAGTGTGCATATCAGAATGTTGAATGTCTTTTCACTGTGAATAATTAAGTTGAAAAAGTGTCCTAGACTTAGACTGTTCATCTTAACAGTTAGCGTTTGTTCTACTGGTTTGCACTGAGAGGAGTCTGTTACACTAAACACTGAGGGTTGCAGAGAGTTTTGCAATATCTCTTCCCTCGTGACATCCAAGGCCACTTGCATTGGTCAAGGAAGCACATGGTGAAAATCGCCATGATTCCACTGAAAAGTAGGTAACTTACTGAACTGCAGTTTGATGATGTGGTAGAGGCCCAAACTGTTCCTTCTTAGGAGCTTGGATTCTGCTGTGTACATTTGTTTGTTTTTTGTTGTTTGTGCTTCAGCACTGTTTATGGTCTGCATCAGTACAATAGGCAAATACTTTGTAATCTTTAATACATGATCAAGTATTTCAAGAAAAAGAAACGTGTTAATCTGCTGAGTCAAGGAGGAAAACTGTATTCAGCAAATAAGTGACAGAAGAGAACTGCAATGTTTTCCTGTGTGGTAGCATTCCAACTTGGGCAGTCCTCCTAGTCCAGCTGTCTAGGAAGATGTCTCTTTGTTTTTTAGTTTACTACTTTCATAGCTGTTTGATTTTACAGGATCACAGAATGGTAGGGGTTGGAAGGGGACTCCTTTCTATTTATTTCTGTAAAGAACAGTGCATGTAATGTAGGAAAAAAAAATTTATGTACACATATATACTGTATATTTTGTACATAACATGTAAAAATACGCAGTGGTATAATTTCTGATCCAGCAGTGTGACATGTTAATATTATATTTCAGGAACCAAGTAATAGCATAGCTGCAGGTTTGATTTCTGAACCTGGTTTCTTTTTTTCTTTTCTCTGTTGACTTCTGTGGCTTGTTTGCAAGGCAAATACTTCTGTGGTGGCCACTCTCCAGCCCCATGTGCCTTTCTCCTGGCCACCACTAGTGCTAATGTGACACAGCAGTAACCAGGTTCAAGGGATCTTATTAGGAGAACACAATTCACTTGCGAATTAAATGAACAAAAAATACTGTCTCACTAGATTGCCTGGACGAGTGCCCCATGAGAAGGACAGGCGTACGTGGCTGGAATGAGTTCGAGGGTGGCTGTGCCAGCTTTGTTCCCCAATGGATTAGGTGGGGACTTGAGAAATGGTTGCAACCTTGTCCTGGAGTTGCAACTTCATGTATACTGCTCAGAAGGTTCCAGGGATGGTCGCATCTGTAGAGATGTTTTTGCTGCCGTGTAGCACTTACAAGACCAGTGCTTTCAAGGGGCAGTTTAGGCTGCTTAGAGCTGGGAGTACTTAAATTGCATAACCCAAATATTTATTTGTGAAACCACAATAAATAACTAAAACTGGTCGGTCTCTCTCAACAAATCCAACTTGTTAGACCCATAATAGAAATGCAACATAAAGATGGCAGAGCTGTTCTATCTGTTCAAACTATTCTATCTGCTGCCTGCCCTTTGAACTTGTTTGTTTAACTATTTGCCACATCTTTATGATTTTACTGGAACAGTGTAGCTTGGCAATGTCTTTTGAGTTGCCCGAATCATGTGGCAGACACATTATTGTAGCTTTGTTACCCTTCTCTACTCTTTCATAAGGGGAAGAATTTCTTTAGAACTAGCTTTTCGTTTTCACTTTCAAAAACACAGAACTCTAGGTTTATGTTTAGATAAGAGAAAAATCCATATTTTTATGTTATTCTTTGTCAAAGGAAAGCATTCTGCCTCTTAAGAACCTCAGTCTGTTAAAACAAGCTAGAAATTACAGATGTTCAAGACTGCCAAATATTTTTTGGGGTATAGTTCTTTAATGAATTGGATTTAAGCAAGATTTAAGATAAATGTTATTCAAAAAAAAGAGAATAGGAAAATTTCACCTTTCCTGTCTTCTGTGCTTCATCTATTTTTCTTCCTTTGCCTGCCAAAAAGAAGAATTTTCAGATTTCCTTAAAGGACAGGTAAACCTAACTGCACTGGAATTTGAGGTATAACACTAAAAGTAGTAGTTCTTAAACTGTAAGCTTGTTCCTTTTAGGACATGACCTCTAGGAATCTGAAACCTGAAAACTTTCCTGTCTGTCATTGATTGTCTGTTGTTGACAATCATCCTTGCTCAATCTGAAAATTAGCAGAAAATTTTCAGGTAGGGTCTTGTGCCAGTTTGCAGTTATCTCCTTCTTCCATACTTGCTGAATTTGGTGGCTTACGTGTTGGATCAGTTTCTTGTGCCTTTTCCTAAATGACCTTTAAGCATTTGTTGCAATTACCGTGACACTTAAGTATATCTTAGCTTGCGGGTGTCAGTGTCTCTCATATGCCAACAAAACCAATTAAATTAAAATGAATGAAGCAACAAATTGGAATAAGGATTTGAGATGCAACACGTTCATGTATTCACCTCTACGTTTCCTTTGCTTCTTGGAAAAAGCACTTTGGATACCGCCGAAAATGTGCGTTTAAAGATTATGTCCAAAAAGGGGGAAATTGCTAGTGTGGAAGGAATCTCACTTGGTTGTTCTATTATGAATGAGAAGATTAATTTGCAAGTGGAAATTACTTATGCCTCACCTTCAGACTTCTGAATGATCAAGGAAGTGAGAAAATGTGGTGTTGCAAGTTTTGCTGATCTGAGCTTTAGCTGAGGAACGGAGAATTTTGTAGTTACTCTCAAAAAGACTTAACCTCCTGCTGTGATGAAATAACAGTATGTAAAAAAATATACTTTAATCTTCTTGTCATTTTAGTATGTATTTTAACAGAGGGAGAACAGGAGCCCAGTAAAGCTACTCCCGGTAGTTTGGGTTTTGGTGGAAGGTGGGAGGGAGAAATGACCAAAGGCCTGGCAGAATAACCTGTCAGTCTGCTCTCCGAAGACTACGCAGGAAAGCCTCATGTTGAGAAGCTGTCTGCATCCCTCTTACCGGTCCCTGACTGAACCCTCGCATCATCTGGCATAGACCATTCAAGAACTTGTCCTGGGTTAACCAATGACATTCAGCTGGAGATGATAAGCAAACAGAAAATTATCTGGTACTTGTAACAGCAGTTGGGACAAGTCTTCTTGCATTTCAGTGGCCCTTGGTGGTGGCGAAAGAAGTGGTGGGATGGGGACAGTATGAGGTTTTCACCTGGGTTTGCAGCATGGCAGCATAGAGTAGTAACTGCAGATACTCATTCTGTATGGGGAAGCGGGATAAGAGCTGTTCCTTGTCACTGGACTTAAACCTTACACTTGCAAATGAATGACCAAAATAAAAGGTTTTGTAGGGAAGGTACTGTACTATCTGCTGTATGTCTGTAGAAGTTGAATATGTCTGTTAAGGCCCTAAATACATACAAAATATGCTACTGCTCTGCCCTTTCAGAGATTTTTGCTGAATACACTGTGCTGTGGCTGGATTTCAGTAAGCCTTGAGCATGCATCTGAACTAGTGTAAGCTATGCAATACTTGCAGTGTTACAGATTGTTAGCTAGAGTGGTTTTCCTACTTTTAAGTAATCGCATAGGAATTTCACATTCAAAATGGTTCATGTGTGCTTTAAGAATAAGTAACTTTGCAGGCTTGTGGTGCTGTGAGCAGAACTGTATATTCATCAAGTGTCAGTTGCTTTCAAGGCTGGATGTCAGACAGGAAATACTAGAGTCAGTACATGCATATAGACATGAAACAAAGTAAAAAAAAAACAAAACAAACAAAAAACAAACCA
>Ga0181612_167470_pt1 | contig 10317 bp, 5 predicted proteins | sample HoacroProtozoa21_FD_119630 | JGI IMG/M metagenome (GOLD analysis project Ga0181612, IMG submission 119630) | Hoatzin crop microbial communities from Cojedes, Venezuel. Combined Assembly of Gp0051906, Gp0051904, Gp0051908 | reverse complement strand
CTGGACATATTCCAGACCCGCCTGGCCGCGGTGCTGTGCAGCCTGCTCTGGGTGACCCTGCTTGGGCAGGGGGCTGGGCTGGGGGACCCACAGAGGGCCCTGCCAACCCCGACCATTCTGTGACAGCAAATCACATACCTACTACCATCACCGATTTACCCCACAACACTTATATTTGAAAGTAATTTGCTACTTCCAATTTTCATGAGGATGGTGAAATATTAATTTCTTAGTTGCTAAGAAGTAACTTCTAAATTAATCAGTAAAAAGCCAGCCAAAAAAGTCACCATGAGAACATAATCAAACCTCAAAATTAAGCAGGAAGTGATCATCATTCTTGTTTCTGTCATCAGCACCTTTTTTAAAACCCGACCAAGGTCTGGGTGCTTCGGAACAAGCACCCCGGCGCAGCAGCACCGCGCGCTGCCCAAGCAATCCTCTGCCCCTACAGCCACCCCTGCTCCAGCTGCACGGCAACTATCGCAGCGGCCGCTGTGCCCTTTTAATAGTCCAGGGAACTTGTTGAAGCATAGATTACTAGTGTCCTCGGGCCAAAGTGATTTATGCAGCCGCCTTTGAAATTTATTTGAGTTAACTTTTAACAATTTAACATCCACCCTCAAGAGGGAGTTTGTCCCTGCCTCTCTGGCACCTGAGCTGACGAGCAAAGATTGTGAATTTGTGTCGTCTCCTTCCGCTTCACCTTTTCTTCCCCCCACTCTTTTGCCTTTGATCCAGGAAGCAACTTTACAAAGCTTGGAATTAAGGACCCAACAGAACAACGGCGGTCTCGGGTACGGAGTTCTGAACACAAAGTTTTCCAAGCAACCAACCACCAACAAATCCAGCCGGTACAACCATCACTCACACGAACCACACTCATCTGCTGTAAATCCACAATAAGGTCCCAGACAAATGCCCCTGCAGTGTTAAAAGGGCGCAAAAGCAACGTGATGCTCTGGAATGAGGATGAAATGATTGCACCAAGAGCAACTTCACTCGTAATAAACATAAAATGAAAACCTGATGCTTTACTTGATGTGACCACGGCCAGGTGTTCCAGTAACACGTGATTGTTTTAAAACACTGAGCAGGAAATCTGTTCTATTTCTAAAGAAAATAGAGCAAACTGTTCCAAAATGACCTCACAGCTGCAAATTCTGACCAGTCTCACAGAGAGCCATCCTCAGTGACTGCGCTGAGGTACCGGGGAAGCTGAGGAGACCGTAAATCCCCCCCGACTCCCGCTAGCCCTGCCCGGTACGCTCCGTGCCTCGCGTCGTATGGAAGGGGAACGGCAGCACAGCCCCGACAGCTGCCCTGCTCCGACCACGGGACCGCTGCTCACCGCAGCCGGGACGGGACTCGGCGACCCAGCAGACTCCCTCCAGCTCCTGGATCCCCACGGGCCCGGACTTCATGGATGCCCTAGACCCCCACTGACCCTCAACCGAGGGGCCTCGAGAAGGCAGACCAGCCCGTGTTCCTCAGTCAGTCCATCGCTCTGCACAGGGCATGAGAAAAGGGCAGAAACCTGCACGGCAGTACCAGCACTTCAAAGCCGCACACGCCAAACAGCTGCGTCAGCAAGTTCCAGACAGATTGCTCGCACATGCAAACCTGTCCCAAAGAGCTATGCAAAACCTGTCTCTCGATTCCACCCCAAACACATTAAATTCCTGCTGCACAAACACATGCTTGGCTCAGCCGAGGCTCCCCGCTGCCGAGGCACCCGCGGGAACCTGCTGCGTACGGAAGCGCAAAGCATGGCCGACGGGGTTTCACATTCCTGCTTTTTCCAAGGTAAGACCAGACAGGTGTCAGGATGCATATTTTATATGCTTCAGAGCAAACAAAAACGTTAGTATTTTCGAAAGAGCCGTTACAGATTCAGCTGTATTACACTTTACACTTTAAAAGGAACAGTGACGCATTTCTACCTTTGAAACAACAGTTCTGAGGGTGACGGAGCACTGGAACAGGCTGCCCAGGGAGGCTGTGGAGTCTCCTTCTCCGGAGATATTCAAGACCCGTCTGGACAAGGTCCTGTGCAGCCTGCTGTAGGTGACCCTGCTTTGGCAGGAGGGTAGGACTAGATGACCCACAGAGGTCCCTTCCAACCCCTACCATTCTGTGAATGAAGAGTTTCATGTGGTGAGATGGTGGGTGATGGTAAACTGCCCCATGTTATCTCTCAGTCCTACCCACCACAAGCCCCCATCCTCTTCCCTGCCAGTTCTCTTCTGCTCACCTTTTCAACCCCACTCCTCTAGCATATTTCAATCTCCAGGTCTCCACACTTCTTCTCGCTCCAGCCCCTTACATTCCTCTCCATCTGCAAATGCTCCCGATCCATATTTCCAGACCTCCTTGCACCTGGTCTGCCACTGCCCATGCACATACCCTGGCTAAAGCCTCTTCTGTTTTCAGGATGATGCCAGTGACGTCCCATCCCTCCCCATGGGCTTGTTCCTTCCCCACCCCTGTCCACGTGCATCACTGCTGTCCCATCCTGGCCAGGTCAGCTCCCTGCTCTGATTACCCCTGAAGAAATACTGAGGTTTCTAAGAACCTGGGCACAGGCTGCGACAGTGAAAAGCCTTCCAGAGCTGCACCGTGAGGATGAAACCGTAGAAAAAAGAGACGGCTTTGCCTTGGATCACAAACTGGGAATATGTCGTGGTGTTGCTCTCCCAGTATGCAAGGTACCAGTTTCATGGGGGAAGAACGTAAGGTAGAAGCCAGCTACAAGTGTTCAGTACTTGAGACTTGACCAGCCTACCAGCAAAGAGCCAGTATTTCTTCACCAAACTACCAATAAATGTAACAAAGTCTAGGACACTTGGAGTTGGGAGAAACAAATATGGAACTATGAGTCCTTTGGGGGACTGCAGAATAAATTCATTTCTGTGGATTTCCTCTCACATACACAGACACACTATTTAAATGAACACGTGTCTGTCTTGTCCTCTTCCTCCCACATTTTTCCCCTCTTCCTCCACCAGTAGAGGTGCAACAGTAAAAGAGATTTGTTTTTTTTTCCCTTGGAAATCTGGGCTGCACATTAGTAACTTCCCCTTTTGAAATCTAAACTGAAAAATTATGTGCACTAGCAGACCATACTGTGTTCTTGTTCTTGAAGTCAAACTCCCCTTGGGTACCTACACAGCTTAAAAAAAGGCAGTGACAGGATATACAGCTGGATAGAGTATTTCCAGTGGAGCTGCTTTCCACGGACGGTGACATTTTGGTGGAATGTGTTGATTCTGTCAGAATTTGCACTGGGACCCAGTCTGGTAAGCAGGTGGGTGGCCAGAACCACAAAAAGCAATTTTTAAACAAAATTCCATTATAAACTTCTTCTGTCTTTCTGACTTTTCCTTAGAATTCAAAATAAAAAATAGATAAATCTGGAAATGGTGATTTTTTTGTGGAGCAGGAATTCCTAAGCCTTAACCAAAAAAGAAGCTATTTGTTTATTTTTCCATTTGGCTCTTCCTCTCTGTTTCTCTGGCTTCTGTCACTCAGCTACCCTTTCCACTCCCCCTTTTTGTTCCTTCTGCTTATTTTTCCCCTTTCACCTCTTCATTTCTCAGCTGAATTGTTTTCTCACTCCTGGCTTTGCAATCTATTTCACAGCTGATCCTTTGCTGAGCATGAACTCAATAACACGGGAGGTGAACTTTCACACTCTTGTCGATTCGGAGGATTAGGGTAGACAGGTTTTCCCCTCTCTACACAGTAAGTAAGGTTAATGTGTAAACTTCCTCTCTCTCAGCTTTATATTCTCCTCATTTTTATTAGCTTAACTTACTGTTTTGGTTTAAAACCCTGAGCCATATCTAAACATAACCTCATGTGAACTAGTGCCTGGCCACCACCACCACTTCATCCTAGCCCAGCTCTCCTCTTCGAGTAGCAGAGTTGCTGTTTGAAACAAGACTTTGAATTGGAAATGACTTCAACGTTCAGTGCGGTACCTTCCGTAATGTAGTTTGGTAATGGAGTTCCTGCTATAGGCACCTTTTCCCTCTCAGCCTGAGAAAACTTTTACCTCCCTTATTAGTTTCACTAGCAGTAGCACAGGTTGTTTTAATATTCTCTGCTGCCTGTAACATATTGCAGATGTACCTGTATGAAATGGTCTCTCATTATTGGAATGCAACAAAAAGAAAACAAGACCCTCAAGAGGAAAGAGGGTGAAAGAAAAAAGCTAACCCAGTTTGGGCCTGAAATTCCCCAGATTTTTATACTAACATTAATATTTTACAATACAGCTATTAAATTACCCATAGAAGTGCATTTAAAAGGGCTTTGGGCCAAATTCTATATTCTTTCCTTTACTCAGTCGCTGTATCTGTTGCTGAAGCAGTAATAGAGCTTGCCTGATTAAGGCAGAAAAGTAACATTTGCAAAAGCATCAAAGTGATTCTAGGACTCCTTCCCCAAAATTTCAAAGTCTAAGTATATTCTTGTGTCATGCCACAGAGAACAATGAGGAGACTCCTGACACAGCAGACACGGCACTCGTCCCAGCAATGGCAGGAGTCTGGGAATCCCATCTGTGCCGTACCCCAGCTTGGGGCAGAGCCGTTCAGCTCATCTGCACCTTGTTGACCTGGCTACGATGTGCTGGAGGCTGGGGCTAGTGTTCACACACATTTCTGCACCATAGCTTGAAAGTGTTCGTCGTTATCTGTGCATTGTGTTTCCTTGTGTGGTGTAGATCTGCTGTGAGTCAGTTTTTAAATGGGACTTAGGCTCTTAACTTAACTGGAGACTTGCAAAATGTCCAGGGAAAACATGAGGGCCAAATGCTTTCCGCTGAAGGAAAACCCTCATCTGGTATAGATCTGACACACTGTGCCTCTTCTCATTAAGCACACAGTGCATCAGCATACCTAGAAAGAGGCAAGATATATCCATGTATTAGTTGTCCCTACAGGGAAAAGGCCAAACAATCCAACAGAATTGCACCCATGCTGATCTGAGGTATGTTAGATGCAGCACAAAAGTGGCAAGAGGATCAAATGATGTGTCTGTGCATTTGTTCTGTGCACCCATTGCCACATCTGAAGGGCTTTTGGTTCAACAGAGCTGGCAGATGAACTCATTCTCAAATTTTAAAAGCACCTTCAAATTGCTTGTATGCATGTGTAGAGGTGTCCAGCTTGTAACTTGAAGCCAGTACAAGCATTTTAATTTCTTTTAACTCACTGCCTTTGTGAAATGAGACCAAAGCAGAATGTCCCTCTTTCCCTCAGAAAAGCACAGGATTGTGCCAGTGCATTTCTCAAGGCAAGCTGCATTATTTCACACCAATTTACTCCAAGTTCTGCAAGAGTTTCTTGCAAACACTAATTTTTCTTCAGGGTTTGTGTTTTCAAGTGTAGTGTGTACAGTTGATCTCTTCCAGTTTGAGTGCTCCATTACCTATTGATGGTGGAGATACAGAAATAGGAATGGTTTCTTAGCGTGAGAGCATCACCTATTATCTGAATGGACTTAGTGTACTAAAATGGTTGAATACAAACATGTGGTTGTTGGTCCCATGCCAAAACACAGTTCACTAAATATAAGACCAGGTCAGCATAGCCTGGGATTCTGACTTATGTTTGCTTAAATCCATGAGTCTGGTGATCTAAATCTAGGTAAAAGACCTGTGTTTGGCCGTCTGCACCTTGAGAGACGAACAGTGAGAAAGAAACTGACTATCGTAGTGGAAAGCAAAAAAGCCATTTTGAAACAGTTATTTGTAATGGTCTTAGATCATCTGCCTAGTGTAATTTGGCAAAACTCTGCAGCCTGCACTGAAGCTGCCCCAGTTTATACCAGCTGAAGGCCTAACTTGTCATAGTTTATCATTACTGTCAGCAGTCCCTGTAATTTTAATCATACAGCATCTATGAAGACCAATGTGTTATGCAGGGCTTCTCTTCTGGCATCATAAGGGAACCATAAGCCTTCTGGTAATCTTGGATAATCCCTGAAGCTATGAGTCACTAGAAGCGGAGGCCCTTCATGCATCGTTTGAACCCTTAATTATCCAACACATGCGGGTGAAAAGTGAGAGGCAAGAGCAGGGCCAGCATCAGACAGAAAACACTGGATGAGTGATTTTGAAGAGGACTTCCCGTTAATATAAAGAACCTTCTTTCCTTTCTAATAATGCACTTGTTAGCAAATATATTCCTGGAGAGCTGCTCTCATGCATCTGCTTGTGGCTTTGCAGAGGAAGTAGCTAATTGACATTAGGGGACTTTGAGGTGTTTCCTGACTATAACTGCGTAGTATTTAACATTGCTCTGTGGAGCACAGTGCTCAAAACACTGCCAAAACTCTGGAGCCCTGCTGAAAATGTGGAAGAAGTAAAAGGGTTCCGTGTCCAGAATGGTGACCTAGAATTTAATCTGTTTCCAGGTAGAATTAATAGCACTCTGGCACGCAGCCCAGTCTCTTCTTCCACACAGAATGAGTCCTGATGAATGCTTTTTTCCTCTCTGAGTGACTAATCGCATCACTTTTCAAAGAGATGCCATTCCCTTGATCATCCTCTGTTCCTTAGGGTGGAAAAATCAGAGCTATTGAAGAGAAATCTGAGAAACTGCAAGAGCATTTTAGAAGCGGAGTGTGGGCGGTGGCGGCAGCAGGTCTCACGTTGTGCCCAGCCCAGTCCGTGCTGCGCAGGAGGCAGGAGACATCCAGCCCCTTAGCTGCAATCAAATCACTTGCTGTCGTAGCCTGTTGTGTACACTGCCCAGGCAAGGTTCATGCTCTAATCTGCAGCCTACTGATAATACAACTGAGCAAAGGGTGGTACTAAGAAGGCAGGTTCTTCTTTGAGCATTGTATTTCGCAATTCATTTAAAGGGAAACATTTTTAGCCAAGTTTCTGTAAGGAACGAAGTTAGTGAGCTTGCTTAGTGTACATTGTTTGTTCCCTGTCTTTCGAACATTTTTGTGGATTTCAGTGATATTGAGGGCTTACATATCTTGGAGAATTCACTAAAGAGTGAGAGACAGAGATTTATGACTGCCCCAAGTGTGTGAAAAGCTGCAGTAGAACCGATCCTGAGACGCAATCAAATGCAAGTTCCACTAGTTCAGATGCTCTTTTAATTTAAATACTGCTTCTGCTTCATTTCCAGTCAACCACATGACAGAATTTCTCATGGGATGTGTGAGGTCTTTGATAGCAGTAATGGATAGGGCCTTTTTCAGTCAGTGGTGTTACTTCTGGTCAGTGCTCAAGACAAAACTGGACATTTGTGCTTTGAGTGTGGAATACCAGAGGGCAACGAACTGGTGAAAGTTCAGCCATCAAGAAGGTAGAGAGGATTTAGACTCTGGACTCATATGCTACAAAACTGTTGTTGGCATTAAGACATCTGTAAATCAGACCTGCCTGTTTGGTGTTTCAGACTAGCTGGAATTATTTGGGCCATTGCTGAAGCATTGTCTCTTTAAATCTTTAGCAGATCAGTACTGGTTAACAGGATAGACTGTCAGAGTATGCTTCTGGGAGAAAGGTGGGATATAGGAACTACTCCAAAGGTCTGTTCATATTTGCCCCAATGGATGCAAAGCACAGCTGGATGGTGAAAATTCTGTGGATTTGTCTGTGGGCTTGTTACAGAAATTATTGCAGTAGAGCACTCTCATACAACAATCTCTTATATTTCCAGGAATATTTTTTTTCTTCTCACTATAGCTGGAGGTTTTCCTCTTTTTTTTGCTTTTAGTTTAGCTTGCCTAGTCTGTTCCTCTCTCTTTTTTCTCCTTTTAGGAAATTAATGTGTGAGCAACTTCAGAAATGGAAAATATTTTTAAAACTACAAACAATTTCTTTTGTTTTCTTGTGGGGGTTCGTTAGCTGGCACTGTTCTAAAGAAGAAATGCCATAGCTCTCATGGCCAATTTATTTTGGTTTTCTCCTTCGGTTTGTTTTATAATTACACAGGCCGGATGGGTGGAGATCAGATCAGTATCATTGCGATCCCTGTTATATCTGTCATCCCACGAGTCTGTTTGCTTCCCAGAAATGAGTGGTGTTGATTTCAGCAGTTCTATCAGTAGTGTACTGCGCTATTTGGTGCTTCTCACGCCAAAACACACCTACTGTATCTACACTCAGGAAGGAGAAGGTTACTTATCCACAGTCCGTGCATACATCAAGAAAGTTCTAGCATGTCTTCAAATGTTGTGAAACAGCCTTTCTTTTGGTGTGCATAAATTTTCCTTTTACCAAACAGCTCTGACTTCTTTCTCACCTGCTGCTATGAGTCTGTCTGTGCAGAAGAGGCAGTCAAATTTCCACTTTTATTATTAAAAAAATCTCCCAAGCCCTAAATCCTTTGTTCTGTTGAAGACACTGGAAGCAGCTGACAGAAATCAGCAGCAATATTGACTTATACTTCACAGGGTCTAAGCTTTCATTCAGTAATGTTACGCCAGAGTGTAGATCTTCAAAGAATTTTCTCACTAGAGAATTTCTCAACTTCTACTTTCTTACACAAAGTCAAGCTGGAAATAGATGCTTCCCTCTTAATTTCAGATGGTGTTTGTCTATATGCCATATCCTTAAATCAAGATGGTATTACTCTTGTCACTGGATGATATTGTGTATATGAAGCCACAGAAGATGCAGACTCTGGCACCACACAAAATAGGTAACAGAGGAGATTAAAATACTTGATGCGTCTTGCAGACAAGCTGCATTGATCTCTGTCAAATGGGAAAAGGCATTAATCAGAATGAAAACAAGAGAAACCTCAGTCATCTTCAGTTGCCCATTCTATTATTTGGCTGCTAAGCAGAGGTGGGTAAAACACTTCTGGGCACTTTTAAACTATTCTGTTTTTCCAAGACTTAATTTATACCCAGTTTTCATGAGAGGGAGAATTGAGGACATCAGCAATGTGCAATAGCTTAGGACAGGGAGCAAAAGATACATGCAGTGGGTATCGGCATCATGACAGTGATGGTGCTCAAGACTAAGAAAGCCAGTGGCAAACCATGGAAGAGTCAGGGCCAAATTTAATGTTAACTTAAACAGTATATCTGTTCCAGGCAGGTATGAATCCTAAACTCTATGCAACTGGGTATTATAGAAAACTCATATAGTTTTGATCTTCAGGAACTGTGAATAAAAATAAAAAAACAAGAGAATGGCAGAAAGGAGGTTGCAACAACCAATAAAGACGAAAAAAAGTAGCATGGGCAAGAAATACCACCTAACATATCACTAGAATTGCAGGTTCATTCTACCACGCACTGCAGTACATCAGAGAGTGGCATTTGAAAGCAAGGTACGAGCCTTACAGAGGAATAAGGCTGATGTTACAGCATTTGCATATGCTTATGTCTTTGAGAGAAGCTGAATTCATCATTTACTGTATTCAAGACTGTTGACTGAATCAAAGCTGTAGGTATAAAATAGAAGTTTCTTTTAACCTAAGTTGGTTGATTTAGCATTTGACCAGACGAAACAAAGTTGTTGATCTTCGGTTATTTCTCAGTTGCACTGCATTAATGTGTGTTCTGAAGGCTTGACAAAGTATTTTTCATAGAACCATTATTGTGTGGCTGATTTATGTGGCTACCTTGATGGTAAGGGAGTTTAATTAGTAATAGCTGCAGTTCTTGAAGAGAATTTTAACAAGGTGCCTCACATGCGAAAAGCACAGGAGTCTCTTTGTCTGAACAACTTCTAACAGGGTGTAGAAGGAGGCTTGCGCTCACTCTGCTCATTCTGATAAATTAGTAGGTTGCTTTGAGCAAGTAAGCGGAACAAGATCACAATACCATCAAGCATCAAGTCTTGGCCCACTGAGGGAACAATTGCACCATTGCTAAATTGCTGCAGAAGATTTATACCATCACAACATCAATGCTGGGATTTCCTTCCTCTCTTCATTGAAATGGGACTTCAAACTCCAGAGGCCCTTTCCTAATCTAAGCTCTTTCTCCTTTGCATGGAAAGAAATTGGTGCTGCTAGGGAGTGAGTCACCTTATTCAAACACAGGAGTTTAGGATAAGCCAACTCAACTGCTGTAATCAAATCTGCTAAAAAAACCTTCCACGCATTCTGTTATGAAAAAATAGGTGGGGCTGGTGTTGCAGGGTCCCACTAATTCAGGCTGACTACCCATCTGGAGAACATAACATATTCTCATCTTTACAGCTGTTAGGTTTTGGAAAGTAAATGAATAAACAAGTTGTTCAAATTCATAAATTTGATATAACTTTTGATAGATATTTTTGTGTTGTCTGAAAGGCAGTGCCTGCACCACCAGCTAAAGGAGGCCAGGGATCAT
>Ga0181612_144951_pt1 | contig 10317 bp, 3 predicted proteins | sample HoacroProtozoa21_FD_119630 | JGI IMG/M metagenome (GOLD analysis project Ga0181612, IMG submission 119630) | Hoatzin crop microbial communities from Cojedes, Venezuel. Combined Assembly of Gp0051906, Gp0051904, Gp0051908 | reverse complement strand
GGGAAGCGTGAGGTGGCTCCGGTGCCGCGGTGGAACGGCGCGGGTTACCCAGGAGAACAAGTCCCGAAGTTCAGTCGCGGGGGGGGAGAACACCGGGCTTTATCTGCCGGAGCAGCAATCTGAGGAGCACGCTTGCGTGTCCTTCCAGAAGACTGAGGTATCACGAGAAAGGTCTTACTGTGGCCGCCTTTAATTTTCTGGTCTGCGTTGGCTACCATTGCACGCTGACAGTTTTTGTTTTCTATTGCTGTTAGGAACATACATGTAAAATTACATAAAAGCGTTGAGAGTTGGGAGTAGGAATCTGTGAGGATTCCCACCAGCCTTAAGGCGCTCGGGCGCGCACCGAGAGTAGAACTGAAACGCTGTGCCTGTGGAAGGGCGGCTTTGCCAGGCTGATAAACTGGGTGCGTAAAGAAAGCCGTGCTCAGCTAGAGTGCTCAGCTGCCTGCTCCTTCCAGGCACGGCGATGCGTTCAGACACCGCGCGAAGGCACGCGATGTTTTGTCGGAGCTGCTGTATGTGCAGTCAGGTTTGTGTCCTGTGAGAACGACCACGCCATCCTGATCAATCTTAGCTGTCTGAGCAGTATGGGATTTTTTACTCTTCTGTGTCCAGCGTTGTGAGACAACATCGGCTTGTGCAGTATGAGTTATTTCTTTAAAAAAGTAGAAAGGGCATAGGCAGAGACGTGCTGTGTCTCCATTCAAGCCGTGCCTTCTGAGGTTTATCGTTTGGATAGCCAGTGCATGTGTGAAGAGAACGAAAAGAGCTTACAAAAAATGGAGAGAAATTAACATCCTGCACTACAAGTAGGAGTACAAATAAGGGAACAAGTTCATATTTTATTCTAGTTTCATGTATATTTATAGTCCTGTCAAATTAAATTAGGTTGTGTGTCATATGCTGCTAAACTACTTCATATATACATTTATTTTAAAAATGACTTTACTATAAGTCATTTTCCTGCTGGCAGCATTCTCAAGATCGCTTTTATGAATAGCATTTATACCATGTGTTGATGACATAAGATACAAATAGACTGATGAAGAGACCAAATGCCTGTGTGTAAATAATGCAAACAAAATAGTATAATAAATGAGGAAACAGGAGTCAAGACAAAAGGGAAAGAAAATGAATATGGAGAAAAGATTAGTAATATTGGATAGAACTATTTATTATATGTCTCGTAAGCCTTGCTAACTTCTGGAAAGCTGTTTTGTTTGTTGTTGAATAATAGATGGATGGATAAAACTGTGAAGTGTAGGGTTTTTTGTTTAGTACTTTTGATTTATTTTTTTATCTTTGGTCTCTGAATACTATGCCTATGGTTTTCCTGCAAGTTTGAAAATGAGGTGGGAGGAGATAGGATTTTATTCTATGTGTTTTAATCTGGATTTTATCTTCTCTTCAAATTCTGTGCCTGTTAGCCATACGAGACCACCTTTATGATCCCTTTTAAAAGAAAAAGTAATTGCGTCTTTTTGTTCTTGAGACAGTTGTGAACAGATCAGTTTCAGATGTCTGTGCAACTTGCCACATTCATGCTACATGTCATCAGACTGGAGAAAAAAGTGTCTGCATCTGTAACTACGGATTTGTAGGCAATGGAAGAACCCATTGTCAAGGTAGGCTGCCTGTTTGTAAAATGGTAAGAAGCTGTGTACCTTCCTAAAATGTTCTTTCTCAAGTAATATTATCAAATTCTTCAAGACGTAACAACGTTGTAATTTCGTGGCAGAATTTCCAGAACCTGGAATATGTGTGGATTGTTTTTCTTTTTTTCTTTCTTATCAGCTAGCCGTGAGCTGCGCTTTACTTGTGCTTAATGTAAGTGCTAGTTTGTACTTAGTTGCTTAACTGTTTTATTCAGTTTCTGCTATATAATGAAGGATTTAAATTAATTTTGTCATGGAAAGTGTAGTATTTTATCACACATTTACTTCTAAAATACAATGTGTTGGAATGGTTTATTTAAATTTTTTTACCCTAACTTCAGAAAAAAAGATTAAATATGGTGGGTTTCACTTCATTATTCCAACCTATGTGTCATCGAACTGAAAACTAGATGATACAATTGTTAATTAAAATTAGTGCATTTTTGCTGATTTTTGTGGTTATATCGGATTACTGGGTAACTGTAAGTTTATTTCATGAGATGAAAGTCTGTTCTTAATAACGTTGTGCCTATGTACAGTTTTCTTAAATGTGATTTTTGTTACATGAGAACTGTTGTTCTGTGTTGGTTTATTACTGTAGCTGATAGTGTCGTTTTAATACTATCTCATGCATGACAAATCGATACATGAATCAAATGATGATGCCAAATGCTGTGTCTGAGTGTATGCAGTAGCTTACCACTGCTTAAAGGGGAAGGTCCTTCACCTCTCGTCTCTTCCACTGTATCTCTTCCCTTTCCTTCATAAGCACTGGCACCCGCTGGACCCTGTGCAGAGCTCAGTTACCTCATTATTGTTGGAGAAGACGAGTTGCATGTTTTGCCATGTTAATTCTCTGCTGGTCGAGTGAGTTGGGTAAGATCAGCACAGGCTCCATCAAGCGCTGCAGCCAGTGCATGCCATAAGGAAGAGTGGAAGCAAGCAGCAGGGCCCTCTGGTTTCAGCAGCTCTTAGATCAGCTCAAGCTGTGCTGTGAAACTTTATTCACAATTCCATCTGACAACCTCTGTTGGTCTAAATACTCCATCTTACTAGCAGTGTTTACATCCCAAATAACTTAGAAAGAAAAACAGTAAGGGAAAGTCTGGTTACACAAGAAAGAGTGAGGAGGGAAGGATAATCTACTTTTCTTAATCTCTCTCTGATTTGTTTTAAATGTGCTGACAGATAAAGATGAATGCCAGATTGGAGCCAGCAAGATCTGTGGAAATCATACACTGTGTCATAATACACACGGAAGTTTTTATTGTGTTTGCCTGGACGGATACCGAGCCTCCAACAACAACAAGACATTTATTCCCAATGATGGCACAAACTGTACAGGTAGACATCACAAAGAATCTTGAGCACCAGGAATCCAGAACTTAATTTTCTACTGCACAAATCTTTTTTTCCTGTCACTTTAGAACTTACTTTCTAAAGGTGTATGCGAACACTTTCTGCTGTGGGTGCAAGCATTTATTTGACATCTAGGTTCTCACAGCTGTGAATTAGTTCCATTTGCGTTCTTTGCTGTGTTACAAATCATTGCTTCACAGTCACATTCATGCAATAACCTTTCCAGAATAAGAAGCTAGATTAAAGAAAGTAAGATGATACTTATCTTGCCCCCAGAATGTCATATTTGTGTTTAGAATATTAACCAGTTCCTTGTTACAGTAATGAACTGTTGTAACTGACTAAGATATTTGCAAATTTGGGATTTTTCTGGAATTGTTGTAACAGGAGATGATGCTGGAAACTATTTGTCAGGTAAAACAGACACAATTTAAAAGATGCTAGCTGCAAAATTGAGAGTCTTCTCCTTCCAGATGCTTTAACACCAGGCGATGGTAAGCTGCTTTGTTTCCCAGAAGAGCCAGCAGAAGCTACGTAGAACCCTGCATGGACCAGTTTATTAGATTTAAGCTTTGGTCCTGCATTAAGTTAAAAAAAAAAATTGTCACAAAGTGTATATTAATTTTTATCTGAATTTTTAGATATAGATGAATGTGAGGAGTCTGGGCTGTGTGGTCGCAATGCAAGATGTGTAAATACTGAAGGAAGCTACAAGTGTTACTGCAATGATGGTTATAAATTAGAAAATGGAGAGCATTCTTTTCATCCAGATGGGGACATCATTTCATGCAAAGGTGAGAGCTGTTTTTGCAAGCAGATAAAATCAGATTTTACATGATAAAGTAGTACCTGCTCTGACCTATGCTTTTAAGTCTGCAGGGCAGAAGCCCTCTCTGTGGATTTTGCCTGCTGTAAGATTTTTTTTTTTTTCCTCATTTCGGGTTCAGTTTGTTCCAGTGATGTCTGAATGGTAGAGTCAACACCGTATATGATTTCTACAGGCTTTCAGCAGTTGTTTAGTGTGCAGAGTCAGAGAAGCTTAATAATGCCATGAGGGTGGTGTAGTTAGTTTCTGAATAGGGAGGGGGTGTAGTGTAATCCACTTGTTTGTGTAATCGCACTGCATAAAGCGTAAGGGAAGAGAGGATAAATCGCTGGTAAGAGAGCTCAGATGAATGAAACAGGCCTAGGGGAGAGGAATAATAGTTTAGCTATTTATTACATACTGTGCCACCTACATAAATAATCTGTTCTGTTTATCTTGCAATAAAAAAAAAAAAATCAGTTTGAAACCATTCCTCCATTCCTCCCTAGTGTAGGTTTTCACAGATGAAAAGTGCTAGCAGTGTAAGCTGTAGCTGCGGAGTATGTAATGAACCCAGGCATCCCCGGTGGAAGGAACTGCCTCAGTTATATCCAGCTCTTATTTCTGAATTATTGCAAGAACCATCAGTAAAGCTCACTGCCTGTAGTTTGTCCAGTTTTTCCAACTGGACTGCTCCGCTTCATCTTGCCAGAAGTGCCAGTAACCCTGCTTATCTCACCAACTTCCCACTCCACATGCCGTGGTAAAGTAGTGTTTGTGTACTGACTGTGCCGCTTGCGGAGTCGGATAAGGGAGCCCTGTCAAGCAGCTGTGCTGAAAGAATACAGTTTTTGTATGCAGGCTGGTTCAGCGGGACGGAAGAATTGAGGGGCAGACCATTTCATTTCAGCCTGTCCGCAGTGCTTCACCTTTCCCATGCACAGGGAAATAAAGCTGTGCACTGGGGCTTGAAGTTTTCCTCTGGTGTTCAAGGCTCATTCAGCCATTGCTGCAATGAGTCTGGCACACGCGAAGCGCGATCGTGTTGCAGTGTTTCCTCATTGGTGTTGGGAATGGCTCCAGCTGTATGTTAGTAAAGGGGTAGCTCAATACCTGGATCACTGTGTTCCTCCAGCTGCAGCCAGTACAACTCTTCAACTCTAATCTTGTACCCCTTTGGCAGCCCCTCAGGTTCATCAGACTGGGTGTATATTGTGATGGGTATGGCCAGTTCAGCTCATCTTAAAGTGGTTGGGTGTCCTAATTTTTGTATTGTGAGATCTTTTAACCCAGTCTCTTTGCAGAAGTTGGATGTGGTTCGCCTCCTGAAATGAAGCATGGCTACATTGTGGGCAACTACAGCTTGTTACTAGGAAGTACTGTTCATTATGAATGTAAAGAAGGGTTTTACAGTAACGAGGGAAAGTTCTCGTATTGCACTGCAAGTGGAACTTGGGAACCTGCCACTTTAAGCTGTAAAGGTGAAAAGAGTCTTAAATCTTTCTTAAATTCTTCATTAAGTGGATTTATGCATGGGGAGGTGTGTTTGTGAAAGACAGTAGACTGTTTCCTCAATCTGAAGGATAAGTTTTCAAGATCGGGATATTTGCAAAAAAAAGAAGAAAAGAAATGGACAAGTTACAAAATTTTGCCACCTCTTCTTGGTGAAGACATTTTTTGCCAACATTTGTTGACACTGTAGTGTGTCCTTCTGGTTGTGAACCAAGGCCTAGAAAATAACTAGATTTCTGTAGGGAAAGGCCACTGACTTAGAAGGCATTAGTGACCTGTCCTGAAAAGAACAAATTTTCCTGACAGCTGGTGAAGTTTTTTCCAAAGGTTGACTGTAGATGCAAAGGAGAGGCATCTTAACACCCCTCATCTCTGGATAGCCTTCATGATTTTAAGAGCATTAGTGCATGAGCAAATGCTTTCACATCTCTGAAGAGTTAAGTTTCCCGTGAGCATCCTTAAAACTTCCACTTGCTTTGGTGTTCTGATTCCCCATTCTGTTGAAATATCAGTGCTTACAAGTGCAGGATTTTGTGTTCCTGTGAGGAGTTAGAAAGTCTGTATATTAGTTAAATGACACTTGAAGTTCTAGCTAACAGCAGCTACACCATGTGTAACGATTCTACAGGGGAGAATCGTCATCTTGAAAATTGTCACTTAGTGAGGAGAGTTTCTTATCTCAATATACAAAAGCCCTCTTGGCTTCTAGTTCTTTCCTGTTTTCTTTTTTTTTCCCCCCCTTTGAGAGTGGATGGAAGTGTAATGTTCATATGTGTGTCTGTGGGAAGCGAATATATTAGAACAAGGATGCTAATTCAGTGTGGCTGCGGAAAGTGAAATATTAAATATCACTAGAAAATTCATCAGAAAGGAAAGATAAAAACAGTTTAATACTAAATTACTTCAAAAATAAAACAATTGAAATAACATTTTTCCCAAAAAATACATAAAGGACAGTGACTTTGAAAACAAAAGAGGAAGTGCCCAACCCAGTGGTTGTTTTTTCATATGATCTTTTAATTTCTACAATCAAAACAGTAGATCAGGTGAGAGTCATTGAGCACATCTTTCATGGTTAATTGAAATAAAATACATCAGACGTTAAGACACAGCCCGTGAGTCTGAAATGACAAACTTATTTCCTCTTTGTATTGCGAGGTCTTTGCCTGGAGCTCAGTTAGGACTTCTCTTTTTGTAAAACCAGCAAGTTTGATTTTTTTTTTCTAATAATAGTAAAGACACCTTTAAATAATTCTTTAAACTCAGAGTTTCCCTGATAAGTAATTGTTGCTAATTTAAGAATTTCTCCTGCCCGGGTGTAGTGCCTTCTTTTCAGGAAAATCAAGAAGTTTGTCTTTTGTCTTTCTTCCTATAGTAATTTAGGAGTTTCTTTTACATAGTCATGATGAAGCTGGTCATTGGAGGTAGGTGAAACTTGGTATGATGGGTGACCTAACATCAGGGTACTGTAAGGGGTTTTTTTTTAATTGAAATAGAAGTATATGGATGTAACATGTCTTTGAAGAGTATAGCTTCACTTGACTATTAACAGAAGAATTGTCTTGAGATGAAACGTCAGATAGTTTAATAGGAAGATGTGATGTGCGTGAAGAGGTGTAGCTGAATGTGAGTGTAGTGTCATGCTAACATGAAAGCCTTTTAGACAGTTGCTTACCTTAGAAAATGGACATCATACCAAACAGTTTTTTTGTGCTACTTGACTTCTTTGTTTTATGCCTTTGTAAATGACTACTTGGCATGTTTGTGAATAGAGCAACTATTACAATGCGTTTTGAACACCATGTAGGCTCTTGCTTTAACAGGAAGCTTTTGTGTTGTATGTTGTAACCTTTGCTAAGTTGTAACCTATTTCTCTGGTCCTTGTGCACTTTTTAAAATTTTGCTTCCTAAAGGCAGTTTCTGCTTATCTGCCTCCCTCTGACTGTTGCTCACTGTGGATGATATAGAACCATCTTGCCACCTGTAATCATCTTTGTGAAAGCAGGAGAATCTTAAAGATTAAAAAACAAAAAAACAGGACATTTTCTGTATACTAGCAGCTAGGATGAGGAAGGAGTCACAGATTTAGCATGCCGTTCTGAGACAAAGGCAGAGAGAAGTCGTTTTGTTTGGAAGTAGCTCTGGAGTAGCTACAGCACTGTCAGTCAGGGTGGGCATGTCGCAGAGGACATGAGGAAGCGTTGGATTACCGCAGGAGAAGAGGGTTAGCTGGTATCAGTGAAAGAATACTCATGGGAGTGCAGCCATCATTACTTCTGCTGCTTGACTAACAAGTTTATCTTCCTCTTTCTTCCCCTTCCTAGGTGTGGATTGTGGGGTTCCACCTTCTGTTTTAAATGCACGTCCAGCATCTGTAAGTGGGACCACATATGGAAGTGAAGTTACTTACAGTTGTGTTCATGGTTACTTTATTGCAAGTGGTAGTCAGACTGCAGTCTGCAATGCTAGAGGACAGTGGGATGGTACTGATTTGGTGTGCAAAGGTAAATCAAATCTGCTTTCGGATTTATTCAGCATAGGTACTGTTTCAGCCACTATAGTAAATAGCAGTCATCAGTTAGAGACATCCTCTTTCGGCATTCGGTTTGTACAGTCTTCTGGCATGTGAAGTTCAGTCACAAAGCAAAAGCCATATATTAAACAGGGTTTGTTTGTGTTTTTTTAATCTGTGTTGCTTTGAAGTTGCAATAAATTGTTAAAAGTTAACATTCGAAGGACAAAATCGCAATGCATGTCAGGTGTTGGGATTACCATGAGATGAAAATTCAGCCTAAATTACTGCCAATTTCCTAGCTCAATTATCTGCTCTGTGGTTGAACTGGCTACTCAGAAATTGAACCACTATTAGCAGTTAGCATCCCCTTAAAATTCCCATATTCAGATGGTTTCCAGTTGCAAACTATGATTGCTCAAGCTTGCTATTGTTATTTGACAGGAGTCATAAATTCCTTTTGTTACTATGATTTGGAAGAACGTGGTCTAACAAGTTCCTTGATAAGAAACATAGAAGTACATTTAAAAAAAACTATTTTGCCCAACAAAATTTCTAGTGTATTTTTACTCTGAGCTCGTATTAGTAATTAATGTGACCTGAGGATAATTACAGTAGTTTTTTTTCACATTGGCACAAGTTCACTTTTCCATTCACTGGATGATTAATATCTTTTCAGCTTGATCCAGCAGGGTTGAGTCTTCTGTTCATTGCAATCAACTAGTAATTTTTTGAATGTGCAGTGTGTATGTTACCAACCACTCTCTACTTTTAGAATCTTCTTTACTATTCTTATTCTGGGTCACCAGTCTAAATAAAAGGTTTGCGATGTTACATAGAAACGTACTTAGGCATTTCTGCTGTTCAGTCTGATTACAGGATGTCCATGGGTAGATAGCTGGAGTTAAGTAACAGTAATTTTTGTATCTCATCACATACTGTACTTCTATAAGTCAAGCGTATTCTTTGCATGTGCATTAGTTATTCTAAAGCTTTTTCTGATGATTTACGATAGACACATACATTCATACACATTGGGATATGAAAAGAAAGGTAGTCATGATGGTGGATGTGTTGCCCATTGCCATACATATATTTAACTTGTCCTATAAAGGTTGTACAGCTCTATAAACTGATTCTATAAACTTTGTTTTTTACTTCTTTGTTTCCATTTTTTTGAGTAGAATTTCAGAATCACTTGAGATATTTACTAAACAGTTTTAAAAGCACTTGTTTTCTGCATGTAAGCTTTAGTGAAGGTAAGACTTTGATTCTTGCATAGTTTACTTCTTACAATGAAGTGATACAGAATCTTTTATTGGGATGTATTGTTCACTGTGGATTTGAAAGGGAATTTAATCCGTAAATAATATTCTTCCATTGATTTGATCTTCTCTCTTTATTCCTTTTCGTTCCCAAATTTTTTTCTGAAGCCCCTGAAAACAACTGAGAAAATGAATTAGTTTATAAGTGCCATATCCCAGATTTCTGATTATCTCTGAAGTGGTCCATCAGATTTTCCCCCAGAAGTGCTTTTTCTTCTTGTCTGTAGGAGCTTCTCCTTTTTTTCAAAGCTTGAATTAAATCCACTGGCAAAGGAACATAACCTTTTTGCTGCTGTTCTACCGTGTCACTCCTTCGACCATGTGTTGTTTCTCAGATCTATTGTTACTAGTGATATGTAAAATGGAGGAACAAAGAGCAGGTGGGGGGTAAGAGAGTGCTGTGGGAAGATAGATCCGTTTGTAAAAATTTGCTTAGAGATACTCGTTTGCCATTTCTAAACAGGACACTTTTATTCTATGGCTTATCTTGAAGGATAAATGCCCCACCCTGCTAGAAAGTCTGCAGTCATAAAATCCTTGGTTCTAAATGGCTGGCCAGACTTACAGAAATCATGAGGAAGTGGAAAAAAGTGAAGTGTTAATTGCTGGGTCAGTTCATCTCTCTCCCTTAAACACTTTCATATGCCTTGCCTGCTTTCATTTCCAGGTTTTGTTACCCTGTTTTTTTCTGTTCCAGAAATAGACTGTGGCAAACCTTTGCTGATTCCACACACAGAAATGATCTGGAACAATTCTACCACTTTATGGAGCAGAGTGTACTATCAGTGCAAAGAAGGATATTATTTTAATGGAGACAGGAATTTTTCAGAATGTACAATAGATCAGTCATGGGAGAATATTACATACATATGCAAAGGTAAGTATTACTGTAGGAATTTGCTGTGGGGTGTGCTAGTTAAATAGTTTCTCATTCCTGTTCTGAATGTAGGAACAGGAGGAAGGGTGAAGGCAAGAAATCTCTGTTTAATTTACGGTGTAGGGAACGTGGTGATACTTTGGGATGGAAAGGTCATGCAGGAGAATGTTAACCGTGCAACAACTTCTAGTGGCTGCCACAGATGTTTCGGTAGCTGTCTTGCTCTTTGTTTCAAACAGAAAGGGACTAATGCAACTGAGGTTTCATTG
>Ga0181612_138379_pt1 | contig 10317 bp, 6 predicted proteins | sample HoacroProtozoa21_FD_119630 | JGI IMG/M metagenome (GOLD analysis project Ga0181612, IMG submission 119630) | Hoatzin crop microbial communities from Cojedes, Venezuel. Combined Assembly of Gp0051906, Gp0051904, Gp0051908 | reverse complement strand
TGACTACTCCTGATAACCTTCTTTTCTTCCACTTGCTTGATGATGGCCTCCAGGATAAGCTGCTCCATCACCTTTCCCGGGATGGAGGTGAGGCTGACCGGCCTGTAGTTCCCTGGGTCCTCCTTCTTGCCCTTTTTGAAGCTTGGAGTGCCATTGGCCTTTCTCCGGTCCTCGGGCACCTCTCCTGTCCTCCAGGACCTCTCAAAGATGATGGAGTCTCTGAAACAAGCAGTGTATTTTGGATTTGAAAGACTAATAGTGTATGAATTCTTTATTATCTGCTCAGAAGGAGAAATCTGTCTCACCACAACGCAAAAACTTGATTTCTGACAAATGGCATGGAAAAATCCATGTTAACGTGCAAAATCAACCCTTCTGAGTTCCTACCTCAGTAGTGGGATTTGAAAGAAAAATACCAGCGTGATAGCTGTCGGAGGTGGCTGAGAAGTTTCCCCCTGTTCGCTGTCAGCTTGTCTAATCCTTTTTGAATCCACAACTTCCTGTGGTTATGAGTCTGCAGTTTAATTATGCGCGATGTGAAAAGGTGCTTCAGTTTGTGTTTTTTGGTTCTTGTGGTAGCAGAAACAGTGAATAACCTTTCCTTACTCTTCGTTTTCATGGTGGTTTTGATTTTACACATCTCTGCTGTACTCTTCCGTAGTCGTGCTGTTCGTCTTGAAGAAGGAACCAGTTTTATTGTCCAGAAGACACTGAAGCCTGTCCACAGCTTGTGCGTGTGTGCAGTGCTGGACTGGGCAGGCCTGCTCGTTCTGGCTGTGGGTGTTTCTTTACTTCGCTGTCCAACTGAATTATGCACCTCTCTGTTAGTATAGAAGTACTTCAAGCCTGTAGTCTTCTGTGATACCTGTTGTGTGCATCTCCTAGTCTCACCATGGCCTTTTGACACCAGTACTACATGCTGTCTCGAGGTGCTCTGGATTTCTAGAATTGTAACACAGTGTTTTCTGTTTTCTTCTCTGTTCCTTGGAGCTCTTAATGAGTATGGAATTGATGCTCCAAGAGGATTAGTCATAACAATTTCAAAATCCTGAGCTGCAGTAGCTAATTTAGATTTCCTTGCATAGGTAAGGTTATTTCTTTCTCTTTGCCTTTTTTTTCTGCCTTAATTTCATCTCCTATTATCTTTCCGCAGTTCTTAGCAAACAACATTTATTTTTCATCTCTTGAATAGTTCCGTATTGTCTTAAAACTTTGCACTTCTTTCATGTTTGTTTGTGTGTGTCTCTTGAAAAGCAGGACAGTACAGACTCATTAGTCCTCTTTGTGTTGTGAAAAATTACTTTTTATTTCTATCTTTACTTCCTGTTTTTATAGTCAGCCTTTGAAGTATGAGGTGATCTTCCTGAAAATGCTCCAAAGTGATTCAAGTCTCTGCAGACAGTAGTAGGTGCTGGAAAGATGGTGCTGTCTCTGTGGACACCAAGCTTGCAAGATGTTTGCTTTCCTTAACTTGTGTTGGAGACACTGAATGGGAATTAATGGTGCTCAGAGCTTCCCACAGCTGAAACCTGAACAGCGTGCAGCAGTCTGAGGGATTTTTTTTTTTTCTGTTTCATGTGGCTATTTCTGTAGCGAGCTCCTGGGCAGAGGCCATGGGAGGCAGTGTGCCGGGAGCTCGGGGGAGATGTGCGTGAGGTGCTGGCCTTTGGGTTTGTGTGGCCACAGCTTCTGTTACTGTTGGCCTTTGGACATTCATGCAGATACTTTGCAGGGGAGGGGAAGAAGGACTTCGATTAGATAAAACTAAATTGTATTCTTATACCAACATTAATATTGAAAAAAGATTTCCATATGCAACAGACTCTTAAACTAGCCATTCTTAGCAGTTACAATGCATAATTCTTTTTTTTTTTTTTTTTATAGAAGAGTTTTCATTGTGATGGTGGAGAATCTATGAACCAGAAACCCTGGCACCACCTATGTATTGTTGTTATGTTTTTGTCCGTCCTCTCACCTGAGGTGACCATTAAACTTGGTTTTGGCCTTAATGCCCAGGTTGTGTCATATTCTTAGTAAAACTCTTACTTCTTGAAGTCATTAAATGGAGTTATCTTTGACTCGATCTACTGTGCAGCATGTGGTAATGAATTGAACACTGATATTTTCAACATTAAAAAAAATCTTATTCTGAACTTTCCAGGTTCTGAAGTTTTTAAAATGTTGTTAACTCAGATATGTATTCCAGGCTTCCACGCAGCCACCAAGCCTGCATATTACGGTGTGAATAAATCACCAGTTACTTCAGTTAGGAAACCAGCAGAACAAACATCCCTGGTCTAGCCCAAAGAGGTTAGATCAGTCCCTGTGTTCGGTGCCTTGTGGAGTTCCCTGTGTCTGACACCTGTGTGATGTGCACAGGAGAACATGGGTTTTGCATTTAGTCCATATTATATGGGAATATACCACAGTTCAAAGGATTTATATTCCCCATTAATTAATTCCGTAGAAGGTAGTAAGTACATTGGAGATTGTTGAATTGAGAAGCCAGAAAGGTGATTTCATTTTGCTGTTAATGAGTGTTTTTCTGTCAGCCCTTTTGAAATATCCATTCATTCTTTCTCTGTACCTCAGCAGTTTTCGGTTCATTTTGTGTCCATTCACTTCTGAGTGTGTCCAGCCCTGGTATAGAAGAACAAGCTTTTAATATGGTGTGTTTAGAAGACTATTTTTGTAACCGTAAGGGCTAACAAAGTACCTTACAGGAATTAAAGTTTAGATACTGCAGAGGTGTTGACCTCAGCTTTGGAAAGCTTGTAGGGAGTATTTTTTTCTAGGCCAGTTCTTCACTCAATTTATGTGCTTGCTTTGGATAGAGATCTGATAATTCATATTTTTACATTCTTGTTACTCCTAGAAGTGATCATGGCAGTGCTTGTTGGTGCAATTTCCAGCTGCAGCTGAGGGCAGCACTTAAGTGTGAGATGGTATAATTTACATCCAGCACTGCACTTTCCGCTTAATGTTTTGCTAACACCTCTGTATCTCTGCAGAGCAAATCAAAACAGACTTGGATTGGCAGCAGAGATGTTTCTTAAACACAGCCAGGCAAATGGTTTTCTTTCCATTTAATCAAGAGTCTATTTAAAATTTAATCTCACAGTGGAAGTACACAATTCTAATACTTACAGGTATTTCTAGTGGTTTTAGTGCTGAAGAACTTCCATTTGCCTAGTTAGGTGCAAAATATTGACACGGGGTAAGAAAGTATTGGAGACTTCATAAAAGAACTTTTTAAGGTAGTGTTTTCAGGTTGAGGGTAGCCTTTAATTTTTCTGAGGTGCTGTTTTTATTACATCCTGCTGTGAAATTAACATTCTGATTTAATAATCACAGCTACTGATTCCAAAGTTGAAATGGAACTTGAATAGAAGAGTCTTATCTCTGTTTTGTATTTATATGTTAACAACAGAAATAAGGTTGCATGTGCCAGCAGAGTGATGCCTGAAAAAATATCCATAGAACTTTGTGAGGATGGGGCTGCAAAAATAATTCAGTGAAAAAAAATGTTTGGATTTGAAAACACTTTTGAGGATAGTGTAAATATTCCAACATTGTCAGGACCAAGCTTTGAAATTGTACTCCTAAAAACAGAGGAATCTTTTTTAGTTGCTCTTTGTCTTTTGAACCCTTAGGCTCAAGTCTTGTTTTTCTCTCTGTGTGAACAGAAGTGCAAAAAAAATCTTAAAATGAGAACAGATTTTCATGTAATTTTACCACTCCTGATGGTGGGGTAATAAGAACATCATCACTTGCTGTGAGCTCTTCACTAAAACCCTGTGCTGTCACTATTCTTAGGCCTTTAGGCCTGTTCATGTTGTTGAGATTTGCAGTTTGTATCACTAGAAGCTGTTGTCCTTTTTTTTTATTCTTTTTTTTTCTCTTTTTTTAAGCTTTCGGTACTTTTTAAAGGGAGGAATGAGAAGGAAGTGTATCAGTTGATGAGCAATAATAAAAGGCAAGACCATATTTTTGTGTCGTTACCTGGAGAGGGAGAGAGAGAATTCCATCATTTAGCACAGCTCATAATATTGTAATTCTGTTTAGCACGAGAAGATATGGGGAGAAAGCCATGCTTTGCCATCATAGTTTGTAAGTACAAAGAGTGGTAGAGTCTTAGTAGTGACTGAAATGGATCTTTAGCAAGTGAAAACAGCATTGCACTGGATAACACAGAAACAGAGCCCAGCTACAGCGCAAATAGGTGGCCGCTTGGCTACCAGTCAGAAGGTTTGAAGATGGTGGTTGGTTGAAGATGTTCCAAGATCAGATGTGGGCACTTTTGGAGATTATGTATGTTGATGCCTGAAGTCTCTCGTAATTAATCAATCCACTAAGACCTATACTGGCTTCGTAGCCAGCCCTGTGTATGTTTTCCTCAGTTTTCTAGACTTAAAATGCCACATTTAAAGCCTTGTTGCTCTGAAATGTTTTCTCAGCCTGTTACGAAACAATATATACGCTTCACAGAAAAGGCACGGGTGCTGCTTTAGCACCTGAAGTGTATTAAGTAATCCAGTCTGTAAGGTAAGCAGTAACCATATTTCGCTGCTTTCAGCCTCTTCTTATTGCTGCTTGGACAGGATGTTAAGAGATGTGCTGGCAGCGAAACTGAAATAGTGGCCAAGTTCTGCACTGTAAGTAATGGTAGCAGGACAAGGATTTTCTTTTCACGTATGAAAAGTTAAGTGTCAGGGCATCAGACAGTCAGGAGAGTGTATTAGGGATACAGCGGCAGTGTGCTGAAGCCAGCTGGTCTTTGTGAAGTTTGTTGGATTTTACAGGTGGAACGAAGAGCATGTTACGGTACCCAAATCTGAAATTTCAAATAGACAATATGTAAGTGTGTCCTGTAAATATCTACTAGTTGATTGGAATTTTTCTAAGCCTTGTGGTGGAGCTAAAGACATCGATATTGCTGGGATCCCTTCGGATACAAAAGGGTGGGTTTCTTTTTGTTATCATTAGAATGACCCTCCTTTAGATATGCATTTATTTCCATTAAAAACATACTTGCTGATCTGAACTGGAACCCTTTTGTAACAAAACTCTGCCATCCACAGCCTCTTATGAATAAAGTTAGCCTTCTAAAGATAAAAGGAAATTCAATTACAAAGCAAGAAGGACGGTGAAGGGGTGTAATTAAAATACGTAATCCTAAAAACAACATGAACAGTGCTTTTTCATGTTATACTGAAAGCAGTCTGCTTTGTGTGTGTGGTTGCTATTGCTTGATTATTGATTTAGTTTCCTAGGGGAAACACTTCTTGAGAGTATACGAGAAGGATGACGTCTGGTGGTGTAACTGGCAGCGTGATTACACACAAGGATTGTGCTTACGAGCAGTTTGGTGGAGAGTTTTCCTTTACAGCATGCTAAACTGTCTCTAAAAAAAAAAAAAAAAAGGCAGAAAATGAAGTGGTGCTTCTGCTTTTTTCTCACGCTAACAGCAGTTGACCTGCCAGGCAGAGGACGAGTGCTTCAGACAGCAGCAAAGGGGACAGCTGGTTCTCTCCTGTTACATCTGTGCTGGCGGTCACTTCCCAAAGTTTAGTAATTTGGACCTTGATTTGGAAAGTGTTTGGAGTCCACCTCCCGTTGAAGCAATCGACATTGGTGCCTAAAGTCTTTGATAGGATATATGGCCTGAGGTCCACATTAATCTGGGAACTTGAAAAGTCTCTAGAGTTTTGTGATAAATGCTAATACTGTGTTGTCATAAATACACATCTGCTCTGCCTCACTGTTTCTCTACTAATTAGCTGCTTAGTCTTACACTAATGGCAGGAGTTGGGTTAGAGCACCTATCTTCTTGGTAGTGAAGCATTCCCTGACTGGAGCTAGAAGCATTTAATATCAGGAATGGCTTTTTGTGGTACAAATATTCTGATTCCATCTAGAGGGGTGAAGTTGTATGTACACACGCTGACCTGCTCACCGCAGCTCTGTGTCAGAAAGGAGTAAGTGTAGGTGTACACCAGTGATGGAAGTTCATGGGCTGTCCCTCTTTTGGACTGCGTTCCTTCAGGAGCTGCAGCTGTTTTGATTTCACAAACATGGGTGATGTCTGATTTGATGGAGAGAAAGAAGCTGTGGGAAAAGAAAGGTGGGAGGGAGCTGGCAAAAGAAAAATGAAGATGAGTATAGAGATCAGGATTGAACATGAACTTCACCGTTGAGAGGTTTCAGAATGTCTTTTGAATGCTCTTCTCTTACGCTCTCAGTACTGTTCAAAAACCCATCTCTTTCCCAGTACTCTGGAGTTACGTATTACAATTTCCTTGGGTTATTTAATACTCTAGACTGATAGCTTGATAAAATACTAGTACTATTATTTCATGAGTTACTTTGTGCAAAAAATTTCTCTGTGAAATATTTTGAATTACTGTAAAGAGGGTGCCAATTTCTTGTAGTAGTTGATTTGTTTATCTTGTTCTCTGCTCAGATACTTGTGTGCAAGTTTATAGAAAAATTGCTGCTTGTATTGAGTGAACTTAGTGTAAAAAAAAAAAAGGCAGTGCAAGTTTTGTAACGGGTTTTATTAGTCAAAAACCTTTCTTAGCTCATTTAGTCTTTTACCTGATATACCTGATGCCCTGTTTGTCTGCTTTTGTAAAAACAGCTTGTGCTGTCAGTTTAGTTCCTATGATAAAACTAATAATTAAAAATGTGCAATTAGAAACTAAAAGCAGCTATGCTCTTCAGCTGGAGAAAGCAAGCGTGTAATCACACTGCTCAGATGAACAGGTTCCTGGAATTGGATTGCAACCAGTGCATTTGCATTTTGAATCTATAAAAAAGGCACAATCCTTGCAGAAAAAGTCACTGAAAACCATGTTTCTGCAAGAGATGAACGTGCTTGTTTTCTCCTGATCTGGTAGGAAATACAAGCGGAGGAACCTGAATGTGTTAGCAGCGTATTTCATCAATTGAAATACTTGTGTGTGACTCAGATCCTTCTCTGGGGACGTTCGCTGGTGGCTCGTGTCGGACAGAGAAGTCCTGGGCTTCAGTTTGAAACTGGCATTTCCCAAACATGTGTCTTGCACTGAAAGTTTCACAGTAGCTTTTAAATGACTTTAAGTGACTGTAGTCCTTTGAGGAACAACTTCTGTGATAATTAGCTGTTGGCAGTGTGATGATGTTGCTGGGGAATGGAGCTGGGGTTGAGGGAAAGGTCTTTATGGTGGCTAAACCAACTTGAAGGATTGAATTAATGGTGGAACTACAGTGCAAATATTTGGGTCTTGAAGACTGTAAGAGTGACATTCATGTATTTCATAAAACCTCTTAGGGAGAAATTAGAGTATTGGCAGAGAACTGCAGCAAGAGGAAGGTAGAGAATTCCAAAAACAAAAGATAGAACAAACTTTTCACTGAGCTTTTAGCAAGTCTCGTGTAACGCTGAATGTTGAAAATCTCTGTGAATCATCATAATAGCTCAGTACGTTGCTATAGTGTACTATTGTATTGTACAAAGGTATTCTAGATGTTTCTGACACTTCCTCATACAGAAAGTTACAGGGCTCAAGAGTTTCCACTTGCTGTAGGGGCTGGAGAAGTGTAGAGAATGACCTGCGGAACAGATGAAGTACAAGGCAGTCATACATGCCTAATGGCTACTGCCACTGCCATTCTGGGGTTATACTTCTGCGAACACTTGCTTTCAGCAGTTGTTTTGGTTTTTCTTAATTATCAGGGTTGTTCTGTAACTAGGCAGGTGTGTATGTGTTTGCAGGCTGTAGATGTACATTTGAGACGGCTCCATTAATTGACTTGTTCGTAAAATATCTTCTCTGCCAACAGGCTGAATGATTTCATGCATGACTGATGTGAAGTTACACAGGGTCCCCAAATGTGCATGATATTTCCCTTTATCTGTTGTCTAAAGTTTGCTTCAGAAAAGCAAGTGGCAGTTATTTAGTGGGAAATGAGCCTAGTTTTAGTTCATCCACCTGGAAATCAGGAGGTAGAGTAGCCTGTGATTTGGATTTTTTTAAAATAAATTATAAACCGCAAAACATTTTGTGATATTTTTTCATTGCATACTTGTTAGCTTTTATTTAAAAAGCATAGTGAGCTTAGGCTAAAACTCTTCCCGTTGACATAGACACTATAATCTCGCTAGATAGCTAAAATTTAACATTGGAAAACCAAGCCTTTGCTGGTTTACCTCTTTATCCTCTTACCGCCCTCTTCCCTTCAGAATGAAGCCACAAAGCCTTTGCTGACTTCATATAAATAAAAAAAGGCTGAAACCATTTGTCCTGTCATGAAAATAACACGAAGTTTGCAGTGACATTAGTTCAGAGTTGCAGCAGATAAGAGGTGTAATGTGTCGTCTGGGTTTTTGTGGGTTGCCTATCGGGTTTTAAAAACTGGAATGGAATATTGTGTCAGAACAGAAACAAGATCATATCTACCCAAATACAAGAACCCTTTAAAAATTGTGGAGTGACACAAGGAAAATTAGCAAGCTCATGTTTGCTCACACATGTTATCAGTATGCTTTTGGGCAAAAGCTGAAGAGTGTTACAGTGAATACAGAGGCTGGAAGAAAGATTTTGGATCTTGAGAGGAAGGAGGTTCTAGTGCCTGGAGGGACCCATGGCTGTATCTCCGCTTGCCAGGGCTGCTCTGGGGCATCTGGCGTCCCAGAAATAGCAGTATGCCAGAGTGAGAAGACTGGGATGGAGCAGCGGTGGTTTGATGTGCACATAATGCACAAAGTGTAACGGTCCATTTTCATTACCTGCTAGCTCGTAGATCTTCCATAACAATCTTTGCCTTGTGAGGACAAAAAAAGAAAAAGTCGAAGAAAAATTCTTGGGTTTGGCTGTTGCAGCTTTTGAGTCATTGTTACACGTATGCCATTGCAGTGAACAGATTTGCCTCTTCTAGTTCAAGCAGAAAAGAATCATATCTAATTTTTATTCATGCCAGTTTCTGGTTTCTGGCCAGTAGGGAGGATGCAGGGAGCACACGCGGGCTGTTATTGCTGCCTCGTGGTACCTGCCTTACTTCATATTAGACCGTTTTACAGACATCATATCAATGGCTTTTGACCTTCCAGCTTGAGCTACCCTCACGCTGGCAGCCTGGAGCTTCTTCGCATGCCAGTGATTTCTCTCTCTGTCGAAACTGGAGTAGTAATAGCTTTCCTCTTACACCTTAGCTTTGCTTACAGTGCAGTTCAGCTGCAACAGCGTGGGGGATTCTTAACCTGCATTAAGTGTGTGTGCAAGATATTTCTGCTGATCAAACTGTGGACTAGTTCCTAGGTGAGCTTTAATGCCTTGCAGATCCCTTGAGCCATCCAGCTTTCTCAACATAAACGTGTCAGGTGGCCTTTTGAGCTACTTGACCGTGACTGATTATTAGCGTGTGGAAACTTGTATGCTGTGCAAAATTTCTCTCTTTATTTGATTACAGTTTCTTCCTAACCATGAGGTTTCCTGTTCTTCTGATGGTGTCTAATTCTCCTCCCAAATTTATATCATTTATTTCTCTGATGTTGTTTATATATATACATACAGGTATTAAAAAAGCTGAAAGATATTTCACGAGCAGGGGAAAAGCTAGATATTAGGTCTTGTTTAATCTGATATCTAAGGCAAAGCTGTTGATAAATATGTTTTAATAATTTAATAAACATTTTAATTTATCATATAATACATTTTAATACATTTTAATAACTGAGCTGGCAGTCAGAACTTGCTGTTGGAGTAAGTGCTCCTTGGAGGTCGTGTAGAAAAATTGGATAGAAATTTTGAATAAAGAAGGTGTGGTATGAATTGCTATAGTGGACTTTCTAGGAAGTGCTGACGAGTTCTACATTCTTTAAGTTACACTGAAATCTGATTGTTGTGACTAACCCGAGATCTGTGATTCCTCCAAGTTTTGATTAAATATTTATTTCCTGTATGACATTACATCATCATGATGTCATGCTGCTAGGCTTCTCTTGCAAGGTCTCATTCATTCTGTGGCAGAAGTGGCCTCTCTGGGTTAGCTTTGGTCATGGGAGTCTGCACTGTGGATGGAGGTGCTTTTGAAATGAATTTAATCTCTTTTAGTGTTCCCTTTTTAAAAATGACCCTTATCATTGTCTCTTTGCAAGAATACCCTTTTTTGGTAAAAGGTTGGTTAGTAGTAGTGTTACAGAATCATAGAATGCTTTGGGTTGGAAGGGACTGTTAGAGGTCATCTAGCCCAACCCCCATGCAGTAAGCAGGGACATCTGCAGCTGGATCAGGTTGCTCAGGGCCCTGTCCTACGTGGCCTCCACTACCTCTCTGG
>Ga0181612_136350_pt1 | contig 10317 bp, 6 predicted proteins | sample HoacroProtozoa21_FD_119630 | JGI IMG/M metagenome (GOLD analysis project Ga0181612, IMG submission 119630) | Hoatzin crop microbial communities from Cojedes, Venezuel. Combined Assembly of Gp0051906, Gp0051904, Gp0051908 | reverse complement strand
CCCTCTGAGGGTGACGGAGCCCTGGAACAGGCTGCCCAGGGAGGTTGTGGAGTCTCCTTCTCTGAAGATATTCAAGACTCGCCTGGACAAGGTCCTGTACAGCCTACTGTAGGTGACCCTGCTTTGGCAGGGGGGGTGGACTAGATGACCCACAGAGGTCCCTTCCAACCCCTACTATTCTGTGATTCTGTGATTTTGAAGTAGTGGGTTGAGGCCCCTAGAGATGAGCAAAACATTAGAAACGGGGGAAGAGACGCCCTCTACATTGACCTGGTTCTCTCTGATTTCCAGCTCAATAGCCTATGAGCTGTGATTGGAAGTTTTTGTACAACTCCTGAGTTTGAGTAATGCAGGCTATTTCCATTTCTATGTCAGATGTACACAGCTTGAGAGAAATAATGTCTGCACTGTGGTGTGTATGCAAGAGTTGGTGGTGTTCCAGGTGACCTTTTTACCTCCTTGAAAGTAAGCCAATTCAAACTTGGGATCATCTCCTCCTTGGTTCTAGACATCTAAAATCAACTCTTTTTGCTGAGTACTTCATTCCTGGTCTTACTACTGGATGAATGGATCAGTTTATTCCATCCACAAAAGTCAAGACTGAGTGACTCACTGCTTTTTCCTCACTGGTCCTGGAAGAAGTTCAGCAGATCTCCAACCTTTTGTGGAGTTTAAAGATGTTGCCCCAAGTATTAATGCGTACTTCCTGCATTTGGGGTGTTTTTTCACCTCTTTATTTATTTGCCATATGTTCTCCTGTGTTTTCCTTTCCTTTATTTGGACAGCCTTATGTTGCTTGGCATGGGCACTAGAGCTATCTGGAATTCAGCTGCACATTCTAAATGCTCACATTCACCCCACCCTGCCCCCAGCCAAACAAACCTAACAGCAGTGGTTAAAGAACATGGTATTTTTTCTGCAAGGCAGTTTTCTATGTGCTTTAGAGATGTGGCTTCTTCATCTCTTTACCTTTCCTCACCTATTCCACTGATAACATCTTCTCACAAAGGAGAGTGATCATTATTATTAAACTGGCTGACATTGTTCCGGATGTTTTGGGACTTTTTTTTGTCCTAATTTAATCATCTTCCAGATCCTTCGGCAAAATCATAATCTTGTGCCACTTTCTGTGAAATAGTATAGTTAACCTTTGGAATTCACTGGTGCATGAAAAGCACGAATGACATATACAGGCTGGATAATCAGAAATGCATTTTGCATACTAAGCAGTATATGGAAAAAAGAAAATCTAATCTCATGCTTAAAATCTCACAGCAGGAGAATGTCAGAAAGGATTATACCCTTCATCTGGTCAGTAGTGAAACTTCAAATCTGGTGACACTTCACTTTCTCGGTGGAATCAAGGGTTGTCCATTGAGGAGAGGAGCGTTAATTTACTCCATGATGGTTTGACAGCTCTCCTGTTCTATATGCTTTTGTATCGCATTGTCACAGTGCTACTGGAGTTAAGGAGCAAATATAAGCTTTGCTCTGGCTCAGCTACAAAGAAGATGAGGAGCAGGGCAGTTAGGAAAGGTGCTTGTTTGTTACACCAAAATTACTTTGTTAGAATACATGTTAAAGAAGATGCATGAAGAAATTCATTCTCCTCCTTATTCCACCTCTCTCCCCTTTCTTTTGCATTTTGTTTAAAGAACCCTGAGGAGTTTTTGGGTCTATGTAGTAGAGCAGTTCTAGAAGTGGGAAGAAAAATCTGGCTAACACAAAAGGGAAGATAATTGCCATCTACAGTGATTCTTGGGCTGTTAAACAATAGCAAAGATTCAAAATGTTAAACTTTATAGGAACTACAGGAAATGGCATCTGTGCATGCCAATTCTGATTTATCGGGTTGTAAATGTAAAAGAAGACAATGGGAGAAAGGGAGAGCTACCAATCTCTCTTCAGTATCAGCTGTGATATTAGAACTTTTTAAGAACAGGATGTTAGAAGGGTGAGTATGTACTTCTTAAATACCTGTCTTTTGAGCAATAAGGTCAGTGATTTAGTGTTTTGTTGTTACTGTTGTGCTGTATAATAGAAATATGTAACCTTCTGTGGCGAGGGATTCAGGAGCTGCTGCCTGTACTCCCATCTTTGTCCTCTGCTTTTTCCATGCTGAAAGAGAAAACTTAGAATCAAAGTATAACACATCAAAAATCTATGTGGTTTTTTTGTGAACTGGAACTTGTACAACTGACATTTCTTTTGATTGCTCTGATGATATTGATGAAGATTATATGGGTTTAAAGCCTGAGCTGCCTCTTTTCCTGTTGATGCAAGTTTTCTTAAGAATGTGTTGAAATCCATGAGCAGGCAACAGCTTGTGAGGGAGCAAGTTTTCACTGTCAATTTACATCCAGTGTCAATTTCATTTCTTGGGATAAACAGAGGTTGTCCTCTCCTCTTCCAGAATTATCAGTCCCCTATGGTTTTCTGGCAAGAAATCCACTTTGGACAAAAAGCCAGGACAATATGTGTTTTTATGAGATATGGAAGATTGACGTTCAGATCCAGAGCCTGGACGTAGAGACAAAAGAAAAGTATTCTTGACTAATGTGCTGAAAGTCAAATAGAATGTTTTACTTAAACGGATTCTAAGTATTTCTCAAATGAGACAAAATCTCTCTTAAATTATCAGTAAATGCTGAGAGATGGGTGTTAAAATTGTGATTATTTTTTTTTCCCTTCTTTTTCTACTGTTTGTAAAATCTGTGACCTTGTCTGTGTGTGTGAATGAAATACCTTTCCTCTCTCTTGTATCTGTTTTTATCTGTTGCTTGGGTTAAGATAGCCATGTCCCTCTGTCCTTGTTGCTTACGTTGTCATTCCTGCATGTGTTAATTATGCACGTTGGCTGTGATGGTTATACTAATTTCTTTTATTTATTTAAAGTGATGTGACCCTGGTTTATCTGCCTTTATACTAACCTGTTGTTTATTGTTTTTGCTTCTTTTTTGTGTTTTTTGTTTCTTTTTTTTTTTTATTTGTTGCTAACAAAGTTGAGTTGACCAAAGCTGACCTGCAAGGTAGAGAAGGTTGTTCTTCCCCATTACTGGTTTGAACTGAAAGATGCTTTTATGTAACATTTGGTGCCTTTTACTGGATGCAGTCACACCTCTGAGACGGGAACAGAATGACAAAACCCAGCCGCTCTGGAGGGGATATCTGGGTTGAAGAAGGACATGGCAAACAATGGAGGTGTTTGTGTTGTCCTGAGGGGTTTGACTGTATCAATCTCTGAGTATTCAAAAGAGCAGAAGTTGATATCCTGAAATGCTGAATGATTGTTCAGGCAAATAGCTGCTGTGTATAGGAACACAGAAGGCCCTTAGAGCTTTACAAAACAAAAAGCTGACTTGGATTCTTCAGAACTGATCTTAAGGAGTGACACCAAAAGGTAAAAGCTAGTTTATTAACTTAGACTTTGAAAGAAACCCCCACAGAAATAACGCTCTGGAATTTCAGTTAAATAAAAAAATCTATTAAATACAAATTCCCTTAGTAGTTAGATGGCATTTTACAAGCCCTAATTGATCAAACATGTGGATGGTCATGCCTGATCCTTTTGTACCTTCTGATTTTTGTACCTCTCGTAGATCTTTTTTAGAACCGTTTACGGGGTAGTCTCTGAGTTTTTTACAAAGCAGATAGAGCTCTTTCATGATGTTGATTTTCATGTGAAATTCTTGTGGACATCTTTTATTGATATTGCCTGCTAAGTAAAAAGGGATCAATCAATGATGTTTGACGTTGCCAAAAAATTGAAGACTGTGTGAATGGTATTAAAATACTAAAGCTACTCAAGTGAAAGCCATTAAAGAGGTGGAGAGTAGCTTCAGTAGAAAAAGGGGGAAAAATTGGGAAAAACCGAGGAAGGTGGCTCAAAGAGGAGAGACCAGATAGTAGCTGAAACCATGCGACTTGAATTACAGAGAGATGACAGGTTAAAGAGTGCTGACAGAAAACCAGTTTGATGAAGGCTAATTCTTAGGAGACATGTAATGAAGAAAGGATTAATGATACAATTGCATGCAAATACCGTATTTCCCCAGGACACAAATAAGGAAACCTGCTTATCGGAAATTAATAGGACTTTGATACTAGTATAACCAGAGAGAGGTTTTCTGTGCTGTTGAAAGTCTATCCCTTTAAACAGGATAGTATACTTCCCAACTCATCTAAAGAGACTGCAATATAGAGTACAAATTAATTTATTCCTGAATGTTGTGGAAGTTTAAGAAATTGCTCCTTCTTTTTTAATGGAAATTAGAATAAATAATAGAGAATGATCTTGGGCATAAAGGGAGTCAGAGGCATTGAACAAAGCGTCTCTGTTTAACAGTCCTGAAGCCGCAGGTGATATCTGTTATGGTATCAGCTTAATGGCCTTGAAATTTTGTGTCTAAGCCCCAGGTTTAGTCTAAGGTTTTGTTGTGGGAGAAAACACGTAGAGTGTTCCAGTTTCACTCTCTGAGATAGAAACAAGACTTCCCAATGTTTTACATATCACTGGAATTAAAATTTTGTGGCTTTGATTATGTACTTCATAAACACCCATTCTATTCACCGTGTTTACTACGAAGGCCTGGTGACATTGCTGACCTGATCTAATGCAATAGATACAATTTTCAAATTAAAATATTCCTGCTCTATATTCCAGGTGTAGGCAGGTAGCAATTACCTTTTCTTCAGAATATCATCTGTGGTTTTTAGGTAGGATTTAGCATTCTACAGCTCAGTAGAAATGAATAAAAAGATATTTGGAGGAACCAAGGAAATTATAATGGGTGAACAGTTTATCACTGTAGCCGTTGTTAGTAGAAACATATTAGGAGGCACCCTATTACCCAACAGATAAAGATACTGACAGCCTGAGATAATTTTAGCCATTGGATGTGTATGAAACATTAAATCTGAAAGACTTGACAGCCCAGAGGTAGGCAGAAATTAGTGTGATGTATTGCGCTTTATACCTGTGGAGCATCTGACTGCAACCACATTTTGTTGGCATCTCTGGCATATTCCTAGCTATACAAAGTTGAAGTACTCTGTCTTATGGAGGTTAGGAATTTAGAGAGTATTAGGTGCTGCCTCTTGGGGATTTCTGAAGTTTATGTAAATGAAAGTGGTAAAGGATGAGATTTGAAAGAATAGGAAGGAGTGTGGTCTGGGACTGATATGAGGAGAAAAAACATCCTGGAAGTACACTGGGGGGTAAATAGCTTTAGGATTAAGGTGTTCTGTGCCATCCATTCAAACTGTGGTAAGGAATTTGGAACTTCTGTTAGACATCAGCAAGTGTCATGTCTCTCTGGCCACAGCCACTGTTGTTCTCCCTAGTCACTTGTGTGTCTGTCAGAATTCAGAATACATGCCTAGGAGTTCCTGCTCGATTTTTGATGTGTGTTGAAGTGGATGCAGCATAAAGAAGAGGTCCCACGACAAACAGATTTATTGTTTTGATTTTTCCATAGTCATCAGAACCTAAAGGCTTGTCACAGCTGTGAAGACTATTCCAGCGCAATCTCGGATTGTTACAGAGAACTTAACCCTGTAAGAATATTTGCCTTTCAGATGGAGACATCTGATCACATTGAAGTCTAAAAGGAAACATTTGTCTTGAGTACATAATGTGGATTATTGGCTTTTCAGGAAACCAACCTTTGCTAAATGTTTGACTCTTTCAGAATAGGTCATGAGGGCTGGTACTTTTGTACTGCTGTGATTTGCAGTGGGGAAGGGTGTTTTTCCAATTGACTGGGTTTTTCTTGTTCACAGACAGCCCTTTCAGTTTTTCCTTTCTGCTTTTAATATCTGTGTCTGAATGTCTGAATACTGTTTAATTTCCTCTGCTTCATGTGCATCTCCCTGTCCCTTGTCGCATCTCAGGTCCAGGCATACTCCCTTTTATGCAGTTGACTTTTTGTCGTATAGTTGGGGTTTTGATTGTTTTTTTTTTTTTTTTTTCCTTTTCTCATCAGCATGTGTATGAGCACTTTGCTCAAGACCTTTTAGGTTGCTTAGAGATAGGTAGCGTCAGAATTACAAGAGGGAGAGAGATGGTTATATGCCAGGTTTCATGAAGGGAAACAATGACCCACCACCTTGTAGATCCATTCTCTGTGGATTGCCATTGCTGCTGATTCCCTTCTCCTGTCACCTTGAGCCAAATATGCTTTCTGTGGTAGACTTGCATATTTGTTATTTTAACTAGTCCCAGCCTCTGATATTTTTAAACCAGCCACATGTTTGGAACAGAAAGGCCCGATGTCATAACTAAACAAAGAGTTCAGGTTCTGTTGAGGCACTGGAATTAAATGGCTGTATTTTCAGAGGACTGCATAATGCTGGCTTTTGAGTTATTTCTGACAATGGGTAACTTCAAAAATGGAACCTTCCAGGTGTCTAACTTTGAGACGATGAAAGGGATGATGAGTGCTTAATACAATCTGGAACTGAAACACCTTGAAGAGCTGGCCTTGCAGTCCTTGAAAATCCCTTTTGGTTTTTCAGTTCTAGTTTGCTAAACTAAAGTTACTCTGTGATGTTCCTGCTTTCTACTGCCTGTGACTCAAAATACAGGATCTAACTTTCTGTATCATGCACTGAACCCTGACAATACTTTAGTTTCTTATGTTTGTGTAAAGGAGGTGTCGACATGCCACCATTGGTATTTGACAGCTAAAGCATTTGAGATATGGTTCATCCAGTGAAGTGATGTTTCCATGATATTTAGTCTCAATTTTGCTCTCTTTTTACTCAGAAAAAATATTTTTTTCCAAATTATTCTACAATTGGGAAACTTGGCTGGGTTAACTTTATTTCTTCTGTAACCTGCGCTAAGATTGAGTCCTGGAACAGGTTTGTATTCTACCTAGTGCATATGGTTTTCAAGACTTGATGCCTCTCTGAGCTGTGCTGGGCCTGCATATTGAATTAAAAAAAGCAGATTATCACTGGCTATGAAAGAGGAGTGCTGACAGAAGTAGATCATAGATTTATCATAGGTATAAATTGCCCATTGTAATGTCTGACCGGTAATTACCGGTAAAGATATTTCAGTGTGTGATGGCATTTGCAATTTAGGAACTACAGGATAAAAGAAGCATCTTATTCTGCAAAGACAGTAATGAAGTCTTGTGTGTGTTACTTTACTATCTCTCCCTAACATCTTTGAAGGTACAAGGAAAAAAGATGGGAGCATTTAGGGAGATTGAGAGAGGGAATGGTGCCGTTGTACCTTGCCTGTTGCAGATCTTCATCTTGCTGAGAAAATAATGTTAATACAAATGGTAGATTCCTTTCAATAAGAGTGAATTTTCGATGTGTGAAGGAAGGTGTTATGTGCAAGACCAAGAATGATTTGCATAGCTTAACACTTATTGCTAGTTATGATCAAAGCACAAGGGAATTGTGTTATAATCCTGCAGCTGTTGTATAAAGAAACTGATTACTCGTGTAACTCAGAAGAATGATAAACACAATACTGTCTTTTATTCCTAAAGTTCCTTTCTCTGCAAAGAGCTTTGAAATGAAACAGCAGGAATGACTTCGCTTGCCAGTGAAACGCGCCCACCTGTGGGGTGAAACATGGCAGTTTTAGCAATGCACAGCAATAGAATTCAAATTTTTTTAGTTTCAAGGCAAAGGGAAACCTACTATACAGCTGCAATTGCAGGAAAGAGTTAGGGAGACAAAGTAATTTTTCCAAGCAGAATATGGATGAGAGATCTGGCTACTGTACTCTTCTAAGGTGATTTTCTTCAAATACTTAGTGGTAATACTAGTGAACAAACCATACATCTAGCTAGGTAACTTGGAAGAAAAGTGTAATACTGGGCTACTTCCCAGGAAAGGAGACCCAGGCAGATCTCAGATCCTGCAAGCCCTCAGATATTGAGCTGTGCCAGTAAAAATTAGAGATGCAGAAATAAAGATCAAATAGACATTGTTGAAGAATTCTACTTTGCCATTTCTTATTCCTAAGGAGCCACCTGCTGTTGGTAGGCTTAGTCTGGATATTAGGGGACTTCTCCACTTCTGTTCTGTATCTACTGCCTACTCACTCCCCTTTCCACTGTGCATGTGGCATGAGGATGACAATGTGCCAAGCCCAGCTACAGATAACAAAAACAAGGTCTTTGAACAAAAATGCACTCAACAGAAATAGCAAGTGTTGTTGGAAATTTAAGGAGACAATTAAAGTCAGCATGCATATTTTAGTAATTAAAAGTATAGTGTGATTTATCAGATGCATCTCAGATTAATATGTGAAGACTTGTTCTGAAACTTTGCTTTTAAATACTTCGACTGCTGTAAGTGTTGCCAAAGGAATGAGATTAAAAGTAAACTTGAACCCTGATGGCACTGGTATTTTAGAACCAATTCTACTGCTGTATGTATAAATTGTCATCTTCTCTTTCCTTGTTCGTTAGCACTAAAGGGCATGTGCATTGTAACACAATCTTCATGTTTTATAAGCCTTCCTGTGCTTCTGTTGCTTTGCTCCCTAATCCAAATTCCTAATCCCCTGTGACATCCCTGTTAGTTGCTCTGCACAAAATTCTGTTGCCACAGATGGAGGATTATGACATCAGGCAAGGACTGTAAGCAGCAGGAGTACATGAACTCTGAGACAAAGATCCTTTTATCATGCAAATAGCTCATAGTACTAAGGAGTGAGGCAAAGCATAATACCCGGCATCTATGCTGTGCCATCACAACTGACTCTAAAGACGGCGGATCAGGCTTCGAGCTTCCTTGTGGCATTGTCATACTTTCAAAATTCCCCATCATTGTGTGTTTTTTCTTCTCCTTTTTTATCTCTGGCTGCTTTGAAAGTACTGTTTCCATCTTCACAGTTGGTATCTGTAAAATACAGTTCAGAAACCACAACACTGGTCATGAATTCAAGTGCTTTGGCTTTCTGGACTCTCACTATGAGCACATCAAGCCACAGGTACTAGGCCTCATGCAGTCTTATTCCTTGAGTGGAGTACTGGTCCTTGTGGCACCTAGCCAAAGGATGTCCCCATTAGATGATGCCTATTGTCAAGTCCAGTTAAAAATTAAAGTGTTCTCAGAAGAGTGTAGGAAGAGAGGAGAAACATTGTCATTGTTGTTTGGCTTTGCTTCTGTGTAATGGTCTTTACAGTTGATGCTGTAGTGAGTTTGCAGAGAGTCATGATTGCTTTCTGTTTTTATTTTTTAAATATATATAGCTTGCTTATTTATACTTCTAGGAATACTGGCATTTATACTTACAGGTTAGATAATAGGATAGTAAGGTACAGGAGAGTTATCACTTCCTTATCCTCAGATAACTCGAACTTTTTAGGCAAAATGACAACTAATATTGTATTTCAGATTGTTAAACGTCATCCCTTCTTTTGCTGGGCCAGAGTAAGTCTGAAGCAAGTGTCAGACCCCAGGCTGATGCACGTGTATCTGTATAGTTATATCTGTGTCTTTTATGAGTGCAAGGCAGGAGGGAAGCATGTACACACATGTGCCTACCAACCCACAGTGTAAAGTCTGTCAGCACTCTTGTAATCCTAGAAGTGATCTGTTAACTTCACACTGCGCCAGTGAGACAACTGGGATTCATACAGCTGCAAATGAGTCAGGTGGGTGGGAAGAAGAGGCAGAGGGGAGGGGAGAAGTGTTGAAAAATGCTGCTCAACTTTCAGTATGGTAACACAAAATTTTCTTGCTGTGGCTGCTGCTGCCGCCTCTTTTCAATAGGTGAATTTTCTTTCAGAGATTTTGTTATCTGCTTTTGTCATCCACACTTATGCTTCTACCTAGAGGGTTCGGGGTTTTGTTTTGTTTTTTTTTTTAACGGTATAAAAGAGTGTGGAAGAAACTCAGGTTTTTGTTAATGTTTGGTTAAGCTTTCTGCCTGCTGATAGTCACATGTTCCTTCTCTTTGCAGGAGAGATGTAAAGAAACACAGATAGCTAAAAGGCTACTGAAATTCACCCATTTTGTTCTTACAGTGGGGAAAGATGATCTGGTGGGAAAAGCAGGAACTTTGTACCAAAGCTATGAGGGTCTGTTCCTGGCTTGGTCTTTGAATTGTCAGGAGGATCATAGAATGGTAGGGGTTGGAAAGGACATCTGCGGGTCATCTAGTCCAACCCTCCTGCTGAAGCAGGGTCACCTACAGTAGGCTGCAGAGGACCTTGTCCAGGCGGGTCTTCAATATCTCCAGAGGAGACGACTCCACAACCTCCCTGGGCAGCCTGTTCCAGTGCTCTGTCACCCTCAGAGGGAAGAAGTTCTTCTTTGTGTTCAGATGGAGCTTCTTATACT
>Ga0181612_130356_pt1 | contig 10317 bp, 3 predicted proteins | sample HoacroProtozoa21_FD_119630 | JGI IMG/M metagenome (GOLD analysis project Ga0181612, IMG submission 119630) | Hoatzin crop microbial communities from Cojedes, Venezuel. Combined Assembly of Gp0051906, Gp0051904, Gp0051908 | reverse complement strand
AATCACAGAATCACAGAATCATAGGGGTTGGAAGGGACCTCTGTGGATCATCCAGTCCAACCCCCCTGCCGAAGCAGGATAACCCAGACTAGGGTGCACAGGAGCTTGTCCAGGCAGGTCTTGAATATCTCCAGAGAAGGAGACTCCACAACCTCCCTGTGCAGCCTGGGCCGGGGCTCCGTCACCCTCAGAGTAAAGTCATGCCGAGCTCAGCTTAAGATTTTACCCTGGGCTTCCGTAGCCTTTAGGAGAAACAGTGGTTGCCGTCTTGGGGCAAGTGTTTATTCAGTCTAGTAAAAACATCAAAAATGGGAAGAAATCTGTATTGACCCAAGGTGCTTTCACTGGTGCAATAAGGTATAAAACCTTTTATCCTATAAAGATAACGTAGTTGAGCTGCCCGCCTGTGTGTAGTTACCTGCTCAGTCGCAATTTGTGTTACTTCATCACAAAATCGTTAAGTGCGAGGAGAAAGATTATAAGGTGTTACATTATTTATCCTGATAATTAAAAACACGCATGACTCTAGCTTTGGCCGTTCAAAGCAATAACCCTGGGCAACTTCAAGCACTGTAAAAGGAGTTAATCCTCGATTTCAGAATGTGTCAAGTTTATTGATCTTGTTAACAGGAAAACACGTGTGTGGTTACCTCGGTGGGGACGGAAAGCAGTTATCATCTCACCTGTTCTTAGCTGGATGCTATTATTGATGCCTGAGCCAACAAAGGTCTGTGCGAAGCAAAAATTAATCACAAGTGTTACCCTGCCATAGTTGCCCAGGCAAATTTCTTGTGTCAGTAAATTTACTTTAAATAAATAAATTTTCTCTCAGTCTTGATCTTGCTTGAGATGAATGGGCACATTCTTCTGCCACAGTTCTGCCCGGCAATTAGCACAAGAACACTTTGCAAGCTGATCCCCTTTCAAGGTTCACAGCTAGTTCAGAGATCTGGAGGTTTTAGAGGTGAGAAGCGACGGTTGTAGTCCTCCATCTAACCGTCCGGGGACTGCGCAGGCTGTCGTACTGCTCTCGGGTATGTTATGATCCCAGTCCAGTGGTTTTGAATTAACTAGGGCACATCCTTGGGAAAAAAGGAAAAAAAGAAGTGTCGTGTTGGTTTTCGCTGTCTTTAACTTCTAAACATGCTTGTGCTGTGTCAAGTGAAACGCCTTTAGAAGATTCTAAATATACAAACGTTGTTATCTTTACAACCCGACTCTTGACTTCGCCAAAGCCCGTCCCAGAGGTCTCTTTTCCGTAAGCTCCTGGGAATCGCCACCAGCTCTGTTACCACCTCAAATCCTGCGTTGTTTGGGCTTGATTTCAGCCATTCCGCTGTTTTGTCTTGGAGGATCTAAGACCGGCAGACATGGAGTCGCCTGGGTCTTCCCATGGTGTGTGTGGCTGCTGGGCGGTCGGTGAAGTCGACAGCCGTGAAGAGGTCACGGAAGCACGGTCTTCTGCAGTTCTCAGATGCAAACTGTCTTGACCTGTCTGTGTTTAAAAGATCTGATTGCAGGAGCTGCTATCTAATGTCTCCTTTGGTTACTTTTGGAATCGAAACTATTTTGTTGTATTTACATGATAAATAAATAAATGCATTTTCTCTGCATTGTTGTTGACAGTTCCACCCTATCCATATTGCGAGAAACAAATACGAATTATAGCAGAATCTCTTAATCTTGGGCTTAAAAGCGTAGTAAAAGCCTTTTCTTTATCATTTGCAGCTATGCTAGTTTCAGAAATCTCCTTGCGTGCCTTTTGCATCTCACGGTAATTTTTAGTATTTATTTAAAATTTGGTGGTGTCAGTTTTTCCTCCTCAGCAGATGTGAATCAGCCCAGCCACAAGCAGCAGATGAGGATTTGACCTTTCCTGAGTGTCTTTTGCAGATCTGAAAGGAACAAAAGCTAACGAGAGAAAATACCATTTTAGCAATGGGAAATGTGAAGGAATGATCTGGAGAATGTTTGCTTTGCGCTGGGAGCTGTGTTGGGGCAGTAGTTGGCATCAGGAGCTGCGACGGTTTCGGGGTCTGATCTCAGCTGTACGGGGATGAACCCAGAGGGACTCCAGAGGTTCCTGTGGAGCTGCTCCATGTTTCTCCTCAGTGTGAATAACACAGGAATGTTACTCCCTCCTTGGCATAAAAAGCGTTTTTGTGAGATAAAATAGGCAATCGTGGACTTGCCAAAATAATGTTCCTCTCCCGGATAAAAGGACCAATGGTATAGAAAGTGTTGCCTTCGATTTCTGTCTCACACACACGGCGTGCAAATCACCTTGCTGCATGGATGGTATGTGTGCATGCCTTTTTAAATGATGTTTGGCTTAATCCTTGTTTAATTTTTTATGCAGCTGCAAAATACATGTTTTACATTACCACACCGCGATAAGAGTTGGTATTGATACGAATCAGCATTTCACCTACTCAAAGATAAAGAACAGCTTTTAGATTTGATAAAATAGAAATGCAAAAGTATGCCAGGACAGACTTTATTAAAACAAGGCTCTAGAAACAGTTCTATTATCTTAAATAATATTTTTCCAGTGAGGGAATGCGTTAATGTAATATAGAACATGCATAGAACTTTATCAATACCAATTAATTTCAGAATGACAGCTGAAATGTTGGTGTCGCACAGCTCAGCCCACCCCGCCGTGCGGAGACAGGTAGGAAGTCTGGCAGACACGGCTGCCTTTCTTACTGAAAAATGGTACAGCTGGATGTTAAGAGTACCCTCAATATAGTTTGCATCAAAGTACCCAAGTAATCCTATGGAAAATGTCCTAGAAATTTGAGTGGCAAGTTAGCATAATTACTTCCAATGCAAAACTCGCTTGAATTACTATTCTCAATTGCTGACACATTGGAATAATAAAATAAAACTAAATAAAACAATTGGGTTAGGGTTTGGATTTTTTTTTTTTCCTTAGTGAATATCAATAAATTATATCCTGCAAACTTGGACAAGTCCAGAAAAATATGTGCTTTTTCCTTCTGCTGCCACTTGAATCATAAAAAGCACACTGCTGGTTATGGGGGGAGAAAAGTGTTTTTTTTTCACCTTGAATACAATTATTGGCTGTAAATGAGCTGCAAAGTGGCATTATCTTGCATGTTTTCTACAAACACCTTACTGCTAACAAGCTGGGCTTTTCTTTGCGTTGCTCAAACTCTTTAAGCTTGCGCTCTTTCCAGCTGGTTGGCCTTGCAAAATTAGAGGTTTCCATCTTTATTGACCACAACAAGAAATAAAAAAAATTGGAGGTCAGAATTTACTGAAGAATTCTTTTAATACTGCTGCCAGAAAATAGGCAGGAAGGCAGTTGCAACGTGTTCACCCTTTTGGGGCAGCAGGAGGAAAAAGCAGTGGAAAAGCCTATTTTCCTAAGAAGGAAAGTTTCAGAAGGGATTTGGCCCATTTCTGAGTAGAAAACTTCCATTTTTACACGGTTCTTCCTTCAGATCAGGATTTTCAGAATTTAGGGCTAGGCATCCTTCTGAAGGCTAACCAAAAGATGAATATTTTTGTCCCAAGGTGCTTCCTGAACTGTGGTTGCTTCACACTGGTCTGTGCAGCCTACGTAGAGAGGCAAAATGCTTTTAAAGAAAACTAACAAGTTCTCCGTGCCTTATCCGGTTACCATTAGGGAATGCATGGACTGATCTTAATTTTCACTGAAGCATATTTTCACTCATGTTTGTTGTCTTAAGAAGGAGTTTCTTATCTCAAAAGCAATCTCTTTCACAAGGCATTCTCAGTTTAATATAACTCATGATACCCTTGAAAGCAGACTGGCTATTCCCAGCTGAGGAGCCTCTATTTATGTGTGTCTGTCAGGAGCAGAATTTATGACAGACCTGCAAGTTGCGTGAACTTTAAATGTTTTCACAGTTGTTAAACTTGACCGACTCTTTCAATAAGACTAACTGCTTAAAACGGTTTTGGACTTACCGGCTACCCCCAGCCGAAGTATTAGTATTCTGCTCATAAAGCCAGCAACCCCCAGACTGCTCGTCAGCAGAGAAAAACGCTGTATTCCTACCTTGACCTAGTTCCTAGGAAGGCCATTTAGGAAGATATGCTCTCCCTTAGATTTTTTAAAAGGAGTCTGGAATTTCAGATCATCTTTTTCCATGTAGTTACTCTCCATCCACTCTCCTGACTTTGTAGTGCCTGGCCTCTCGCCTGTCCCATCAAAGGGAACCACAGCCAGGCATTTCAGGGCAGGAGTTCCTTCAATGAGAGGAACAAGGCTACGTGGCTGTAAAATCAGTTATCTGCAGCTAATTACCGGTATCTGAATTAGTAGTGGGGCACCTAAGAGCGATGCACAGTGCTGAGCAGGTACAGGACTCGTGCGTTGGGGTACCGGTGTGCTGAAGCCCGTGTCCGTGCCCCCGTGTTCGGCCGGTCCTCACGCGTGCCGGCATCTCTGTGGGCAGGGCTTCAGCAGCTTCGGCAGGATCCGTGAGACCTTTGGTTAAATAAAAGGAGAAGCAACATTGCTAATTTTGGCAGTGAGCTTGAGCTTATGGTGGTTAGTGTTATTTTTGTAGCAATTGTGGACTATAGTAGTTATCGATGGGTGCAAATTGTTGGTCAAATAATAGTTTAAACAAGCTAACATTATACGTATTATTTTTAATTAACTTGTGCTGAGGCATGTGTTTCACTTTTAATTCAAGTGTCAGATTTGTGAAGTCTGTTTTTCATCATGCTTAAGGTTAAAATATTAGGTCACCAGAAGAAAGACCTATTTGAGTCACGTAAGACAAATTAAATGTTAGAAGGAAGGAGGGGGCAGGGAGGAGCAGAAATAAAGCCGTGACTTCAGAAAAGAAGGTAAAGCAGGAAAGAGTTAGTGAGAGGTGAAATGGGCTGCAGAAGTTCTGAAAGTCGTTTGATAGTGTTCAATATTGACTCTTGGTGCTCACAAGTTTTTGTGTCGGTTAGGAACAGTTCAAAGCTATGTCTGCGGTGTCCTGAGGCCCAGGAAGGAGCAGGATATTGCCTTCTGCAAGAAGTCCCTCCTGGGCAAAGAACAATCTGCAACAGCTTTGTCAGGGAATAAACCAGGTCTTTAAGATGCGTTGCTGGAGAATGGGACGTTTGGATGTCCAGCCACAGGAGAGAAAGAAAAAAAAAATGCTTAGGATGGAAAAATAGCTTGAAAATGAAGATACTTTCCCATTTTATTGAAATAGTCTATGTGTTAACGCCGTCAAAAATTGTCTTTTGCTTTGGATTAAATGTTTTCATTTTTGATGTTCTCATTTATGAATGTGTGTTATTTCCTATGTCTTCCAGAAGACTTGACTGTCCTCTTGCAAAAGTAGGTGTGTGTCGTAGTAGCAAGCGAAATCCCTTTGGCTGAACACTTGAGCAGTTTCAGTCGTCAGCGATGAATAAGCGGTTGGGAGAGAGCCGTGAATCCTTAGCAATGCGAACTGGAAAATTCAAAATATTAATTTTTCCTTAAAAAAAAAAGACATCTGACAAAAGAGATTTGTTGTAAGGCAAACAAAAAGGTGTTACTTAAAACCTTGTTATTATTCTCACCCTCTTCTAATCACCGGGGTTGAAAGTACCCTTGTCCCCACCGTCTTCTCAAGGCAGTGCTCCTCGGAGAACCCAGCTCCTCATGCCTTACAGCCTGGTTGTGCCACACTCTCGGTGTAAAGAGTCCTTCTCATGTGTTATTGGTTGCATGAACGCTCTCTCTGAGCCCCGTTACGCCTGTAAAGAGGCAGTAAAATATTGGGGACTAAAGCCCTTAATGTCCAGATCAAGCCATTTGAAAGATGTCTCAGCCCTGACTGTATTTCTCTTATATTTCAAGTTTCTTTTTTTAATATATCACAGAGGTGCACTTTTCTGTATATTGGGGAGGGATTTGTCGGGGAGATGTGCAATGGAATCTGCAGCTGATTTAATTGCTCAGTGAAGTCTAAACAACCTCCGTGACTTCATGGGACCAAATAATGAATAAATTCCTTCCAATTGGGGATTTTTACTTAACTGGAGGCTGAATACGATCTCGAGTGTGTCCTTTGTGATATGACCTATTTGTAGTCCGATGTGTATCCTCCTGGGGTCCAACAGGGAGAAGCGTGCGTTCTTCTCCTGCTCCTACATCAAGAAGTACCAGCCTCATGCAGCACCGAGCAAACCTGTAGTAGCTCTCCCCTATGGCAATGCTGTATAATATATAATATCAGCTTCCTGGTCAGACAGGTCACTTTTAAATACTTTTTGTGCATATGAAAGCAGTGAGATGTTTGGTTAAGGAGCTCCGTTGGATCTGGTGGCTCGATACCACTTGTACAAAGAGAGCTGCACCAAGCGGCGGTGGCTGGGGCGTGGGTGGCTGATGGAGATGCGGCAGTCGCGCTGTAGTACGCTTGGAGGCTGCTCATAAAATGTGTGTTGAAAAAGGTCCCAGTTATTAGAGGTTTGGAAAAAATCCGAGGGATGGGGCTGAGGTGCTTACAAGAAGAGCCTGTCTCTGGGGTTTGGTGTTCAGCTTCCCGGCGCGGTGCCCGAGGGTTGCTCCCTCGCCGTGTAGGAGGTGGATGTGGATGTGATGCGGACCGGTCCTGCCTGTCTGCTCTGAGGACCATCAAGGCGAGGGCCTGAGCCCGGGCAAGGCGGAGGAGGAGTCTGGTATCGCTCAGGGCAGGGCGGCTGCAGCCGATTTATGGGGTGAAGCTGAGCATGGTTCCATCAAAAACCCCTTATCTAAAGGTTAATGCCTGATGAGAGGTGGATAAGGAACGTGTGTGAGATCACTGCAGCTCCGCGAGGGAATCCAGCAGGAGGGAGTGTGTTTTTCTGTATGTACAAAGGTTTGATAGAGGCAATGTTTAGCACTTGTAATGTTATCCTTCTTGACTGCTCTTCAAAAACATTTTACCTTTTTTTTTCCTCTGCATCTAGAAACTTGGACAAACCGACCTTCCGAACGTAACCTTAAAATAGCTCTGTCAAACAACACTAAGTGCAAGAAGTTTCCTGCCATTTCCATAACTACGAGCATATGATTTGCAGTTCATCACTGAATAATGATGTAAGAAGTCTGCCAGGAAAGATCCGAACGCCGTTACCAGGGCTGTGTCCTAAGCAGCTGCAGCTGCCGAGCCAGCGCGGCCGGCTCGCACCCTCGCCTGTGCGAAGGCCCGGTGACTTTGCAGGAGGAGCTTGGGTAGGGAAGGGGTTGTGAGAAGGTGTTTAAGAGGAGAAAAAGAGTGAATCTCAGAGGCTAGCTTAGTCATTTTTGGTCAATGTTTAGATCAAATTCGTGGCCATTGTTACTGAGCTTTTCTAGGCAGCTTTTGCTTCGCCGAAATGAGTCATTTTGATAGAGACACTGTAAAACTTTCTCCTGATGACAAACACACAGTAACTGCTTTGGTTCATCCTTGCCAAGGGATTAATTGCGTGAGAGATGTGTTTTGTTAAGCTTCCAAAGCTGCGGGTGCTGCCGCGCTGCCCAGATGAGGTTAGCAGAAAGCACACGTCACCGCTCACCGGTGCTGTCTGGGTCTCTGCCTCCCTTCAGCCCCGACATCCTCGAACGAGAAGCGACCTGGGGAGGGGAGCGCAACGCTACGCAGCCCCGAGAAACGCTCAGGCCAAGGTGTTTGGGGAACTGTAAGATAGTGGGGGGGTCAGGGAATTTTGTCTGCCCCAGTTTTAGCAGAGCGCAGCCGTAACATGGCCTCAGTGCTGGCCTGGCCGGCTCAGTGCCGTCCCACGTGCTAAGCTGGGCTACACAGCAGCCCAAGCTCACGTTCATTTTGGATATTTTGGATGCTTTATCCATCTCTGCGTCAGAGGCATCATGTTGAACCAGCTATCAGCCTGCAATGTGAGCTAACAACTAACTCAGTAGTTACTTAGGCAGATCGTATTTGCTTATTGAATTTTATTTTTATTATTTTTAGGACCAGATGTATCAGTGGTGCTGTGGGACTCTGTAAATTTAATGGTGTCAAAGGACAGCATTATTCATTTTTTATTTTATGCCCATGCTGTTCTAGTGAACCATTTAAACCCTAGCTGCCCTGTGACTTTAAAGGGGTGTCAAAGCCGCAATAGCTTATATTACACAGAACTTTTCCTTAAATTACCCGGTGACGTGCAAGTCTGAGCAATTCTCTTCTTTTTGCAAAGTAAAACGCAGCCCTCATTTCTGAAATATTGTTATGAAACAGAGCCAATTTGTTCCCATTTTCAAAGGGAGGTACAAGCAACAAGGGTTTTGCTCTTCGGAAAGTATGACAGAGTATTATTCATCTGTTTGCTTTGAGGGATATCTGCCAAGTTGAAAACTCCTTTCGTTTTATTCTGTGTGAAGCTGGAACACGAGTATGGAACAAAATACAATTTATTTAACACTGCACAAATAATTTATACAGCATTCTTGCACGTACAGAGGGTGTGTTGGATATATATAACAATAAAAGTAATTTATTGATACACCCTTTAATTACCAGCGAAGTTTTCTAGAGCCTGTTTCTTCCCTCGGTGCTGTCGCCTATCAGCATTCATTAGGAACTCAGCACCCTCCGTGACCCCGGTTTTAGGCTGCAGATTTGTAAGTGTGTGGTTCGAGCGCGAAGCAGGACCCTTTCGGTGCAGGTCTCGCGAGGGCGCAGGAGCCTCCCCCGGCACCGTGCCAGGGTGACGGGAGCTGAGCCGGCCGCTCGCACTGCGGTGGTCCCGCTGCAGCAAGCGGCAGTTTCACCTTGGAAGCGAAGGGTATAAAGCACTTGGTTGTCTGAACCAGGCAGCGTTGGCTGCGTTTTCCCATCCGTACTCTGCTGTTGGATATAAATTATTTAGATAAACAGCTCTGACTGGTTTAGTGCTATGGGAGAACTTTTTTTTTCCAGCAGGACAAAATACGTTTCACATTGTAACTGAAAAAAATGTCTGGACAGTCTTCACACAGAGCCAAAGATACTCAGTCTCCACTTGGTAGATCTCGGAGATAGTGCACTGTTTATTTGCTTTTGCTCTTCAAATCAATTAATATTCATAAATCAGCCTGGCTTTGCCCGCACACCTTAATCCCGTGCCGGCTTTACATGGCCGTCTGCCAGTGTCACTGAATGTTACGATGTCCTTTACCCTGTGGCTTTATTAATCCTCACTGCCTCTATGTATGCTCCCCTGTTTACACTGCTGTCAGCTAGAGATTTGGTTACCAAAATAACAGTAATCCGATGATCCCATCTAACCAACTAACTAACTGACCTAAGCGTAGGTATGTGTCGTAGTGGGCTGGTGTTGGAACAGGCATGGGGAGGGAGAGCGATGCTCCCACCTCCTGTCTTGGGGCACTCACAGCATTTGGGACTTGGTCTTGCCTTGTCCTACATCTCTCCTTGGCCCATTTTCGCTCAAAATATCAAAATTAGTCTTGTATTTATGATTCTTTCTCGTTGGGTACTCATTCAAATCCTTCTTGAAGCAAAAGGAAAAAAAATGGGGGAAAAAAAGGGAAGAAAGAAGTCCATGGGGTGTGGTAGAAAAGACAATTACACCATCTTTGGAATATGTATTTTGAATACATTGGATATTGTAAAAGTAAATACGACGTGATCTCACAAGGTTCAGTTTTTCTAATAATTTATTAAAGACTTCCAAGTGAACTCGTATTAAAGCCTGGTTACCAAGCTTTTGCTAAACTGAGTTCCTGGACCTGTTGTTGACACTTGCTGGGAACGTTGTTTAGATCTGGGCAATTTATGGTAATTTAGAATAAGACTGGCAAAGAAAAGTCTGGATGCTGGGAAGTGGACTTTGCTGGAGCATCTTGCAGAAGTGGTTTGCATTTACGAAGCAGACTGCAGAGCCTCGTTGGGGTGGGGTGGGTGCCGTGCCACCCCTCCAGGTTCAGCTCAAGCCGATGAGAAACGAATCGCGACCTGATTGTTATTGCTTTCCTGCCGCGGCAAGCTCCTTTGCCTGCTTTGCGTGGGGATGTCTAAAAGGCTGCTGCTGTTTCAAATCAGAGGCAATGAGAAATTCCCAGTTTCGGGCTGTAGCAGAAAGGTGCTGCGCTGGGAGGCAAATCAACCCTTGGATTCACTGGAGCTGTCACGCCACGAGCAGATGAGATGTAGAGATTTCTCCTGATGCAGCACATGTAACCACCTCCTCTGGGATCCCAGTGCAAAGTCAGAGATTTTGGGCTGCCTTTCCCTTTCCCTTTCCCTTTCCCTTTCCCTTTCCCTTTCCCTTTCCCTTTCCCTTTCCCTTTCCCTTTCCCTTTCCCTTTCCCTTTCCCTTTCCCTTTCCCTT
>Ga0181612_117502_pt1 | contig 10317 bp, 6 predicted proteins | sample HoacroProtozoa21_FD_119630 | JGI IMG/M metagenome (GOLD analysis project Ga0181612, IMG submission 119630) | Hoatzin crop microbial communities from Cojedes, Venezuel. Combined Assembly of Gp0051906, Gp0051904, Gp0051908 | reverse complement strand
GTCCAGGAGCGATGCCCTGCACGTCGGTGGCGCTCTCGATAACCCACTCGTGTTGAGTGATAGGTGTCAGCACGCCCTTGGTCAATTGGGGTGTATGACGATTTTTGAATAAAATTTCGACGGCCCCGTTGGTGCCTTGCCATGGGTTGCCTGAAATCCAGTGTATATTGTCGAGGTGCAGCACACGGCCATATTGCTTGGCAGTACCATATCCATTACTCACATAGAGAGCGTTGTCGGCCACATGCTTGCGTACCACATACCACGGACCTCCGCTCAGGCCTAGTCCCTTGCGTTGTCCTATCGTGTGAAACCATAGTCCCCGATGCTCACCCAATTTGCGCCCCGTCTCAAGCTCAATGATGGGACCTGGGCATTCGCCCAGATGTCGCTTGATAAAATCGTTGTAGTCGATTTGCCCCAAGAAACAGATACCTTGGCTATCACGGCGTCGAGCGTTAGGTAAGTGAGCCTGCTCGGCTAATTGTCTTACCTGAGCTTTGGGCAGATGACCAATGGGAAAGATGACATGGCTGAGTTGCTCATAGGTGATTTGTGCTAGAAAGTCGGTTTGGTCCTTAACTGGGTCGGCTGCTGTAGCTAGATATTTCACGCCGTCTATCACATCGGTGGTGGCATAATGACCAGTAGCGGTGAGGTCAAACTCCTTACCCCATCGCTGCTCAAAGAATCCGAACTTAATCACTCGGTTGCACATCACATCGGGGTTGGGTGTGAGTCCAGCTTGTACTGTGCGCAAAGCATATTGCATCACATAATCCCAATACTCTTGATGTAGCGACACTACATCGAGTGGCAGACCATAATGGCGAGCAATGAGTGTGCACATCTCAATATCCTCTTGTGCAGCGCAATCGCCCTCATCATCGTCCATACCGATGCGAATGTAAAACAGGTGCAGGTCTTCACCCTGCTCCACCAAGCGATGCACCACCACGGCACTATCCACTCCGCCCGAAATCAATACGGCTATCTTCATCTTGCCTAATACTAATTGTTTCTTTTCCCTTATCTTCTTGTACTATATTCGCTTGTTATGCCTTATCAAGCACCTCTTCATCGGCGTGATTCTCAGTAAAATGAGCGGCAATGATATAGTCGAGTGAAATTTTACCAGGACCAGCCAGTAACATATACACCAGCACGCCAATAAACATTACAGGATAACCAGGTTGAAAGTTCAACAGATGCTCAGTGCCACCACCCTGCGAAAACAAAATCATGCGCTCGGCAGCCACCATCATACCTAATGGTAGTAATACCGATAAGCGAGTGAGCAGTCCTAACATCATGCACACAGCACTCACTAGTCCTAATGCTAGCAATAGCGACATAGAAGTTTCTGGCGATAGACCAAACCACCCATTTGCAGTAGGTGCTAGCTCATCAAATCTCAATATCTGGCGGATGCACAATTGTAGAAACAAGATACCTGTGAACAATCGTAAAAATAGCCGAGACAAATTGCTGTAGGTGTGTCCCACGCTATAGAGAAACAGATTTTTAAACCATTTGGAACTCATCATTTCTACTTTTTTTCAATCTAGGTAGGAGCTATCGGCACTAACGACTAAATCGCAAGCGATTGATTGACATCACACCTTGCTCTCCCCAAAATAGTCATCAATAGGGACTTACCACCGATTTCAGATGTTCGATAGTTAAACTTTTGTTAGCTATTTTTCGCTGTCCATCAAGCACATAGCAACAAGGCAGTCCACGCACATCGACACGCAACTGGCCACTACAGCCCACTATCCAATTGCTATTGTAGCCTGCTGCTGCACTCGCCCATGTGGCATCATAGTCTCGTAGCGTGATACACACTAGCGCGGCCTTACCTGCATCGAGCAACGCATTCAACGACACATCAGTACTCAAACGCACCCTACCAATATTGCTATCTATGTTATCACCCAAAAAGAGCAAAATATAACTCTCTGCCGTGATATCGCTCAAGCGACGCTTAGTGCCATCGGGTGTAGTGAATTCAAAATCCAATTCCATCCCCACTTGGTTGGCATTGATGAGCTCCAATTGACCTTTATAATGATTGCGCTCATCCTTGCTCAATTGTTTAGACGAAACTAGTGGTTTGATAAATGCCACATACACCTCATCGCTCCAATACTGGGCTTCGGTACCATAGAGTGAACGCTCGGCCACACGCCCCACTAAGCGCAAATTAGCGGCATTGGCCTGTGCCTTGAACACAAAATCCTTCACCGATGCCATTACTACATTGCGGTGGGCATAGCGAAAGAAGTCCACATAATCCCTAAATGCGGTTTCAAATGCTATTGTATCGCTGATGGGTCGTGACACATCATAGGCATCCCAAAAATGGTCCACAATGTAATTGCAACGACTTTCTAAATTGCTACATGTATCGGGCGCTTGAGGATAGGGAAATGGTGTTGTCGCCATAGAGATCGTAGCCTCGTTGCTCGTTTGCCCAAGCATCACCGCTCCAGCAGTAAACCATCCTATCATCACCCATATCAATCGCTTTGTCATCTTTAATTTCCTCTCTTCTATTACTCGCCTGAGTGTCTCGTTGGTTGCCTAACCATTCTAGCTAGATACAAGGGACTGATTGTCACCTCATCGAATGGGGCTACTTGCTGCAACCTATCAAGCCGCAAAAATAGCACATTTTACCCGACTGGACAAATCCATTGGCCTCAAAATATAGAGATATCGTACCCGCTTGTTCCCATGTGCGTAGCGTGAATCTGTCAAGAAGTGTGGCAAGTTCGCAGAACTAATGAGAAATCACAGACAAGGGCAGGGCTCTCAGTGAGATAGGATTGAATCGGTGAATGAAAATATGAGGTGGAAAATCACATTTTTTAGGTACATATTATGCATTGATTGAGGGGAATGCTGTAACTTTGCACCTCACAATAAACTTAAAAAAATGAAATAAGCAGGCGATGGTCAGCTATCATCACATATAGGAGACGACATGAATAGTGGTCAAACAATCAGCGTGATTGCCGATAGTAGTAGCACACGCACACAATGGGCATTGGTACAGCAAGGCATAGTGCTAGAGCAAGCCGTGACGAGTGGCATCAACCCCTACTTCATGAATCGGCGCGAAATCAGCCACCACATCAGACTAGAGTTACCCGAAGTGTTCTTTAGGCGGCGCTGGCGACATATTTATTTCTATGGCGCGGGTTGCACTGGAGCCGACAAAAGTCGAGTGGTAGAGGCTTCACTCGTGGCGCAATTCAAGACGCCAGTCACCGTGATGAGCGACCTGCTAGGGGCTGCTCGCGGCTTGCTAGTGCATGAGTCTGGACTGGCCTGTATCTTGGGGACAGGAAGCAACTCGTGCTACTACGACGGCGAGCGCATCGTGCAGCACGTGCGACCTCTTGGGTTTATCTTGGGTGATGAGGGTAGCGGTGCAGCACTAGGCAAGCGGCTAGTGAGCGATGTGCTCAAGGGTTTGGCACCCAAGGAGCTGAGCGATGCTTTTTTTGACCAATACCAGCTGACACCCGATGAGGTGCTAGATGCAGTACTCAACAACCCCGCTGCCCACCGTAACCTGCGCGAATTCTCATCACTATTGGCTGAACATATCCATAACGACTACGTGCATCACTTAGTAGCGAGTGAATTTAGACGATTTTTTGACCGCAACATCAGTCAATATGCCTATCACCAACACGCGGTGAGTTTCGTGGGCGCTATAGCCACCACCTATAGCGACATTTTGCTAGAAGTTGCCAACGAGTTTGGTGCTACAGTGAGCAAGATTGTGCTAGACTCTATGCCTGGTCTAGTAACCTATCACAGTGACCAATAGTCCACCTGTCACTGACCATATTCCCAAGGAGCGATATAAGGACTCTAGGCTGATGATGCTAGCCTTGCATAACAAGCACCAAATAGTAAATAAGCCTTACTATATTAAAATAATGTTGAAGAACTATAATATTTGTTTAAAAATGGGCAGAAGTGTCCATTTTTGTCTTTTATCAGAAATCTTTATATTATTTTTGTAGATGATAACTATTGGTATAGAAAGAGATTGAAATGATAAAATACAGCATAAGAAGCCTGATAATAGCCACTATGGCGATGATAGCGAGTAGTGCAGGTGCTGAGGTACCCACTGCAGATCAGGTAGAGCGCGTGCAACAGGTAGTAGCATCAAAATTACCTGACGGCATGGGCATTGGCACACTGAAGGTGCACACAGTGGAAGTGATAGGAGACAGTATCAAGGTAGATTTGAGTGAAAATTTTGGCGATGTGCCTTTCACCAAAGACGACATTGAGCAACTATGCGCCGACATTGGCGTTGTTATGGGCGAGCAATATAGTCATCACACAGTGGGGCTGACTATTGCAGGCAATGATATCAGCAACTACTTCACCAATTATGAACCCGCTTACCAACGTAGTCACAAGCCATTTATCAGTGAGCTAGATGCTAACCGCCACTACAAAAAGGGACTAGATGGCAACATTGTGGCTATGTGGCCAAGCCACGGGTGGTATTTTGAACCAGCCCTCAACCGCTGGGAATGGCAACGAGCACGCTTGTTCCAGACGGTAGAAGATATGTACACACACAGCTATGTGATTCCATTTATCATCCCCATGCTAGAGAATGCTGGAGCCTATGTGTGGAATGCTCGCGAGCGCGATACTCACAATATGGGCGTGGTTGTGGATAACGATGGTGGCATAGCTCAAAATGGCTATCACGAGACCAACGGGAAGCGTAAATGGGAAACTGGCAAGGAAAATGGTTTTGCCTATCGACAAGCCACCTACAAGGACTTTGAGACTCCCTTTGCAGAAGGCACTTATCGTATGGTGAAAGCCGAAAAAGACAAAAAAAAGCTCTCTACTGCCTCATGGGATGTAGAACTGAGCGAAGCTGGTGAGTATGCCATCTATATTTCTTACAAATCGTTGTCCAATAGCGCTAGCGATGTAGTGTATAGCATCAACAGCCTGCAAGGGGAACGCCGATTTAGTGTTGACCAGACTATGGCAGGCGGTGTGTGGGTATATCTAGGCACTTTCCCGCTCGCCAAAGGGTTGAATCGCAACGTAGTGAGCCTCACTAACCATAGCGAGCAAAAAGATGCTGTTATCACCGCTGATGGCATCCGAGTGGGTGGTGGAGTGGGCAACATCGTGCGCCGTGTGCCCCTACCCACCGAAGAGAATCGTCGCCTAGCACAAGAACAAGACAAATTGGACAACCTAGGCAAAGAGGGTGTGGAATATGACTACGTGAGCAGTGGCGACCACCCTTGGTTTCATCTAGGGGCACGATACTATCTGCAATGGGCAGGATTTCCAGACAGCGTGTATAGCCCAACGCATGGCATCAGTGACTATGTGGATGACTACCGTTGCCGAGGTGAGTGGGTCAACTATCTTGCAGGTGGTAGCGAGGTGTTGCCCAATCGCAAAGGATTGAACGTGCCAGTGGACGTGTCGTTTGCCCTGCACACCGATGCGGGCAATACACCTAACGATGATATCATAGGCACGCTACTCATCTATTGCACCAAGGCAGGTGGCAAGCAGTTTGGAAAATATGCCAATGGCACGCCACGCGAGCTATCGCGTCGCTATGCCGACCTGCTCGCGACCGAAGTAGTCAAGGATATCCGCGCCAAGTATGAGCCCAACTGGACACGTCGAGGCATGTGGGACAAGTCATATTACGAGGCACGCGTACCCGAAGTGCCAGCAGTGCTTATGGAGCTATTGTCACACCACAACTTTGCAGATATGAAATATGGCCTAGACCCTCAATTTCGCTTTGATGTGAGTCGGGCTATCTACAAGGGTATCCTCAAGTTTATTGCCCAACGCGACCATCGCAGCTATGTAGTGCAACCCTTGCCCATTAACTCATTTGCCATCGAAAAAGCTAGTAGCAGCCACTACCTGCTCACTTGGCAACCTACCCACGATACATTGAGCGACAACGCCGATGCTACTTCCTATATTGTGTGTGAGCGTATTGGCACAGAGGGTGCTTTCAGGGAGGTAGCTCGGGTGAAAAGCCCGCAATATTCGGTGAGCATCAACGACCACCAACTACATAGCTACCGCATCATCGCTGTGAACGATGGTGGGCGTAGTTTCGCCAGTGAGACATTATCGCTAGGTGAAGTAGCTAGCAGCCGAGGTGATGTGCTAGTGGTGAATGGATTTACCCGCGTGAGTGCCCCCGATTGGTTTGATAGCGGTGAGATGGCAGGCTTTGACGACAATCGTGACCATGGCGTGCCCTATATCCAGCAAATCAATTATCTAGGGTCACAATATGAGTTTCGCCGCAAACTAGAGTGGCGCGACGATGATGCTCCTGGCTATGGGGCTAGCCGTAGCGACCACGAAACCCAAAATGTAGCAGGCAACACGTTTGACTATCCAGCGGTGCATGGCGAGGCCATCATGGCAGCAGGCTATTCGTTTGTATCATGTAGCCAACAAGCCTTTGAAGCCAATCGCTATAGCGGTAGCAGGTATGTAGCACTAGACTTGATATTGGGCAAACAGAAAGAGATACCCACAGGACGTGGTGCTATGCCCTCGCGCTACAAGATATATACGCCAGCCCTGATGAACGCAATCACCACATTCACTCAAGGCGGCGGCAATGTGGTCGTGTCGGGAGCTTATATCGGAACTGACATTTGGGACCGAGACCAAGTAGATAACACACAGGTGCGCTTTGCTAAAGACGTGCTAGGATTTGAATGGCTCAATGGCAGAGCAGCACTCGATGGGTGCGTAAACACAGTGGCTAGTCCTAGTGGCACGCTATCGCAATCGGGCGGCTGTTGGCAATTTGTGCAACGGCTCAACGACAAGCAATATGCTGTGGAATCGCCCGATGCCATCAAAGCGAGCGATTCACAAGGCTTCACTTGGATGCGCTATAGCGAGAACAACCTACCCGCAGCCGTTGCTAGCAACCGCAATGGCTATCGCACGACGATAGTCGGCTTTCCTATCGAGGCCATCACTGATGCTAGTGGCCGCGCCAGTCTGATGCGACGCATCTTGACCTATTTTGAATGATTATCATCAACCTATCAAAAAAATAAAAAAACACCAACTATCATGGGAAGAATCAACTGCTTTATCCCGTTTGCCAATCTTGAGCAGGCAAAGCAGACTATTGACAATCTGCACAACAACGCATTAGTAAACAAAATTTATCTGCTAGCCAACACTGACGTCGCCGATAGCGTGGAAGGCTGCGACACTATATTGATCAATAACCTCGTGAGCAGCGCAACCATGCGAGCCATAGCCCAGCAATGCGACACCGACTACACGTTGCTCTACACCAAATACGACACCCTAAAGATGGCACCCTTTGCCATTGAGCGATTGGCAAAAATTGCCGACGACACGCAGTCGGGGATGCTCTATGCCGACCACTACCATGTGACCGAAAAAGGAGCCGACAAAGCACCTGTTATCGACTATCAACAAGGTAGCTTGCGCGATGACTTTGACTTTGGGTCGGTGCTGTTTTTTGATAGCGAATACTTTAAGAAAGCGGTAGCAGGCATGAAAACCGACTATGAGTTTGCAGGATTGTATGACTTGCGTCTCAGGCTATCGCAATTTGCAACCATCACTCACATCAACGAGTTGCTATACAGCGATGTGGAATTGGATACCCGCAAGAGTGGTGAAAAGATATTTGACTATGTGGACCCCCGCAATCGAGGCAGACAGATTGAGATGGAACAAGCTTGCACCGAGCACTTGAAAGCGATTGGTGGCTACTTGGCTCCCACCCAAATAGTTGATGGCAAAGAAGTGCCAAACTTTCGCCATATTGAGTTCAATCAAGGTCAGTTTGAGGTCGAGGCTACCGTAATGATACCTGTACGCAACCGCATCCGCACCATTCGCGATGCCATTGACTCGGTGCTCAAGCAGAAATGCGATTTCAAATTCAACCTGATGGTCGTCGATAACTTCTCGACCGATGGCACCCGCGAGGCTATTGCCAACTATGATGACCCACGTCTCATCCACATCATTGCCGACTATTATGATATGGGTATCGGTGGCTATTGGAATCTAGCTGCTCACCACGAGAAAGCTGGTAAATTTATCGTGCAACTCGATAGCGATGATATGTACAAAGACGAGAACACGCTACAGACAATGGTCAATGCCTTCTATGAGCAAAATGTAGCAATGGTGGTGGGTACCTATCAAATGACCGACATCGACCTTAATCCCATTCCACCTGGCATCATCGACCACAAAGAATGGACGCCTGAGAATGGACGCAACAATGCTCTACGCATCAACGGATTGGGAGCGCCAAGAGCCTTCTATACGCCTGTGTTGCGTGAGGTCAAGATTCCAAACACGAGTTATGGCGAGGACTATGCACTAGGGCTAAATATCTCAAGATATTATCAGATAGGGCGCGTGTACACGCCCGTGTATCTGTGCCGACGTTGGGACGACAATAGCGATGCTTCGCTTGATATAGAGAAAATGAACCGCAACAACCTCTACAAAGACCGCATCCGCACTTGGGAACTCCAAGCACGTATCGCGCTAAACAAAAAATAAAGCCAACACCTCGTTATGAACTATAGTGAAGCTGTAGATCGTCTCTTCACCAAGCAATGGCGTGATTGGTCTCTAGCCTACGACAACTATGAGACCCTGACCAATGCTAGCACCAAGCGGCTGCAATTGGGTGACGCTATGATAGTGTTGCAACATAACCCCGCTCGTCGTCGCTCATCGGCTGCTAAGCTTGATGCCGCCTCGATTGAGCAGCGCAAATGTTTCTTATGCACCGAGAACCAACCCACTCGCCAACGAGCCTTGCTATGGGGCGACCACTATAAAATACAAGTCAACCCATACCCCATTTTTCCCAAACATCTTACCATCGCTGACCAGCGTCATTTGCCCCAATCGATTGGGCATCGTCTAGAAGACATGATGCAGTTGGCCTATAGCCTACCTTTTTTTGTCATCTTCTACAATGGGCCACGTTGCGGAGCATCGGCTCCAGACCACATGCACTTCCAAGCAGGGAGCAAAGGTATATTGCCACTATGTAGCGAGATTTCGGGTACTACTACAATATTGCTAGCTGATGGTGATGAGGGTTTTATTGGATATATAGGGTCACTAGGGCGGAGCCTATTCACTATCGAAACTACCACCATACGCACAGCTCAGCATTACTTCAAGCACTTGATGACGTTGCTACCACAAGGCGAGCATGATAATGAGCCTATGGTGAATGTATTGTGCTGGTGGGACATGGTGGACCATGCTTGGCGACTAGTGGTATTTCCTAGAAGCAAACAGCGCCCTAGTTGCTATGGCGAAGGGCCAAACCAGCTATTACTGAGCCCAGCTGCAGTTGAGATGGGAGGGCTATGGGCAGTTCCCGAAGATAAAGACTTCAACTCCTTGACGGCAGAACGAGTACAAGCGCTATATGATGAATTGTGCCTAAGCCGAAGCGAACTAGAACCCTTGATGAAATCATTTTCGTTCAACTGGAATGAAATGGATTTACCACTTAACTAATAATTGGAATGTAACGATATGGATAACAAGCAAGTACCTCAAGTGAGTGTAGGCATCATGCACGAGCCACAGCTCAAGTTTGTACTACATGGAGAATATAGAGTAAATGATAGCTCCTACACTGGAGAGCAGGTTGCCCAATATGCCGATGGCCAAGTATTGTGGAATGGTCAGCGGCTCGATGAAGTACTATTTGTTCCCGTAGATGCTGACAAGGCTTCGTTCACGCTATGTGATGTAACCATTGGTGTGACTTTCCATTGGCGGAGACAAGAAAATCAAACTTTCAAAGGTGCTTTGCGCATCATTGTGGAGAACGACAAACTTGTACCTATCAACATTTTGTCAGTAGAGGACTATCTGCTAAGTGTAATTTCGAGTGAGATGAGTGCCAATGCCTCGCTAGAGCTACTCAAAGCCCATGCCGTGATTTCTCGTAGTTGGCTTCTGGCACAAATCAATAAAAAAGATGATACTCCAGCCAAAGATGATGTATCCTCAATGATAGATACACCCCAAGAGCTCGTGATCTGGTGGGACCGTGACGACCACACCAACTTTGATGTGTGCGCCGATGACCACTGCCAACGCTATCAAGGCATTACACGCGCATCGAGCGATAAGGTACAAGAAGCAATCAATGCCACTTGGGGGCAAGTGCTCATGCATGGCGGCAAGTTGTGTGATGCACGATTTAGCAAATCGTGTGGG
>Ga0181612_103464_pt1 | contig 10317 bp, 5 predicted proteins | sample HoacroProtozoa21_FD_119630 | JGI IMG/M metagenome (GOLD analysis project Ga0181612, IMG submission 119630) | Hoatzin crop microbial communities from Cojedes, Venezuel. Combined Assembly of Gp0051906, Gp0051904, Gp0051908 | reverse complement strand
CTACAGAAGTGAGATGTTATTCTGCATCTTCCTTTCTAAGTTGTGGATGTCTGTTCTTGACCCTGTCTTTATTTGTCATCAGCTTCTTCCCATATAAAAGATGAAAGAGCTATTATTGTCATGCCATCGTACTTCCTATTCTAAAATTAAGAGGTGAAGGGATGTTTTAACTTCCTCTTTGGCTGTGTTGTCTTAGGTTTCTCCTCAGACCTCCTCACTCACATCTTTTACTTACTACTCCTAGAATTCTTCTCCAACAGTGAAGGACTTTCATTTGTCCATCCCAAGATCTCTTTTGTCCTTGGTGTTTTTTCCCTTTGAGACTTTTGTTGTAGTTCTGTGCCAGACTTGTAGCACTTCTCTCTGCTCCCTCATTTGTTCATCTTTCTCTTGAAAGGCTGCTCTCAGATACCCGTACACAAGCCCTTGCTTAAGGCTGTGAAATACTTTCTTTCTGTACTTGTAAAATATAAGCCATATTCTTTGTCCACCTACAAGCACATATATATATATATATATATAGTAGTTTCTTGCGTTCTGATGTTGTACGTCTGTAACCTGTCAAAAAAGCTGTAAGGAATACCCATTTCTTGGTCTGCTGATCTGGACGAGCTTCTTGTTTTCACTGTTTGTACCATGGGTCTCATTTGAATTCAGATGAATTTGATTCCGATGGATTGTCTCAGTTTCAAGGTTCTCGTCTTCCAGACTGTTCTTAGGATCTGCCAGTGCCCTGTATGTGGTGTGTCTTACCTTGTCTCCATCTGGAAGCAGTTGTATGTTGTTTATTATAATGACATTTTCCTACAGTTTTGCCTCACCAGCCATATGTCCCCACTGGGAAGCATTTCCTTTAGGTAGCATAGCTGTGACCTCTACATAGTATAACCTCTGTGTTCTTCTTTTCTAAGTAAACCTACTACAAACAAAACCCTCCTTTTTTTAGAGTTAAAAATGACACCTCAAATAAACTATCAAAATACGTTATTTGGACTCGCTGTAGACCTTACTGCTGAAATCAGTAATCCTGCCGTGAGCTGCTTCCTCAGCTCGTTTCAGAAGACCGGGTTCCGTTGGTTTCAGCCAAGCTGTGTTGCTTCCGCTTGCTGAGATTTTTGCCTGGCTTCTGTGCATGCTTATTCTTTGCTGCAATTTATATGTTAATGAAGTTGTAAGTATGGGTCTTTCAGTTTTGAAGCCATCTTGCATGATGTTAACTAAGTTGCAATTACAGATTTTTTCATTTTTGAGGCATTCGCATTTAAAGGTTTAGTGTAAATGAATACATTCAAACGCTTTCCGTTTCACCTAGTTAATTTAGCAAATCAGAATGTGTATTAGATTTGGAACAGGTCAAGCTGACACTTCTTTTTTCTCAGTTCAAACAGTCCTACATGCAAAACTTTCCTAAAAGTTTAGCAGAACTAAAACTGGAGTCCGGTGATGTGGTGTTTCAAGACGTCTGTGTTCTGTATTTGCAGATGTATTTTATTGTTTGACCTGTAAACTTGATTATCTTTGAATGTTAATTACAAACCTAAGACCAGATTAATTAAGAGAAGCAATACAATTAAGTGTGCAAGAAAGCTGTAACCGGACAAGGAACTGAGGTCAAATTCTGGCTGTGTGTTGTGGGTCAGGAAACGAAGGGAGGACGGCGTTGTTCTAGGTCTGTGGCACCGTCTGTTTGACCGTGAGTTAAAAAGCCGCTGCCGCTACTCACGGTGGTAGGGAAGGTTTTGTTCTCTGTCCCAGGGCAGCGGTGATGTGTTGATATGTCAAAGCGTGAACAGTGTGCCAGGTAGGGGCCTGACAGACCTGCTTGCTCTTGCAGTGGGAATAGCAGGGTCAGCTGAATGAGCAGCCGTTCGGAGCCCCGGACGTGCTGTCTCACGAGGTTACTCAGCCCACTTTGGGTTGAGACGTTATTCGGAGTGCGCGTACGCACAGCAGCAGTGCAAAGGAGTGCTAGGGAGTGTGCACCTGGTGTGGTGCCGTGAGAGTTGTTGTTGAGAGAAGCATATTGCTGTAACAAAAATGCAAGTTGTTTGTGTTTGAGTACATGGAGTAAGTTAAGGCCCTGCTTAGAGTCGGCATGCAGTAGAGGAGAAAACAGCAAACTATGATACTTTAATTTCTGGCTTCTGAAAACTCAAACACGGACTTTCCGCCTTCTCTACAGGGCAAGTTTTGCACTTAAATTAGTTTGTACTGAGTCATAGTAGCTTGTTAGGCAGAATATTGCACAGGTCAGAACCACAAATGCCTCCACTGGGTTTCGTATGTTGGCAAAAACCCCTTTCTGCCTAAACCTGTCAAGTGGCAGTACAGACCCAGAAGGATTCTTCCTATCATACTCCAGTTATCGATTTTCTCTCTTTTCCCTTCCTGTTTTCCATACTTACTAATAAGAAAATTCTTGTGTTCAGGAATGCCCAAGCGCCTTCCGCCAGGGTTCCCTGCAGGCCAGGCCAACCAGAACTTCATGCAAGGTCAGGTGCCTTCCACAGCTCCAGGAACACCGGTGAACAGCGGAGCTCCGCAGCTGCAAACCAGCCAAAACGTGCAGCACACAGGTCTGTCTGGAATGGGCTGTTCCTCGGTTTTTGCTTTTTTGTAGAAGGTTACACCTTTACTTGCGTAACAGAGATACCAAAACATTAAACTCTCGGCGTTCGTAGGGAGTTAGCTAGCTGGGGCTGTAGGGCCATTCTGTGTGTTTTGCAAAATGAGGAAAAGAAAAGCAGGAAGCTGCTCATATTTTTCAGACAACCCAGCTATTACTGATTAGGACCGTGGTACTAGGATCCAGAAGTATCTGTTAAGAAGCTGAGTGGAAGTAGCATGGAAATTTGGAGTCTAAGGAAGCTAAAGATACAACACAAAAGGAACTTCTTGTCCAGAGGGAAAAAAAAAAAAAAGCATTGTTATCTTAGAAGCAGAACAACAAAATAAAAAAAAAATATTAGTTCCTTTGAAAGCTGTGGAAGTCTACTTACAGTCAGTACTGTAAAAATTCAATCTTTAGTTCACAAATGTCTCCATTTAACAATTTGATTAGTCTTTTGTCTGGATTATGGATACCCCGATAATGTCATTTCATCAGTACTCTACATGTGTGTGTTTTATAGCCCATCATAAAATAACCTCAAGCTTTGACGCTTGTGTTGGTTAGGAATTATTCTGTTGAGTTAGGTGATATTATGGAAGATTTTCAAACTTACTTAGAGGTAACAACTGAAACGAAATTTCTGGTGCGTCTCCTGCGGTGGGGTACATGGGAAGTACCAGTCTAAGTGTTTATTTTGAGAAATATGATGTTCTGTTTTGGCAACTAACGTGTATCTGTAGGATCAAACATTGCATCACAGGACCGCAAATAGGTCAGATATTCCAGTTCACTGGAAAAGGGAGGAAAACAGTTTTGGAGTACTTAGCATCAAAAGTTGTGGAAATTCTTATACAACTCCTATCAGTTTCTTACTGGCAATTTTTTGTTTAAGGTGGCCAAGGATCTGGACCTCCTCAAAATCAGATGCAAGCACCACATGGCCCACCAAATATGATGCAGACCAATCTAATGGGACTTCATGGCAACATGAACAACCAGCAGGCTGGTGCTAGTGGGGTGCCACAAGTTAACATGGGCAACATACAGGGACAGCCTCAGCAAGGACCACAGTCTCAGCTTATGGGAATGCATCAGCAAATTGTGTCCTCTCAAGGACAGATGGTAAACATTCAGGCTCAGGGATCACTGAACCCTCAAAACCAGATGATACTTTCTCGAACTCAGCTCATGCCGCAAGGCCAAATGATGGTGACGCCACAAAACCAAAATCTTGGTCCTTCTCCCCAAAGGATGACCCCACCCAAACAGATGATTCCCCAGCAGGGACAACAGATGATGCCTACACACAATCAGATGATGGGACCTCAGGGCCAGGTCTTGTTACAGCAAAACTCGATGATGGAACAGATGATGACCACTCAGATGCAAGGAAATAAACAGCCTTTTAGTACTCAAAACCAGTCCAATGTTATGACGGGGCCAGCTCAGCTGATGAGAGGACCAACCCCAAATGTGCAAGGAAACATGGTGCAGTTCACTGGGCAGATGATGGCACAGCAAGGCCCTGTGAATGGTAATCCTTCTCAGGTTATGGGAATTCAAGGGCAAGTTTTAAGACCCGCTGGGCCTGGTCCTCACATATCTCAGCAACTTGGGGATGCTGCTACTACAACAAATAATGACGTGAACTTGACGCAGATGTTACCTGATGTTCCTGTGCAGCAGCCAAACATGGTGCCTTCTCATATGCAAACAATGCAAGGAAACAGCAGTGCTTCAGGGGGTCATTTCTCTGGCCATGGGCTGCCTTTCAATACGGGGTTTAGTGGAACGCCGAATGGGAATCAGATTTCCTGTGGGCAGAATCCTGTTTTTCCTGTCAATAAAGATGTTACGCTCACAAGTCCACTCTTGGTTAACCTTCTGCAAAGCGATATATCAGCAGGACACTTTGGTGTGAACAACAAACAAAATAATCAGAATGCCAACAAGCCGAAGAAGAAGAAGCCTCCAAGGAAGAAGAAAAATAATCAACAACTGGAACAAACGACGTAGGTTCAATATTACATTGTTTTTATAAGGGGCAAGGGGAAGCTCCGCAGGCAGCTTGTCAATATTTTTTCAGCAAGAATGGGGTGAGAAAGGACCTGTGTTATTTCATATTCTAGCAATTTCTCTCGAGAGTGAAATGATAACCCGCTGGCAAGTCTGCCACTGGAAAGTTCGTTCAAGATTAAAAAAAAACCCCATGCAAACATCCCAGCTCGGTTATAAACCCGATTAAACAGCACCGTTCCTTACGTTTATTGGGTAAAGGAAGTGTAGAGTGTGGCACGTGGTGCCACAGCCCTTGGAAGAGAAGGCTGCCTTTTTTTAAGACAGCCACGGTCAAAGGTTGGGAAGTACTTTCAGAAGAATTAGAAGCCTCCCTATAACAAGTGCGGTAGAGATTTTTGTTTCCTGAATTATATGTATGTCCTGACATACTTCTGCCTGGAATTGGGCTGGACTTCTCTCTTAGTTGAAGCTGCAGCTGGAATTTAAAGGGAGGAATCTGGTACTGTCTGGGTGTGAGGATGACAAGCCCATGCAGTGCTGGTCTTCCTGGCCAAGGAGAGATTAGGAAGGAAAGAAGTGCACAGCTCTTGAGAGGGAGGAGGCAAGTGGATAATATTGGGAGATAATGAACAGATGTACCCGTGTAATGGAAATAGGAGATTGCTGAATCTCTTCATTCTGCTTTGGCCAGCATATTCTTCATTGGCCAACTATCCTGTAATCTTGTGCTGTTGACAGTCTACCAATACCAGCACAGGGTGGTAGGCTGCTGCTGCTGTACCATTACTCAGCTAAGATGGTAAAGGCAGATGTGTGATAGCTGATTATTCTCATGCTGCAGATGAGCCCCAGGGGCGTTGACAGGAGTCCTCCTTTTGGAAATTCTGGGGACTGTTTCCAATTTGCCTTAGAAAAAAATGGAAAAACTTTGCACAGAAAATTGTAACACAGGAATGTCCAAATTTCAAAGTTAAATTCTTAAAAACAAAGAAACAAACAAAAAGGTAGCAAGAGCACATTAAGCTACTGATGTGGCTCTGGTTCTGCCAGTCCCCTTCCTCTGAATAATAATTACAAGTCTTTAACCTGAAGTCTATGCTGCCTTTTCCAGAGACAGATGTCCAGTTCAGTGCACAGAGTGGATGGCATTCAAGTACTAAGCGACTTTAATATTTTATTTTTCCCTTGGTTATTCAGTGCGTAGCCCTAGCCTGCATTTTCTGCATGATGTCAAGATTCCTTTGTGAAGATGGAATTAATTTTCTCGTAGACATTTTGGTTCTGGACTGAAATGACTCGCATTGTCTGTAGCAAGTGACCTTTTGTGATGATCGTTCATTGGCTTAAGTAGTACTAAAATAAAATGCGTGAGGGGTTACGTGCATTTTACAGGTGCAGAAATGCTGCATAGCAAAGGTAAAGCAACGCACTCTAATAGGCCTTGAAAAAAAGTCTTTGAAATACCTGCTATAGCATTACATATGGTCATGGTATGGCCTGTCAGCTCAATGCTGCTGCAAAACGGGCTGCGTGATTTCAGATTAAATTTGAAGGAATACGCAGTCCCTGGCCAGCTGTGAGAGCCTGGCTGAAGTAAGTCGGCTAGAGCCAAGCGCCCAGCGTGGGGGTAGAATGCAACTTCGGGGTGACTTGGAAGCCATAACTGAGATACCAGCTCGTCTCTTGCCATTGCCGGACGCGTCGGGCCTCGCCGGCTTCGGCTGTGCGTTGGCAGGGCTGCTTCGGGCCCGGGCCTGGCTGGCTACCGGCCTGCCCTGAGGAGCAAGCCTGGAGAGGACAAGGTGCCGGGCTTTCTAGCTCTGGTGGTCTTTGGCTACATGGAAGGGAGGTGTATGAGGGCACGTACATGTCTTCATTTTGCCACTCCAGAAATTGCAAGTGAAAGTAATTTGGCAGGAGTGAGTTGTAAGAGTGTGTGTGAGTTGTCTTGCTGCTTTTGACACCCTAAACCCTGCAGGGAGTCTCAAATAAATAGCAAGCAGGTATTTTCCTGTTTGTTGTTCACCTGACATTCAAAGCTATCCAGAAGTCTTTCAAACCAAAACCACGCCGCCTTTTTCTTTGTCTCAAACACACTCATGTTGCACAGCCGCTACCCGACAACAGTTTGGGTGGTACTGGTGGGCACTGCTGAGAACTGGCAGCAAAGTAAAATGTGCAAACCTTGTGTCACTGTTCATCATCTGCATCTCTCATGGAAAGTCGTGGGGGTGATTTTTTGCCCCAAATCAAAGACAAAAATGGCCTTGTATTTCGAGGTGGGAAAGGTCTGGTGCTACATGTTAAAAAAAAAAAACAAAACAAAACAAAACAAACAAAAGACCCAAACAAACAAAATAAAAACAAAAAACCCACCCACACAAAAACACCCCAAAATAAACCAACCAAACAAACAATTCAATTCTAAATAGATTCCAATAAAAGAACAGTAACCACCACTGCAGCGAGCTGTCTTGCCCTGGGAATGCCAAGGGATTCAGAGGGAGCGGGCGAGTTGGCACTCTCTTCTGAAAAGAAAATCCGTCCATCGTTAAAGAAAAGCCTTGTTAGGTTTTTGTCTTCATTGGTGTTACTGGTGACCACCCAGCTTCAGTGTGGCCTGGGAAATCAGTAAATGGACATGTAAAGCTCTCTTCTGAGCTTACAAAGCCCGGCAAGATTATTTGCTTGTTGATAAGTTTTCACAATAAAAGAAACCTAAATTACAGCATTTCTGGTGAGCTATGGCAACTCAAAAGAATTCCTAGCTATTAAATAAGGCTTTTAATCAGATTTCTGTGTACTTTACAGAGTGGTATTTCTTTTGTTCTTATTCTGACACTTAAATTTTCAGTGAACGTTCTCTTGCCACTGCTACCTGCAGAATGCTGTTCTGGCACCTGATGTGGAGCAGCATTTTGTTTTGTAATGCGCTGTATATTAATCACTCCATCCTTGCAGGGGCATTAAGAAGGGAGCTATCCTTATAAATGTTTTTGAGATTATTCCCCAGCAAAAGGAGGGCGGCTGCAGTGGAAGCTGGCTGCGATACCTTGCTGCCTCGTTTGCTCTCAGCTCCCCGAGCATCAGTAGGCCAGCTCAGCGTTTTCCTGCCTTGGAATTGCTGATTCTTTCAAATCTGATTTGGATCACTTTCTTCTGCGCCAGAAGGGAATAGTGTGCCTTTCATCTGTCACCCTTCCTCGGAAATGTTAGCATTTGGAGCAGCAGACCGCGTGTGGAAATGCAGCGAATTTGATAAACACGCTAAAAACAATTCTGATTTTTTCTTAGAAATAACTTCTGAGATGTAATAATATAGTAACAAAAGCACCATGAGTAATATGGTTTGTAGACTGAGCCCTATTGGAACATAAATAGAATAAGTGAGCTATTGAAAGAGTTTATTCGGCTGAGTCTATAATAGTTTGAAGGGTTTGCTTGATTGAGCGACTCGGCATTGGAATGGAAACCAAGATGTTTTGGAAAAGTGGGTTGTTTAAAAGTGATCGCTTCTGTTTGCTGAACCCGAAGGCTGCAGGTAATGGGACGTAAACTGAGGAAAAGGTGCTAGCTGAAATGTGATTGTAGATAACATGTGTTAGTGAATTCTATTATATGCAGGCACAAACGATCACTTGTTAAATGTAACCCTGTGCACGGACCAGAAGCACCCTCTGTGCTGGCAGAACAGAAGTAACACAAAATCGGTGCTGGCGGGCGGGTTTGCAGTGTCCAGTGTGAACTGGGATGTGCAGAGCTGATGGGCGGATGGCGAACCACACTGCAGGATGAAGAAGTTTTTCTCCACCAGACTCGGAGAGCTTTTCACCATAGGCCTGGAGGTGACAGTCCCCCTGTACACGTGGGAGATGAAACCCAGCTAGCATCAGGACGAGAGCCTTGCTGTAAAAGCAAAAGCTGTTGCAGAGCATTTTAGCACTTGGCAGGGGGCAGGGCTGGTTCTGCTTGCATCTGTGCTGTACTTTTATTTCCACACACCTTATTTCAGCATCTGCAGCCTGTATTGGTTTGGTTTGTTTGGGGGTGGTTTTGTTTTCTAGGGTTCTCTCTCCACTCATGAAGGGTTTTGGATCTGAAGGTTGTGCTTAAGAAGGCAGCGGGTGGAGAAGAGGGTTCACAATCCATACTGTACCTGACGTGCAGTCGTTCTGTTGTTCTTTTTTTTTTTTTTTTGGCATCCAGAGCAATAGGGAAGAAGAACAAATACAGAACATTTGTCCCTCTCACACAAACTTCTCCTCTTGCTTGTTGTTTGTATGCAGAATTTGGGCTTTTGGATGAGTGGTAGTTGTTAAATATGCCCAGTGAATTTCAGCTACATGCAAAATCCAAGTTATGTTTAAATTTTCCAGCAATTAAGAGTCTTTCCCACAACAACTGCTGCTCTTTGCTGGCAAACAAAGCTCGTGTCTGTTCTGCAGGGTTTGTACAGCTTGCCTGATCAGACCCATCTGGCAGGAGATGTTTTCCAAGAATCGATTTTGCACCGTGATGGTTTTCTGGGTTAAACCTGTTTGTGCAGTGATGCTCTCCATCGGCTTTATATCTAATCTTTAACTGTAGCATTTTTAATCTCCTACCATTGTAAAGAAATCATAAATGGCAAAATTAGAAGTTTAAGATTGTACTCACAAGTTTGGGCAGTTACTCCAGTTCACATTGCTGGCACCTGTATCAAAGGCTGCAGCTCCCCTGGGCGATTTTGCTGCCAGGATTTTTGTTTATTTGTGGCTGTTAACATAATGCTTCTGGAGCCAGGTGTATGCATTTTGGCAATTTTAATCGAATTTCTTGGTGGAGGTACATAAGCCTGCAACAGCTGCATCGCAGAAGTTGGTGCTGTGCTGGACCAGACGAAAGGTTGGACTCCAAACGCTCTGCCTGCTCAGCAGCAGTGCTTGGCACGGTTCTGTCTGCCCCATTTCTTACCTTTCTTCTCTCTTGGTTCATCTTCTCCCCAGTTTCGACCTGTGAAAGTTCAGGGACTTTCAAGTCACACACTGCTTTTTGAATGTTGGTTGGGTCATTAGGAGAGACCTGGGTCTCGGTGTCAGCTGTACAGGTGCCAGAAACTCTTACTCCCAAGTGAAATTAAGTAAGATAGATCTCTCCACCTTTATATACTTCAAATTATTATTTTGCAGAAAATTTCTTTTGTCCTTGGTATTTCTGCATGATTCTGCCTCTCTTTGTTAACAGCAGGCTTATTTTGATGTCTTTATTTTTAACTCAGAGCTTTTATTACGTAGATCTCCCTACAGCCTTCATATATTCATGAAGCTGATAAGCAATTAAGGTCTTTTACTCTGCATCCCTCTTTAGCTGACATCCTCTGACCGTATATATTGATGGCTATAGAAACTTGTTTTTTCGAAGTCTGCGAAAGCTGTCTTGACTCAGTGTGAAGTATTGGGCATTGAATCTGAACAATTTTACAGTGTCCTAGAGAGTCTCCTGGAGCATCAGGTACCCGTGAGGAGAAGTACCTGGGGGTGCTGGGGGATGAAAAGCTGGACACGACCCAGCAGTGTGCGCTGGCAGCCCAGCAGGCCAACCGTGCCCTGGGCTGCATCCCCAGCAGCGTGGGCAAGGGCAAGGGAGGGGGTTCTGCCCCTCTGCCCCGCTCTGCTGAGACCCCCCGGGAGTCCTGCGTCCAGCTCTGG
>Ga0181612_177222_pt1 | contig 10318 bp, 11 predicted proteins | sample HoacroProtozoa21_FD_119630 | JGI IMG/M metagenome (GOLD analysis project Ga0181612, IMG submission 119630) | Hoatzin crop microbial communities from Cojedes, Venezuel. Combined Assembly of Gp0051906, Gp0051904, Gp0051908 | reverse complement strand
GTTCTTTCTGTCCATAGGCAGGAGATACGATTTTGGGTGTCTCTCCATCTCCGGGGCTCTCTGGCAGGGGATCCGGGGACCCTCTGAGGTCAGGCACTTTGGACCATGGGGTGCATGGTCCTCCGTGGTGCCTGCTTTCTGCAGAGGGACCAGGCAAGCCCCTTCAGACGGCACCTAGCTGAGAGCTGGGGCAGCTTGCACACCTAAAATTTCCTTGGTTTTGTGAGTGTTTCACAGAGCAAAGTGCTGCCCAGTGATGGAGCGGTGGACCACAGCTTTTAATTTTTAAAGGAGATGGGGATTATCCTTTTCAGAGCGCCCCTCTGCCCTTTGCCCCCCGGCCTCACCTCAAGGATTAGTTTACCAGCAGAGTCCAGCGGTTCCTCGGTGACGGCACTGCAAAGCATCAGTCCTAAGAGCTACTCTGTATTGGGTTACAGGGCGAGTCAAGGGGTAGTGCTGCCAGCGTTTGCTTTAGCAGCTTGCTGGGCCACCATACGCATCCAGATATGTCGTTCTGACTCCGATACGTGCGTCTCATTTCCCCAGAATGGCTTTTGTAGGGGGGAGTAGAGCTGAATGGACCTTTCAGGTCATCCTTGAAATCTGGCCGCTGGGGCAAGCCCCTGTCAAGGTGTTTCACGCTCCTGAGACTCAGCTGTATCACTTTAGGAGCCAAAATGTGAAGCAATGTGCCTAGATTTGTGTTACAGAAGAGTTTCTCTGCAGAGGATTCACTTGCTTTTCAGCCTGCTATCCCCCACCAGCACAAAGTGCATAAAGTCAGCACTGGGCATGGCTGCTCAGCTGCAGACACACACCTGAGGAGCTGTGCCATGAACCCTACCAGGGCAGAGCCAAAGGGCGGAAATCAGAATTTTAAACGAGTGGTATTTTTCTTTGCCACTTCCTCCCACCATGGGACTCGTGAGCTGTGGGGAGAGACAAGCAAGGTAGTGGAGGAGAGCCTTCGAAGAAAGCTCCCAGTATTAGGAGTTATTAGCCTGGAAGAGGCTGCAGAGCAAGGCGGTCACTGTGATATTCCCATTCTGTCACTGTGATATTCCCATTCTGTCTTCATCTAACTAGCAGGAGGTACGGTGCAATGAAAGCACCATGGCCCTGCTTTTACCTAACTGTTACTCAGGTCCCCAGCAGGTTTATTGTCCTGTTACTTGTGCTTGATAAAGCTCATGTCGATGGCATCTTTGCTAGAGATGTGCTAGCACTGTGCGAGCCTGTGCAGCTGTCATGCTTCATCCTGCTGTGTGGAAAGACCTACAGATAAGGCAAAATAAATTACACCCATTAAAAAAGTCTTTTTTTCTGGTTTTGTACTTTAGAAAATTGTGGGAATGTCTATGGGGGAAGTGACAGGAACAACCTTGCTAGACACTAAGGCCAATCTTCTAGCAAGCATAGCCCAAGGCACAATCCTCTGCCAGACAGAGAAGGGCTAAAGAGCATGTGTAGCATCCAGTTTTGATGCTGTAGTCCAGACTGGCCTCCACAATATAGTCAATGGACATTGGTCTGTTGGCCAAAGAGGGTTACACCAATATTAGATGCCAATGTTGGAGCGTTTGCAGGTGCAGCAATCTTTGATTTCTTTTACAATGTCTGCTGTTGGATGTTTGGCATCCAACACTGCCAGAATTTGAACTTCATGTTGGACCTCAGTTTAAAGTCAGCAATGCAGAAGAAGCATCCGAGTGGGAGACTTGTTTTTCTAGATTTGGCCTTACCCTTTGATTCTGAGCTGTGTGAAGCTGCAAGAAACCTTTTCCCAGCTCTTATTCATGAGCAGAAGAAAAAAAGGCATAATGGTCAGAACAGAATAAAAAGCCCATCCTGTGATGTTACTGTAAATTCTGGGCTATGTCCTTTCTATGTGCTTGCATAGTGCCTGCTACAGCAAGCCCAGGGGTCCTGGAGACTTATCACCAGATAGGTAGTTAACAGAGCAAGGCAGCTGAAGACTTTCATTTCAAATCCATCACGTAACAGGTTGGCAGAAGGGAATTTTGGAAATCGTTATCTGAAGATGCCATCTTCTAGATGCAACTCCCCATGCGCAGTTCTAACCACTCTTTGGAAACTCTTGCTTGTCCCCTGTTTTAAATGACTCAGGCTTCAGCCTGTCAAGATGAACAATTAATTTCTGAACCAGGGAGCACGGGGTTTCAGACTTGCAGGTGTTCTCTCTAATAGGAGCTGTCATAGGAACAGTTCCTACAGCAGAGTAGGTAAACAAACGGATATAGAACATAGTCCTCCATAGGACAGCTGGCGAGAAAAGCTGTAAGGGCACAAGTGTTATTTAAACAAAAATATCTAATTTGGGATCTCCTGTACAGGATACAAGCCCTTTTAGCTGCCAGTGTTTGCCCATACTGGAGAGAATGGTTATGGCTGATCCATTTTTGTCTTCAGCATTATCTGTACAACCCAGAATGGAGCATGTGAATTTTTTGATACAACACTTTGTAAGAAATCAGCAAAGCCCATCTCAATAAAAGGGAAGTGGCAGCTTCATCAGCGCTGCATGCATTTCTTGGTTTTCTTTTTTGCCGTGTGCTTCCATCCAGCCTGGTTGTCTGTGTCCACCTGTTGCCCCTGCTCTTATTTTTCGAATGTAAGTGCTTTGGGATAGGAAGAATTTTCTTCACGTAGGGTACTTGCATAGGGCCCAGGCTGCTGGCCTTAATGCTCTGACATTATATTTAATGGTCTCCTATAGCACTATGGAAAGACTTAGGATCTTTCTGTATCCATAAACCTACAAGTCTCTGTCTGTAGGTACGTATGAATGTGTGTGCTCACACACGTGTGCAGACTATGTGGTGTGGCCTTTCGTGACCCCTGGAAGATGGCATGTGAGCACATGGGAAGCATTGGGGTGGGACCAACAGGCATGGGGCTGGATGCAGGGATTGCTGAGCCACCCGCATCCCACCTGGGGGATGGGACACATGTGTAACATCTCCTGGTGATGTCGGGGCTCAGCTGTGTGTCCATCCCTGGAGCAGGGTGTGGTGCTCCTGGGCAGGATCTTGGGAGGCTTGCAGTGTGTGGCAGCATGGGGATGTGGTGTATGGAGTCAGCAATTCCTGATCCAGAGTGAAGGGTAGGGTCTTTGGGAGTGAAGCACTCAGCTGAGGCATGAGTGATGAAATTCAGTCCACTTCCCAGCATGTCATAGGGTAAATCACCCTCTCAGGGCCTTGCTTCCACCCTCCCATATGTGTCCTTTCATCCTTCATCTTATGTCCTCCCAGTATTCACCCTGCAGAGCTGGTTGTGTTTCATACCCATGTTTGTGGCATGTGGTGGAGCAACGAGGAGAGAAACGGGTCCTTCAGCCCACCTTTCTGGTTCCTCCCTGTCTCCTGCACTGCTGTCCATCAGGAAATGGGAACAAAAGCAAGTGGGTCTGTCTCCTGGTAAATAATCTGAGCTTGACTCTTTAGGACTTCGTTGCACCAAACCTCATAACCTTTAAGGAGATTTCCGAGGGTTCCCCTCACTTCAGCATGCTTGAGGATGTTCTCAGGCAGCTCTGGAAGAGCAGTCCTCCGTAGCTGAGACTAAGAGCTCAGCGGGATGCTGGCTCCCAAGACGCGGGTGTGATGTAAAATCAGCTTAGCAAAGGCTGCCTTACTCCTCATACTCATCTTCTTTAGGAAGGCCCATTGTGTGTCTTCCATTCAGGTATTAGCAGAGTTAACAAGCACTCAGGAGTCATTAGGACTTTAATACTCATACACTTTCTTAATTGTTCTTTTCCCAGTGCCTTTTCTTCCTGCCAGGAGATGATAGTGTTCCTTGCCTAGAGCTAGATTCCTCCAGCTCCCTGACTAATTTTCCTACAATTTTTGCAGCAAAAGCAGTTGGCTGGTAGACCTGTTCAACATTTAAATGGTACCTAGAATGATATTCATCTCCCTAGCTCCAGGTACCTCCATCTAGCTGGTTACCATCTAGCCTGCTCTTGTCTCTTTAGAGTCAATGGCTTCAAGCGGGATTTATCTCATGCTACATTAGATGCCAAAAATCAGTTACATCCATCCTTCTCTAGAACATGTTACATGACTGTGAAGGGAGATCTGATAAGACAGCAGCAGTGTAAATGTCTAAAACGCTGGGAGATGAATCCTGCTCTTGTGCCATGAACATTCTCCAGTCTTTAAAGCTGGTTAAAAAGCAGAACGTAAGGAACTATGAAAAATCCACAGATGCACTGAAAATGTCGTCTAAACTCCTGGCTTTCTAATTGGTCCAAATGATCTGGTCTCCTAATCCCAAACATCCTCTTGAACCTCCCAATCCCAATGACAGGCCCCAGGAAATATGTACGAAGCTTCTGTATCTGCTTTCTGGGCATATGCGTGCAATTTGTTATCTTCTCTGTAATGAAGTGTCCCTTTCTGTAGCTGAACTGCAGGTTTAGATGCCAGAACCAGCAGCTTTCCAATTCTGTAGCTGCGAGTTTAGGGCAGGCTGATGAGCTGTACATGTGCTTCGCACGCCCATGCCCACACCAAGACAAACACGGGGAAGAAGAGCCCGAAGTTATGCTGAAAGCCTCTTGGGTGGGGAGGAGAGAAAGTTTCACTTGGGTCGTGAATCCAGTGTTTTCACTGTTCTCAGTGTCTATAAAAGTTTGTAGAGTCTTTAATTTAGCAAGACTTTGGCACATGCCAAAAGGCATCAACCTAGTGAATTTCCCTCCTGAATAAGGAGACACTAAATAGCAGGGCCCTTTGAACAGAGCATTAGTGTTTTTATTTAGGTCTTTGGGCAGAAGCTACGCTCTTGCCGTATGGCTGTTCAATGAACTGGAGACGGTGAGTCTGCAGATACACACATGCACAGACACACAACTGGTTTGCAAACTATCAGTTACAGCGCTAAAAAAGAAAATTCGATATCTTTCAGACACCCAGCTGAAGAGCAAAATAAATAAATAAATAAAAGCACAGAATTGGCAAGAGAACTGTCCAGAAGTAATAAGTGAATTTTTTAAGCGCAGTTTGAAGACCAGCTGCAACTTGCCACACAGGAAAAAACAGAAGACAAAAGCACCATTATGCTTTCTTAAAAATCTAAGAGTACAGCACACACATTCCCTGACAAGGTCATTAAACATCGGTTCAGAGACCGACAGCAGCATATGCCCAGGTACAATGTGTGTTTACTCTTTGATTCAGTGAGGTGCTGGTATGCATAGGGGTTGCTGTCGCCTGAAGAACAACGTTTTCAGTTCCGTATGGATCATAACCGTTCGGCTGGGTTAGAGCACAGAAATGCGGCTAAACCCACCCCTTCAGATATCTAATTTGTTTGGAATGACAGGCATGCCCTGACTAAAAATTAATTCTGCCAGGTGATACAACTTGTTTGAATTTGCAGGAATTTGCCATTTGGAAAAAGGAAAAAAGAAAAACATTTAATTAGGGATGGAGCTAAAGCAGCTAATTTGATCTTTCAATGGAAAAAAATAAATTACAGGTTAACAATGAAGATTATGTGCTCTGGGTGAAGCATGCTCCCTCCTTTCAGGTATGCTTTGATGAGGCTTCTTCCCCTACTAGGAAATGCAGGGCATGTTTCTTTCGAAGTAATGGCAGCACTAACCTGATCTCGTTGTTTGTTGCCCTCCTCCCTCTGTCCCCAGCAGATGAGTTGGCCATGCTGTGGATTTATCCGGGGAATTTCTCTCTGCTGCTCAGCTCTTTGCACCATGCGGCGTGTGACGCATGAGGAGGGGAAAGGCAAAGTCAGTGTGGTGAGCAAACCTGCCTCTCCAGGGCTTCCACCCCATACACTGTCCCACCTCAGCATGTACCCTCTCCTTCCTCCTCCCTGGAGCTGGGCAGTCCCTGTTCTCCACACTGTTTTAATTAGCAGAACCCTGTGGCACAGCCTCAGCAGCAGAAATGGTGCGGTGGGGAGCCAGAGTCAGTGGGTACAGTGCCACTGAGGTCTGAGCTAGCATGGCCGTGAGATCACTGCCCATGTCTTTGCAGTTCTCCAGAGAAACCCAGGGCAGCCACGAAGGAGCCAGCTGGGTTTCCGACACCTCCAGGGCCACCTCGGCCCCTGCTCAGGTGCACAACGAGCCTTGCAGATGGGCTTGACCTCAAGCCCGCAGAAACTCAGGCAGATTTCCCATGGACTCCAGCGCTGCAGATCTTCAATAGCACCAAGGACGTGTCCCAGCAGCAATGGCTTTTGAGCTTCCTTCTCCTAGGAGATGTTTGAGACTCCATAGCTCCTACTGCCTCCCCTGGGACACCCAGCCCAGGAGCATGATTCAAGAGAGCTTCGGTGCCCAAGTCAGAGCAGTTTGAATGCAGACAGGTTCAGAGCCACCCTTCCCATGGCCATGAGCAGATGGTCTAGACCACTAAAGCCACATTTTCTGGAAGTAGGTTCTCAGATGGAGTCACTTCCTGACAGAGCTATTTGTCTTCTATCAGGAGGAGCGTAATCTGAAAAAGGCTAATTATTTACTGGAGGGATTTTTTTTTTTAATCTTTTCCCTATTCTTATTAGTGTCCTTGCAGTTTATTACTCATCTGTGGCTTTTTTGCAAGTTGTCTTTCAGGTGAGGTGCAGTGAAGTGGTGTTACATTCCATACATGTAGGGGCTTAGCTGCAGTTTCATTGTGTATTCAACCCTATAATTAAGACTCAGATGGAAGACTTTATGCCTTTAAAGCAAAGAAATTCTAGGTTTCTTGGCAAAACATTTGGCTGAGTACATAGAGAGCACCTTAAGTACTTAAATGGTCTCTACGTGAGGAAACCTGATGCCAGAAGTGATGTACCTTAAAGGCAAGCTGTTGGGAAAACGCAAACAAACCAACGCTAAAACGCTTGATGTCTCTAGGTGCATTCTTCCTGCATATTATTTTTTTCTTGGAAGATGCTCTGTGAGAGGGATTGTATTCCCAAAAACGACTCATTGCTGGCACCCAATCGCTATTAATGTGAGCTGCATAAGGCGTGGGAGTCAGCAAAAACCACCCAGCTGGTTTTCAATAAATTATGAGGGACTCGACCATAGCCTTTAAGCAAATCAATACAGTGCTGCTGTGGTGTGCCAGCAGCCAGGAAAACTCAATGGGAGGAGGCCAGCGTCTTACTTCGGGCATTACCATGCACGGCCGCCGTGCCTGGTCCCTTCGAGGGGCGGGATGGCTGGAGTGAGGCACGGCGGCTGTGGGATCGTGGGATGAGGCACACGGCAGGCTGGGTTTTCTGCTGAGCATGAGGTGTTGGCACAGGAGAGCTCTACCCACAAGAAAACGTCTTTGGGAAGAAGAGCAGAGTATCTCCTCCAGCCCATAGCTCTTCAGGGGACACCCAAGGTCTGTGCCGCTGCCTGGGGAAGGGCTGGGGCAGCTGTGGGAGGGAGGAGGTGCTCTGCTCTTGCCGGTGGTGTTTTCCCATCCGGGCATGGCCCGTCATCTTCATCCACCTCTCCTCCCTGGGTGCTGCCCTGCAGCCTTTGCTGCATCCCTCGGGGCCAGCTGATGTGTGAGCCGGACCTGCTGCTGGAAGAAAGGCGTTGGGGATTGGCAGAGCAGCCCTGCAACCCTCTGCTCCACGGGGAGCACAGACCAGTCCGTCTTTTATTTTTTTGTCTTCTGCTGGAAGGCAGTGCAAATCAGGGCAGACTTCGAAGCTGGAAGCAGTAGATAGAAAGAAGGACACAGTCACCAATCTTAGGATGAGCAACACGGGGTCACATCTCCTCATGCAAATAGTATCACCCTCCTTTTGCAGAAGGGTGTGCTCGGACACCAGGGAGGTGCAACATGGGCTAGAATAAGAGTAATATACATAATAATATAATATAATAATATATATAATAATATAATAATTCACCGAAGAATACTAATGATAACTATAACGGTGTACCGTTCAGGCAGCTCTTTTTTCCACCAGTTGATCTCAAAATACTCAAAAAAGCGATCAATGTAATTTTTTTATAGATGGAGAAACAGTCGCACAGAGTGATGACCTTGTCACTGTCATCCAGCTGGCTGGCAGCAGGACCAGGAGCAGAATTAAATTCACAACCCATGATTTCTCAGCCTAAAAAAATCTCAGCTTTGCCATTTTGACTTTTCACAGTGCCATTCTAAAATTTGGCAGAGAAAGGCGCATGTATCCTTCCCTCACCTCCCCTGTGCTTGGAGCCTATCAAATTTTAAATGAAATGGTAGAACCAGAGCAATAAAGATTTCTATCAATGGGGGACCTCCCACTGCACAAGGAATGTATTTAGTTTGACCTTCAAAAGTAAGCAATTTGCCAAAAGTCAGCCTGAGATTTTTAGGGGTAAGTGTGTTTCTTTCAAGGAGATGTTCTGCATATCAGATGAGCCAGAATCCTTTGGGATGTGAAAATTACAACAGCCTTTTTCTTGCTTTCTTCTTTTATTTTTTTTTGTCATTAGGCATCGGAGTAAATAAGTATAAGCCCTACACGGAGCATCTTGTTGGGGCATACATTGTATATGCTCCAGGGCGCAAATATTTTACACACCCTCCCCTTTGATTTTTTTTAATGGAATATGCAAATCGTGCATGTTTCAGCTGGGATTGTCTCTCTTTGATCTGACTGTTCTCCATCCTGGAATTTCTCGCAGTGGGGAGAAAATGAACTGAGGTGTGCATCGAAATGGAATTTCACCCTGCACTTTCTCCAAACCCGTCGGGGGCCACCAGACGTGCTACGTAGACCTTGGATGGTGGCAAAAGATTTGGAATAAAGTCTCTGCAAAGGAAGGGTCAGAGAGCACCATCCCAGGCGATTGCAAAGGATGAGCAGAAGGGCTTGGGTTCCTCCCTCCGTGCGAGGATTCACCTGCAAAGGGGATGGTGATGTGAAAGAAAGTCACAATTTCCCTTGGCTTGCAATACCTGTCCTTAGCGTGAGACGGAGGAGGCAGCGAAAGCCAGGTCCCGCTGAGCGTGATGGGTGCATGTTCACTTCCAGCAGCATGGAGAGCAGCCTGTGGCTCTCCTGCCCAAGCCAACACCCACACCAGGCAAACCCCTGGCAGCACCCGCTCTCAGCGTTGTCACCAGTTTGCTGCCATTGCCCAGCACCTCTCGGCCCTGCAGAGTCTTAAAAACAACACAGGGTGCAAACCGTCCGGTGGGAGGACCTTCAGGTGTCCTGCTAAGCAGGGCAGGAGCCGCTTCATCCACAAGCAAGTCACAAGAAAACGGCTTTAAAAAAACTCACGGGGGGGGGGAAGGCTGGCATGAGAGCCAGCGAGGAGCCGGGGCAGGCGCCGCCGAAGAGGTCAGCTGAAACAACAAGCGGTGCCTAGGCTACGCTGCCAAAACAGCCCGCGCCGGGGCTTGAGTTACCGCCTTTGTGCGAACGGCACGCGTGGCTGCCGTGATCAGCTCCTTTTCTCTGATGAAGCAGATAGGGCCGAAAGGAAAACAGAACGAGGAGAGAAAGCAGCATACGGCGATAACGTGTGGATTCGCTGGGCGAAACGTGCTCCTGCTCCCGCTGGAGCCAGGGGAAGCTTTGCCTCTGACTCCAGTGGCAGCAAAAGCAGAGCTCGGGGGACCGGAGGAGCATTTTTGGCACACGGGGAAACGAGCTGCCATTCGGGGACGGCCAGGAAGACCGCTCGCCTGTATGCCAGGCTATGCTGCAGCAAACCAAGCATGATCAGGAGTTTACACGTACTCAGAGGGAACAATCTGAGCTGTCTGGAGAAAATTATACTAATACTGGGGAAAAGAGGGAGGGAGGGTGTGAGTCCTGAATTTGGAAAGTATTCCTGTTTATTTCTGCTTGCCTGTGGGGGAGAGGGCAGCATGATGAATCATCCCAGCCACGTAAAGAACACAACTCAGATTTTACCTGAGCAAGAAGAAATCTTTTTCAAGGCTCGTAAATGCTTATTGATTTGTCCTTTTCTATTTGTGTGCCTCTGCATTTCAAGGAGCACAAATGGAAAGAAAACATCCCGGAAAAAAACACCCTTATTAACAGAAGTTTGACCCTCAGTCCTTCGACAGTGATGAAGCCGCTTGCCTCCAGCAATGGATTTGGTCCATCCCCTGCTGACAAAAGCAAACCAGCCGCGGGGCTTGGAGCCCCTGGCCCTCAGCAGTGCCCTCCTGTGCTCTCACCTGCACAAATTCTCCTTTCGGGCAAGCCCAGGACACTGCCAGGGGTGAGCTGGGGGGTAGCCAAGAGTTTGGCCCACAGTGTCTTGGGGCTTATCAATGGACTGTTGTTCAGCTTGGGATTCCTGAGCTCCTTAGTCACGTCT
>Ga0181612_157349_pt1 | contig 10318 bp, 10 predicted proteins | sample HoacroProtozoa21_FD_119630 | JGI IMG/M metagenome (GOLD analysis project Ga0181612, IMG submission 119630) | Hoatzin crop microbial communities from Cojedes, Venezuel. Combined Assembly of Gp0051906, Gp0051904, Gp0051908 | reverse complement strand
GGTCACCCACACTTCGACGCCCCCTCCCCTCGCCCTGCCCTCCCACTGAGGGCACCCAGTTCCTCAGGCTTTGCCACAAGGATTAACAAGGGGCCTGGGCACGTGCTTGATAATGTCCTTGTGCAAGATTTCCCACCAGGGCCCTGGCTCGCTCCGCACAGACGAAGCCGTGGGAAGGACCAGGGCTGAGAGGCGAAAGAAAGCAGCGTTGGTGGGGCCGCCGCTGCATTTATCACAGGGTCCACAGGCAGGCTGCAGGTGATGCAGGCGGTGGCAGAGGGCAGGCAGACTCCTCCTGCCCGGTGGTTTCCGTGCTGTCCTGCAGACCCTGTCCTGGAAAACCCCACCAGCACAACTCCTCATTCGTTACAAGTCCTAATGTCTCGAGGCAACCAAATTTTGCAACGCCAGCAAAATCTACACCACCTGGGTAAATTTTAGGGTAACTCTGCAGCTTCGTGAAGTCCCACCCAATACCTGAACTGGTACTACAAGACCGGGAGAGACTCACCTCAATGCCAGCAGCAACAAGCTGCTCCGCGCTGAGCACGGAGCCCAGCCCGCGGCTGGAAAATCCCCAATTTCATATTGTCCCACCGGCCTCAGCAAAGCCAGAAGACAGGGGCAGGGTCAACACGAGCAGCTCCCAGAGCAAGCGCTCTCCTGCAGAGACCGGGACGGCCAGCAGACGTCGGAACAAGCTGGAAAACAGAGGCAGGTTTGCAAATGAGGGTAAACGAGAGGCATCATTTATTTGGATATCGAGAAAAATGTTTTAACGCTGTACCACATCATTATAAGAGAATTTCCAAATTCCAAAAGCATTGTTCAGGGAAGAAGTGTTTACAGTGTCACCAGGATAAAAAGAAGCCGCACACCCGCGCTCTGCTCTGGGGGCAAGGTTCACATTTCAAGACTTAAGGCTTTAATTGCTACATGAACATGGTAAAAAAACAACTCCCAAAAAATCAAACCAAAACAAAGACCAAAACAAAGATAAAACAGATAAAAAATAGATTTGTTTGCAGAACAAGCTTTAAAACTACTTATTACGCCCCGTAAGAAATTCTGAGAAATCACTAGGAAAATCGAGCATCAAATAGACAACAGAAAGGTATTTACATTTTGCTTAATAATTAAAAAATAAAAATATACACTCTTCCATGGCTTCAGTCAGTACAAATCCCTTCACTGACATGATGCAGGCTCGCACTAGGTTTGTCAGCTCACCGCCTCCGGGCTGCCAGCAGCTCCCATGCTGCAAGGACACCCTTTGCTCCCCACCGCTCTCCCCAGAACATGAGTCACTGCCGAAACGCCCGAACCACCACCCCGCACGGCGCCGAGAGGAAAAGCTGCCTCTCGCTGGCTGGAGCCCGCCTGGTCTCAGACGGGCCTCGAGGTGTGAGCCAGGAGCAAATCCCTGAGAAAAATCAAGGTATGGCTCTTGCTAGCAGAGCCGATCCAGGGTCATCCGGGTTCCAGCTGGGTGTCAGACACCCCACAGAACCCCGACTGCAGAGCGTAAAGCCACCCGGGGCGGTCTACTGGGGAGGCATCGCTGCTGGACTGGGAAAGGGATGACAAACCACGGGCAGAGCAATCGATGGCAGCGGTGAGGCAGCTTCGCCGTCATCTTGCTCTCAGGATGCCGGGCTGACGGCCCCGTGGGACAGGGAGCGGGCTCCGAGGGCAGCGAGCGTCGGTTCACCGTGTACGTACGGATTTAGCCTTGAACAAGTGCAATTTCTCGGTAAGGGGAAAGAAGAAACAGAACCTCCCTGTGAAGTCGGGCCCAGCGGATGCCGCGAGGTTATGCAAGGCTTTGGAAAGAGAGATGCTTTTTCTGGCAGAGGGAAGAGGCTTCCTTCAAAAGGGGAAGGTGTTGGAAGGCACATGTGCGTGGGGGAGACTGCCAGGGAGCCCAGCACCGCTTCTGCCCCTCCCCTCCAAAGGAAGCCCCTCCAGCCTGCCAGACCTGCGCCGCACCCTCCGCTCATCTGGATGGATGACAGCAATGCGCACTCGTACGTGGCTTTCCGGGGGAGGAATTTATGAAATCAGACTGGAATCCATTAGTATGTAAAAGGCAACCACTAAAGCAGCGCGTTTCACAAAATCTAAACGTAACATCCTGTCACATCGCTTTCTGGTCTCTGAGTTAGTGGGAACGGGGGCAGCAGGCAGTGATGGGCACCAGCGTGGCCACCCGCGGCCCCCTGTCCCCTGCTGCCACCGAGCACAAACGGCTCCGCAGGGCTCCACAGCGGGGCTGGCGGGCACCCTGCCCCCCGCACGCTGCCGCGCTGCCCCCCACCCCGCACCGCCGCGTGCCGCCCCGACCGGGGGCGAACTCCACGCCGAGGGATGGGAGAAGGGCGAAACGAATGGTTACTCCCATCAGGACTTTCCCTTCTCCTACGCGCTGCCACTGCGTGCCACAAAAGCTGAAAATGAGTTATGGAATATAAATACCAGAACAGATCCCTAAGTAGACAACAAAAATAAGTTAACATTTATTAAAAAAAAAATACATACAGCAAAAAATCTGCATATTTTTAAATAATTTTCTTTGGAAACACATTTCCAGTCAGAATTCATCGCCAAATGGTCATTGCTGAATGTCTTAGCTGCTCAGAAGCTGGTACCCACGGTAGGGAAAAACATCCTTACATGTTTAGTACAACAGGAAACTTTGCTCCCCTCAGTTTTCATCTTCTTCCCCTCCCACCACATCTTCAGTGCTTTTCGGGAGGCTGTGGAGTGTGTCAATCTTGCCCGTGTTTAAACAAAATAGACCTCAACCTAGTGGCTTTTTATTTCTGTGTTCTCCTCTCCCTGCTTGAGTAAGACTTTGTACATGGACGAGGAGCAAAGACTTGGCAGATGGTCAAGACCCAGCGACTGGAGCAGACCCTGACTTCATTTTGTGGGGGGAACCGCACTCAAAACGCACCCTGAAATGCAGCCAGGAGGCAATGCACATGTTGCCTTTGCTCCCTCCGATTCCAGCCCTGGCAAGAAGAGCCTCCCGGTGTGCCAGACGGAAGCCAAGATTAAAACTTGTCAGTGGACAGAAAGGCTCTGAAGTCTCTCTCAGAAATCTGTGAGAGATGGTCAGCGGTCCGGCCGTGTAATCCAGGAGATGGTCTGGTTCCCCTTTCTGCTGCGTCAGAAGCCTGATGAGACCCTGGTTAAGCCACGCAGGGGTCTGTTCTTCAGCTCTCCAACTGAACGACGGGGACAAGAGCCCATTCCCTTCGTCAGCGAGAGCCATGCTGACCAACAGATTAAAGGTTGTCCGGTGTTCAGAGGCACTAGTATGGAGGACATATAGGAACGCATCCATTCAGGTCGGGAGAGGGGATTTCTGCAGTACCTATTAGGGATGCTGCATCCCTGGAAGTGTTTGAGGTCAGGCTGGATGGGGCTTTGAGCAACCTGAAAGATGTCCCTAGGCTGGACTAGATAATTTTCAAAGGTCGCTTCCAAACCAAACCATTCCATTCCAGATGCTATTATTTGTTTTTCAGTACAAGCTGAAGTGTGAATTTAAATCAGTGGCATACGTGAGCATGGCCCACCTTCCCGATGCTTTATCAACCCTTTCTTAGGGTAGTGAATTTGGCTGGGGAAAGCTTTCAGAGAGAATTAAAAATTTCATCCTACAGCAAAACCAAAGCATTGCCCACCAAACACAGACCCCGGTCTCAAGACCAGATTTCTCACCTTTCACAAGAGCCATGTTCTGGAGACAATCTCCAGCCCCAAAGGGAAACCTCCAGTCAGCGAACCAGACCCTCAAGCTTAGCGGTGTTTTCTGGGCTGGATGCTCTCTGGGGACCACCGGGACCAAGGAGCCCCTGTACACCCCCACGGCCCTGCCCTGGGTAGGGGCAGACACCAGGCACTGCTCACGGATGGAACTCAAGCCCCTGAAGATCTCCCTGTGCATCCCCTTCCCAGAGCAGAAACGCGTTCCACCACCCGGTGACACCAAATCGAAGCCTCACGGCCAAGCCTTTCGCCAACGCCACGCGGCCGGCACACAAAACTGAAGCAGGGAGAGGAAAACAGGGCCTCGCTTGCTGCCAGACCTGAGCTCACTCCCGCTAGCCACCCCACCACTGCAGCCATACTGCTGATGACTTCCGAGGCGAAGAGGTAGGACGGCTCTTTGGAGACACCCATTCTTCTCGAGCCATTCAAGTACTTGTACTGAACAGTTTTACGGCTAAAGCTGGCAATCCCTCTGCTGAGCATACAGCCAGCAGAAACATCCGCTGGCGTTACCTGCGCACCCGACAAGCAGTGACCACAAACCCTCCCAACATCACACAGCAGCAGTGCGCTTTCAAGCATCTGAGTACTTAGTTAAAAAACACAGTTAAATACAAAAAACTGTGAGACCTGATATTTTAAAGAACACAAATCTTGCAGGTGCTTTCTTAACCAGGTGAAAGCTGGTGTTTGGTGAGCACCTTTTCTTGTGTGTACATGTGGGGTACAGCTCACGTCGGGTGAAGGACAGATGTGGTCTAAGCCTGACAGCAGCACTGCAAAATCTGCTCCACGTATCATCAGGTAGAATGTCTGTGGGGAGGTAATTCCTGGAGCTACCAAAAGAAAGACCTTTGTGAGGCCTAGTTTCATAGCAGCATTTAAGGTTAACTGGCACACAGAAGCAGTTTTCTTTCTAAACTACCGGGAAAAAAAAAACAAAACAGGAGAGGGAGGAAGGGAAGCGCATAGCCCCAGATTAGCTGACTGTCACTGGGAGTACGCCAGAGGTGTGGCTTTTTTCCTTGTGATCCCTTTTAACTGTGCTACTAAGCAAACTGCAAGCTGCTGCAACAGGGCCGGGGAGTCCCGCATCACGTTTCCTTATTCCTGTGTTACTGATTAACCAGATGCAACCTGGTTCAGGATCCCCACCACAAAGCTTCCTTTGCTGCAGCCATCCCCCAGGTGCCCACAAGCCAAACACGCAGTCATTTACAGCTGTTCGAGCCAGCGTCCGTGTTTCTCTCCCCATCGGCTGAGGCCGCGTAGGTGGCTTCCACGCTGTGCCATATTCCATAGCTAAAGTAGATGATGAAGCCTGCAGAAGTCAAGGGGAGAGAGCACCATTAGCTCTGTAAGGAAACAGAAACCACTACTCACACCGACTGACACAGGTTACACCAGAGGCAAGCCCAGCCATCCCGATGGCAAGCTTCTAGCAGACAGCTGCTACCTTCCTTGGAAAAAAAAGACACTAACACAGGCACCAGTCTCTAAGAGACAATCTATCCCAGTCCCACACGAGGAGCTGATTAGAACAAACCTCTCATGTTCTTCAGTGAGTCCATTCTGCACAGAGCTTTCTCCTGCCGTTTCTGTGCCTGTAGCGTCCATCCTGGTAAAATACATCTGTGCCTAACGCTAATCTAACACACTTGTCGTTTTTATAGTAATAAATACCCTGGGCATTTCAGCCTTCTCCACACGGCTGCTGGGAGCACCTTGGAATGCAGGTCAGCTCCTTCAGCTCCAGAAGCACAAGTCCCACCACCTGGACTGGAGTTCAAGGCCAACAACAAGAAACGCTGAGTGGTTTCTTGCTGGCAACAAGACCAATAAGGTGGTTCATGGGTTGTTGTTTTGCTCTCACAAAGGCTTCATGACCCTTGAACTTAAAACAAGGCTTGAGACACACTGCCTAAATGGCTTCAGTTAAGTCACCGAGGTTGCCCAAGGACTATGAGAGTGCAGAATCCCTCCCTGGAATGCTACAACAAATTTATGGTTAACACAATCTAGTAACTTTAAATATAGCAGTTTTCACTCTTTCAAACTCACCTATGAGCATCCAGACTGCAAACCGTATCCACGTGCCTAGGTCTAGCTGCATCATGAGGTAAACGTTCACAAAAATACTCACAACAGGAAGAAGGGGCAAAAGAGGTACCTGAAAAAGAAAAGAGGGATACATTACATCCACAGTGATGATTAACGGACAGACAGCAACATCGCATCCCTTGTAAACGAGAAGTGATGGCTGCTACCAACTCTCCAGCTGCCAGATCTGAGAAAATGCAAGGTCAGACCAAAACAGAGGACATCAATCCACCCTGGGAGAGGGATGTGAACAGTGCTGCTCAGCTGTTTTAAGAATGGTTGTCCTCGTTTTGTGGTCTGGAAGGAGGCAAGAGGCAAATTCTAGCAGCAATATTAAATACTTGGTGGGGGGAAGGAGAGAAGAGGAAAACAAAGGACTGCATCATGACAGGCACCTACTGAAGACCAGGAGAAGGTAAGGGGAATGTCAGAAGAGGGACACGAGGAACTTAATCCAGCAGGTACCAAGGTAATTAAGCAATACAGAGCAAGTTATCGCAGAGCAGAAGAAAACCAGTGGCTACTTCAAGAGACGAGTGCAGCTGTACCATGAGCGCCTTAGTGATCTGAGAATCAAAGGAGACAGTAAAACCAAAATGCAAAAATCAGAATATAAAAAAAAAGCACAGGCATGTAAAGACAAAATCAGAAAGGACAGTTATAACAGAAAGGTTCGTTAATATGGTGAAACTAAGACGAAAGTGAACTTCACTCCTAAGGAAAAAGGAGATTTACAAAAAGGAACTGGCTGAAATGTTGTAGGCTTTTCTCGATTTAAGCTTCACAAAAAAAAAAAAATTATGGTAAGCAGCTGCTCACATCATTAGAGAACGGGGATGGGCATACAAATTAGAAAATGCAGGAAGAATATTTTTCTAAATTAGGCTTTGTCAAAGTCAGTAGGGACAAATGAAATTTCCCTAGGCGGGTGAGTTATGTACCCAGAGATTGCAGAAGTGATCTCTGAACTATTAATAGGCATCTCTGAGAGCTCTCGGTAAACCGGTAAGGTCTCTAAAGACTGGAGAAGGGAGACAAATTACCTATTAAAAAGAAATACAGAAAAACAACTGCGGAACAGACCAGTCAGCCTTGGATTCCCAGAGAGCCTTTGGAGAAAAATCACTAGACAGTCAGGTTGGAAACGTCTAAAGGACAACAAGGAGATAAGAAACAGCCATTACGGATTTAGCAGTGACAGGTCTCATTTTTTTTCTCAGACAGGGTAGTGGCTGAGGGGAAAAAAAGGAGTTAAAATATCCTCAGTGGAAGGAAAAGAGATCTCCTCAGAGGCAAGTTCAGAAGATACAGTCTAGATGACAGTTCCTAAATTTTCTGCTCATGGCCATTTCTGCCTCCATTTCTGGGAGCATAACCCCAAGATGAGTTGCAAACACTACCTTTGGCAACTCTGCTGGATTAAATTATTAAAATCAGAGAATTTACTGAAAAACTGTAATTGAAGAGCAGTCAAAATGAGAGCAGATTGGACGACGGGATTAGAATCCAACACTAATTTAATAAATTGGGAAATAAGTTGGTAAAATATGACTTGCAGGATTGTACTGGGGGAAAAAAAACTCATCCCAGTGTTTGTTTAATACGGAAAGGATGGTGTGCTTGGACAGGGCAGGAAAATTACAAAATTCCCCATACTTAAGGCTGTTAAAGAGAGAATGGTCATCCCTTAGTCTCCATGGGAACCAAGTAGAACATGAAAGTGCACTTTCTTAGAACCTTTTACCGAGTAACCGTTCAATCCTCATACACAAGTTTGCTCCTTGGGTTCTCTCTCCTGTATCCACGATCTGATGTGGCCATTCAAAACCATCCCCTTTCCCTCTGGCCTCTGTCTCTTCCATATCCTATAAGCATCTGCTTTCAAAAGCACTGCCCTGCCCTTCCCTTCTAGCCACATCTCTGCAACAGGTTCTGCCCTCCCAGCTTCTCCTGGACTCCAGCACCATTACGTTTCTTTCCAAGTCCTCCCTCCTGGCTCCCTCCTCCAACCTCCGAGCTAACCCCTTCAGCCCCTCTTTCTGTGCCAAATCTGCTTCTGCCCACAGGGCACTGCTGGGCAGCAGGTTTGCAACAACGCTGCTCCTTCATGCTGCACTTCTCAGCAAAACACCTGCACTGACATTTGAGGTTAGACCCCAAGAGGAACTCACACTCAGCCACAAAACAGCTCAGCTCTGGTAGGACATCCCTTTATGCACTGAGCACAGACTATGCTAGGTGGGGAGCTCAAATCATCAGCTCTATTGGTAGCCCTGCACGGAAAAGTTCACATTATGCCCATATTCTCAGCATGTTCATTTGGCCAAGTCCCCCCTTCTGATGCAGGCAAACATGCACTTCCTCCTCCAACCACCCCCCAGACAGCCCTTTTCTAGCTACACCTCCCAGGACACTCACCTTAAAGGAGAGCTTGGTTTTGCTTTCAGGCTGTTTCCATATAATGAAGCTGAGAACGAGAACAAGGATGGTAGCAATAATCCATACAGTCTTTATCAGAATGCTCGGCTCAAGGGCAGTGAGGATACAGCTACCCACGATAAGGAAACCTGTGAACCGATACCAAAAGCTTACTGATTTTTTTTTTTAGGAACAGGAAAAAAAAAAACCCAAACCACAAGCAGGCAAAGCAGAATCTGAAAGCTTGGCAAACAAAACAGCAACACCTGAAAAAGCTAACTGTCAAGAGACATGCCCTTCCGTCTACACACTGCCCGCTAATCTGTGAATTTCTTTTCAAGCCATGAATTTAATCTGTAGGTCTTCAGTTACTTTGGCCATTACAAGAGCTCATCAAAATTACAGCCAAGAGATCAGCTTTCCCACTATGGTGAGTACAAAGACCTACCAGCTGGCTCACTGCTTGGTGCTTACCAATGATGAAGGTTGCGATATTCACCACCGAGCCAGAGAATTTCGAAGGGTCTGAATTTGGGGGACACAGTATGGCTTTGAGGGAACACTTCTCCTCTTCCTCCGGCAGAAATCCAGCCTGCGACTCACTGGTGCTCACAGACTCGTTGTTATCTGTCTCCTCTGTTGTCCTAGCCATCTGGTACGCCAAATTTGGCTGCTCTGGCTGATACCTAGGAAAAGGGAAACGAAACAAAGAGCGCATTGGTTTCGTGCAGGGTATTGTACGTTTAAAAGCCACGCAGATAGCCATGGCTGTGCCCCAGGTCACTACTGCACCAGAACAGGCACACATAACATCTACACCCTTCTGTTTCAGGGGGAAATTTGAGGAATAAAGTCATCATAACATGAGCAAATATGGTCAGCTGTTATCACCTACAGCTTGGTTGGAATGTCAGTGTTTAAAACCGAACAGTGCTCTTTCATAAACCTTCTCATCTGTGTCACTAAGACAGGACCGGCTGGTAGCAGCGAGGACCGGAGAAGGAAGCGGCAGAGGGACAGACAGACGGCCATAACCAGGCCATTGTGTCATCTGTGGCAGTTCAGCTCTGGCATTCTGGCATGAAGGTGGCTGAGCTGACAACTCAGCAGATATCACGCCCCGGCAGCTGCTGACTGCAGTCACCCTGCAGTGACATTCCTGGTGCCCCGTCCTCCTCCATCCCCATCTCTTCTGCTAGTTTGTCTTGCTGCCATGAAGGAAGAGGTGAACGAAGAATGGTAATTTTTTTTTTGTTGCACATGCGGACAGCACTTCTTTCAACAGGGCCCTGATGCACAACCACATGGATCATTAAAGAAAAAACATTCTCCCAGCCTCAGCAGTCTTTTACAGAAGGTTTTGCCCGTGACTCTTACTCACAAGCCTGACTGAAGGAAAGGGCCATTTTGAAAGACACCTTAAAATCACTTCTGTGGGGATGTGTTCGCAACAAGGGCATTTGTGAAACACCGTGAATTGAGAAACGCAGTGAAATCCTTGGGTCCAGCCACAGTAGGGTATTAGTGGCAGGACCTTACAGTTCTGGAAACAGTTCAGCTGCTACTTCATTAGGCAGCCAACGGAGCAACCAAATCAGCTGCCTGGGCTACTACAAGACAGGCTGTCAGCTCTGCCAGTCTACAATGGGGAAAATGCCATACCATAGGTACAGCAGCTTACAAAAACAAATTAAGCAGCCATTTCCAGCTCTAAGGAGAAGAGGGGGCTGGGAAATCAGAGGAAAAGCAAGAAGCTAAAGGAAAATCAGCAACAATTTTCACGGGACAGGGTGGACAGCACAGGTACAGAGCAACAGTATTACAGTACAGTGTTAGCCCTTCACCTGCTGTGAGACAGTTCTTAGTTCAACGCATTTGCTGTGAGCTTGTAAAAAGCCTCCACTAAATTCTGAATAAGTCATTGAACACATAAAGGTATTTTTCAGTAACACAGTCTTCAAGGTACAGTCCTCACAGGTAGAGTGCTGTTGTCCCTGATGTGCCAAGCAATGAAGATACT